>Ga0209796_10000107_pt1 | contig 102392 bp, 83 predicted proteins | sample AgamicOrSfrz_FD_187167 | JGI IMG/M metagenome (GOLD analysis project Ga0209796, IMG submission 187167) | Agave microbial communities from Guanajuato, Mexico - Or.Sf.rz (SPAdes) (version 2) | ecosystem: Host-associated > Plants > Phyllosphere > Phylloplane/Leaf | place: Guanajuato, Mexico...
GCGATGCGCGGTGCCGCGCGGAAACAGCACGAAATCGCCGGTGCACAGCGGCACGGGCTCTCCGTCTGCCGTCTCGATGACACACTCGCCCCCTAGCACCAGGTGAAATGGCGCGATGCCCGGCTCCATCGGCGTATGGTCTATGTCGAATGCGCCGCTCAGCAGACAGCGCAGATCGAGGCTGGCCTGCGGCCGGGCGAGGTCGAGCAATCGGCTGAGCGTGTCCATGAGACTTTGGCGCTAAAAGTTGAGCCAGCCGAGTATTCAGGATATCGCCGCTGCGCGCAATACTTTGTCCCACGACACCGGCAACCGCCGGCTCGCCACAGACAAAGGAGCATTGCCATGCTGAACTGGATCGAGTACCGCAAGGAGTTGTTTGGGCGCATCGGCGAAATCGGCAAGCTGTCGCCGGATACGGTTAAGGGGTACCAGGCGCTGTCGGGCGCGGGGCAGAAAGCCGATCTGCTCGGCGCGAAGACGCGCGAACTGATTGCGCTCGCAGTCGCCGTGAGCTTGCGCTGCGACGGCTGTATCACCGTGCATACCGCTGAAGCGCTCAAGCATGGCGCCAGCCGCGAGGAAATCGCCGAAGCGCTCGGGGTGGCGGTCGCGATCAACGCCGGCGCGGCGATGGTGTACTCGGCCCGGACCATGGACGCCGTGGCGGCGCATTCGGGCGGCGCGGCTGCCTAGCGTGGCATGCTGAGCGCGGCATTTGGCAAATGCCGCGAAAACCTGCGAGACTGGTTTCCCGGCGATCTCCCGGAGATCTTCCGGCCCGCCGGGTTTCGCTGCCCGCGCACGAGGATTGCGCCGCTGGATATCGGGCGTCGCGCCCCCATCTACACTCGCATGACTTCAACCGCCGCCAGAAACGCGTCCGCCATCAGCCCCGCCCCGGACTCGGGGGCGGACAGCGCCGCCGCGCGCAGCCCCTCTGCCACGCCTGTCACGCCTGTCACGCCTGCTGCTCCTGCTGCTGCCGGTCCTGCCACGACCGCCGCTGCTGCCACGCCCGCCGTGCCTGCTATGTCTACTACACCCGCCGCGCTCGCCGTGCCGGCTACCCCCGTCGCGCAGTACGCGCACGCCGCGCTGGCGGACTTCCACCCCGCCGTGGCCGGCTGGTTCCTGAAGACTTTCGCGGCGCCCACCGACGCGCAAACCGCCGCGTGGCCGCCCATCCGCCGGGGACGCTCGACGCTGGTCGCCGCGCCCACGGGTTCGGGCAAAACGCTCACCGCGTTCCTGTCAGCACTTGACGATCTGGTCCAGCAAGGTCTCGCCAGCAACGGCGCCTTGCTCGACGAAACGCTGGTGGTCTACGTGTCGCCGCTCAAGGCGCTGTCCAACGACATCCGTCTCAATCTTCAGGTGCCGCTGCAAGGCATCGGCGCGGAACTCGCGGCGCGCGGGCTGCCGCCGCTCGAGATCCGCACGGCCGTTCGCACCGGCGACACCACGCAACAGGAGCGCAACGCGCTCAAAAAGCGCGCGCCGCATATTCTCGTCACCACGCCCGAATCGCTTTACGTGCTGCTCGGCTCGGACTCTGGCCGGCGCATGCTGGCCACGGTGCGCACGGTGATCGTCGACGAAATTCATGCGCTCGCCGGCAGCAAGCGCGGCAGCCATCTCGCGCTCAGCCTGGAGCGGCTCGACGCGTTGTGCGGGCGGCGTCTGCCACGCATCGGTCTGTCCGCGACGCAAAAGCCGGTGAGCGCGGTTGCACGATTTCTCGTAGGAGGCGCGAGCGTCGACAGCGAGATTGCCGCCGACTGCGCGATTGTCGACGTGGGCCACATCCGCGCGCGCGACCTGGCGCTGGAAATTCCGCCGGTGCCGCTCGAAGCCGTCATGCCGAACGAAGTCTGGGAGCGTGTCTACGACCGGCTCGCGGAACTGGTCGCGCTGCATCGCACGACGCTCGTTTTCGTCAACACACGCCGCATGGCCGAACGCGCCGCGCGTCATCTGACCGAGCGGCTCGGCAAGGAAGCCGTCGCGGCGCATCACGGCAGCCTCGCGCGGGAGCACCGCTTCGACGCGGAGCAGCGGCTCAAGCGCGGCGAACTGCGGGTGCTGATCGCCACGGCGTCGCTCGAACTCGGCATTGACATCGGCGACGTCGACCTGGTCTGCCAGATGGGTTCGCCGCGCGCGATCGCGCCGTTCCTGCAACGTGTGGGGCGCTCGGGCCACCATGTCGGCGGCATGCCGAAAGGCCGGCTCTTTCCCACTTCGCGCGACGACCTGATTGAATGTGCGGCGCTGCTCGATTGCGTGCGGCGCGGCGAACTCGACGCGCTGCGCATTCCGCGCGCGCCGCTCGACGTGCTCGCGCAACAGATCGTCGCGGAGGTGTCCAGCGCGGAGTGGAGCGAGGATGCGCTCTTCGAGCTGGTGCGCCGCGCGGCGCCCTACGCGGAGCTCTCGCGCGAGCAATTCGACGCCGTGCTGCGCATGCTCGCCGAAGGTTACACGAGCCGCAACGGACCGCGCGCCGCGTATATCCATCGCGACGTGGTGAGCGGCACGTTGCGGGGCCGGCGCGGCGGCAAGCTCGTCGCGGTAACCTCGGGCGGCACGATTCCCGAGAACGCCGACTACGCGGTCGTGCTGGAGCCTCAGGCGATCAATATCGGCACCGTCAATGAAGACTTCGCGGTCGAAAGTCTCGCGGGCGACGTGTTTCAGCTCGGCAACGCGTCGTACCGGATTTTGCGGATCGAAAGCGGCCGGGTGCGTGTGGAGGATGCGCAGGGCCAGCCGCCCAATATCCCGTTCTGGCTCGGCGAGGCGCCGGGCCGCAGCGACGAGTTGTCGTGCGGCGTAGCGCGGCTGCGGGCGCAGATCGGGCGGCTGCTTGGTGGCGATAGCGGCGATGGCGGCAGTGCGGCCGGGGATGCCGGTCGTGCCGGTCGTGCCGGTTCTGCCGGTTCTGCCGGTTCTGCCGGTTCTGCCGGTCCTGCCGGTCCTGCCCGTCCCACGGATCTCACCGCTTCGTCCGAACCGCAAAATCCGCCCGGTCTGACCCGCAGGGCCGGGCCCGCGAATTCCACCCATAGCGCTGATCCGGCCAGTCCGGACAACTCCCCCAACCCCATGCCCGCGCGCCTCGAACACGCGATCGACTGGCTCATCGCCGAACTCGGGCTCGACGAAGCCGCCGCGCGCCAGATCGTCGAGTACCTTGCACGCGCTCGCGCGGCGCTCGGCGTGCTGCCGACGCAGGACACGCTGGTGATGGAGCGCTTCTTCGACGAATCCGGCGGCACGCAACTGGTGATTCACGCGCCGTTCGGCAGCCGTGTGAACCGCGCGTGGGGCCTCGCGCTGCGCAAGCGCTTTTGCCGTCAGTTCAACTTCGAACTGCAAGCGGCCGCCACCGAAGACGCAATCGTGCTGTCGCTGACCGGCAGCCACTCGTTCGTGCTCGACGAAGTGTGGCGCTATCTGCATTCCGCAAGCGCCGAACGGCTGCTAATCCAGGCGCTGCTCGACGCACCACTGTTCGGCGTGCGCTGGCGCTGGAACGCGACCACCGCACTCGGCCTGCCGCGCTACACCGGGGGGCGCAAAACGGCGCCGCAATTGCAGCGCATGCGCAGCGAAGATCTGCTGACGAGCGTGTTCCCCGAGCAGGCTGCGTGTCTGGAAAACGTGGTCGGCGAGCGCGAACTGCCGCGTCACCCGCTCGTCGATCAGACCGTCGACGACTGCCTGCACGACGCGATGGACAGCGAGCGCTGGATCGCGCTGCTGCGCCGTATCGAAAGCGGCGAAGTAAAACTCGTGGCGCGCGATCTGCCGGCGCCCTCGCCCCTTGCCGCCGAAATCCTCAACGCGAAGCCCTACGCTTATCTCGACGACGCGCCCATCGAAGAGCGCCGCACGCAGGCCGTGCTGAACCGCCGCTGGAGCGACCCGTCGAGCGCCGACGACCTCGGTGCGCTCGACGCCGACGCGATTGCCAGCGTGCGCGACGAAGCCTGGCCGCAGGCACGCAGTGTCGACGAAATGCACGAGGCGCTCACGGGCCTCGCGTGCGTGACCGAAGCCGAGGCGCGCAACAACGAAGGCTGGCTGGAATGGCTCGCCTCGCTTGCGCAATCGGGCCGCGCGACGCGCCTCGCAATTGCCGCCGATGCCGCGCTGTGGCTGCCCGTGGAACGCCTGACCTGCTTCGCCGCGCTGTATCCCGACACGAACGGCGCGCGCTTTGCGCCGCCGCTCGCCGCGCCGAAGGGCTACGCCAACGAGTGGAGCGCCGACGATGCCCTGCTCGACGTGCTCCGCGCGCGGCTGACGGGCTTCGGCCCGCTGCCGGCCGGCGCGATTGCAGACGCGTTGAGGCTACCGCAGACGGCAGTCGACGAGGCGCTCGTGCGCCTCGAAGCGGAAGGCTACGTGATGCGTGGCCGCTTCACTGCGCAAACCGCCGACGACGAATGGTGCGAGCGGCACCTGCTTGCCCGGATTCACCGCTATACGGTCAAGCGCCTGCGCCGCGAGATCGAACCGGTGGAACGCCACGACTTCATGCGCTTTCTGTTCGAGTGGCAGCACCTGACGCCGGACACGCGCAGCGAAGGCCGCGACGCGCTTGCGGCGGTGCTTGAACAGATGGCGGGCTTCGAAGCCGCGGCCAGCGCCTGGGAGGAAGAGATTTTGCCGGCGCGCGTGAAGGCCTACTCCAATACTTCGCTCGACGAACTATGCCGGGCAGGCAAGATTGTCTGGACCCGCCTCACCGAGCGTTCGCGCAGCGCCGCGGCGCCGGTGCGCGGCACGCCGATCGTCCTGTTGCCGCGCGCCCAGGTGCGCGTGTGGAGCGCGCTGATCGACCCGGCGCGTCAACCTGAACTCTCGGCGCGCGCGCAATCGGTTCACGACGCGCTGTCCGAGCACGGCGCAATGTTTTTCGACGAACTGCTGCACGAACTTCGCGTACTGCGTATCGAACTAGAAAACGCCCTCGGCGAACTGGTGGCGGCCGGTCTCGTCAACTCGGACAGTTTCGCGGGCCTGCGCGCGCTGCTCAAGCCGGCCGCCAAACGCAATGCCTACGCGGGCAGCCGCCGCGCGCGCTCGACGGCGCTGATCGGCGGCATGGACGACGCCGGTCGCTGGGCACTCGTGAACCGACGCAGCTCGGCGGCCGCGAGCATGCAATCCGGCGACGTCGCTAAAGATCTTCAGCGGCCAGCACAACAGCCTCGCCAATTGCCGCCCGAGATTCTCGAACATGTCGCGATGACCTTGCTGCGGCGCTACGGCGTCGTGTTCTGGCGGCTGCTTGCGCGCGAAGCCGACTGGTTGCCGCCGTGGCGCGATCTGCTGCGCGTGTATCAGCGGCTCGAAGCGCGCGGCGTGATTCGTGGCGGACGCTTCGTAAATGGACTGGCCGGCGAGCAATTCGCGTTGCCCGAAGCGATACCCTTGCTGCGCGAAGTGCGCAGACATGCGAACGACAGTGCTTTTGTGTGCGTCGGCGGCACCGATCCGTTGAATCTGGCCGGCACGCTGCTGGTCGGCGAGCGCGTTCCCGCAGTAGCCGGCAACCGAGTGCTGTATCGCGACGGCATCGTCGTTGCCACGCTCGCGGCGGGCGCGTTCTGGTTCGACGCGTCAGTGGAGGCCGATCCGCTCGAACGGGAGCGCGCCCGCAGCTTCCTCACGCGACGGTTCTAGACGCTATCCGGCAGAATGCCCCGCATGTAGAGAATGCCTTGTCCGGCATTGTTCGGACTGCCTCTTTTACCGATTCAGCCGCGCCGCGCGCAAGCCCGCGTCATTCATGTTTTATGTCCCGAATTTCAGTGGCTTCGCTACAATGGGCCCGTCTTTAAGTATGATGAAGACTGTCTGCCGCTATCCGCCATCAGGGCCGAAACGGCACACCGCCCGGGGATCCCATGAATGACGACCAACACGAGCAGGTGCTTTTTGCGCAGTTCGGCACAAGCAGCCCTTGCTGGCGTCTGTCGAGCGACAGCAACGCGCTCGAACTGACGCCAGTCACGGGCGACGTGCCGGCCAACGTGGCCATTCCGCTGAATCCCCAGCAGGCAGCGCAGATCCGTTGCCTCACGGGTATCACGTCGCACCTGGTGCTCGACGTGCGAATGTTCGGCGAGCCGCTGCGGCTGCATCTCGTCGGCAGAAAAATCAACAGCAGCAACTGGGCCGGCACCGCCTCCGCTTATGACGACACGGAATCTGTCGCGCGCGATCTGATGCACGGTCTGTCGTTCGCAGAGCAGGTGGTGTCCGAAGTGAATTCGGTCGTGGTGATCGTCGACCGGCACGGGCGGATCCAGCGCTTTAACCGGCTTGCCGAAGAGCTCACCGGCGTGAAGGAAGAGAACATCGTCGGGCGCAATGTATGGGCGCTTTTCATGTCCTCGGAAGACGGCGCGGCGTCGAGCCAGAACATTACGGGCTTCTTCAACCGCGGCGTGTCGTATGAAGTGGAACGGCGCGTGAAGACGCTGCAGGGCGAACGGCTCTTTCTGTTTCGCAACAAGTTCGTGCAAAGCGGCAGCGGCGTGGATGAGCAATACCTGATCTGTTCGGGCACGGACATCACCGAGGAACGCCTCGCGCAGGAACGTCTCACGCAGCTTGCGAACACAGATTCGCTCACCGGACTCGCCAATCGCAATGCGATTCAGGACAAGATCCGCAGCGCAATCGAAGAAGCCGCTCCTGGCGAATCGGTCGGCGTGCTGTTTCTCGATCTGGACAACTTCAAGAAGGTCAACGATCACTACGGCCATGTGTTCGGCGACCGTCTGATTCGCGACGTGTCCGCGGCAATCGGCACCTGCCTGAACGAAGGCGACACGCTCGCGCGGCTCGGTGGCGACGAGTTCATCGTGCTCGCGGCCAAAGGCGCGGCCCACGAACTGGAAGCCACCGCGCAGCGCATACTCGAGCGCATGCGCACGCCCTTCAGCCTCGGCCTGGTTGAGGTGTATACGGGCTGCTCGATCGGCATCGCGCGCTATCCGGAACACGGCGACAATCTGGAGTCGCTGATCCGCTCGGCCGATACCGCGATGTACGTCGCGAAAGACGAAGGCAAGCGCACGCACCGCGTGTTCTCGCCGGAAATGAACCGCAAGGTCGCCGAATACATGTGGCTCGACACGAACCTGCGGCGCGGGCTCGAAGAAGGCCAACTGACGCTGCACTATCAGCCAAAGCTGCTGCTTTCGACGGGCGTGGTGCAAGGCGTGGAAGCGCTGGTGCGCTGGAATTCGCCGGAACGCGGGCAGATCATGCCGGCTGAGTTCATTCGTTATGCCGAGGAATCGGGCCTGATCGGCGTGCTCGGCCGCTGGGTCATGCATACCGCCGCCAAACAGGCCGCCAAATGGAAAGCGGACGGTTACAACCTGCGCATTGCCATCAACGTGTCGGCGCGGCAACTGGTGGACACGGCCGTGGTCCGGCATTTCACCGAAGCGCTTGCAGAGGCAAGACTCGACCCCTGTCTCGTCGACGTCGAACTGACTGAGAGCTGTCTGATCGAGGACGAAGCCGCGGCAATCGACCTCATCAAGCAGTTCCGCCAGCTCGGCGCACAGGTGCATCTGGACGACTTCGGCACCGGCTATTCGTCGCTCTCCCAACTGGGCCGCATTCCGCTCGACGTGATCAAGCTCGATCGCAGTTTCGTGCGTTCCATCAACGCGGACTCCAAAGCGCAAGCGCTGGTGCGCTCGATGGTCGTGGTCGCGCAGGAACTGGGGTTCAAGGTGGTCGCCGAAGGGATTGAGACGGAGTCCGAAGAGGCGTTCATGAAGGGGCTGGATGTGGAATACGTGCAGGGCTATCTGTACGCTCACCCCATGCCCGCCGCGGATTTCGAGCGCTGGCTGCAGGACAGGCAGAAGCTCAGGCTGATTGCCTGAGCTTGCGAGCGGCACCGCGCGCGCTGGCCGCGCCGGGATGATTCAGCCGAAATTGGCTGCGCTCGCAGCCGTCTGCCGCAAGTTGGAGGTGCGGCGGTTTTGCAGCATCACAAGCCGCTCCATAAAGGCGAGATCCTTCTCTTCGATCATGAAAGCGGCGTCCACCCAGTCTTCGGTGATTTCCATCAGTTCCGCGCGCGGCAGTTGCAGCACGCGCTGACGGGCCCGCAGCATCGCGCGAATGCCGTTCATTTTCGGCTTGAGCGTGTCGATGAAAGTGCGGGTCGCCACGTAGGCGTCGCCGGGCTCGAACAGTTGATCGACGAGACCCTTTTCGCTATGCCACTCCGCGGTATGCGATTCGCCGGCGCCGATCAGTTCCTCGGCGAGGCGCATGCCCGCCTTGCGCGCCACGAGCGAATAACCGCCCATACCGGGAAACAGATTGAACGCGATCTCGGGAAAGCCCATGCGCGCGTCCGACTGAGCCAGCAGAAAATGATGCGCGAGCGCCGCCTCGAAGCCGCCGCCGAGCGCCGTGCCCTCCACCATCGCAATCGATATCGCGCCGGTGTCGAAACCGCGCGCCGCCGCGTGAACACAGTCGACGCACGCACGCGCGTAAGCCATGAGCGCCTGGCGCTTGCCGGAGCGGATCGCGTCGGCGAAGAAATCGAGGTCGCCGCCCACGTTGTAGATGTTCGGGATCAGCGAACCCGTCACCCAGAAGTCGATGGGCAGACCCGACTCGCGCGCCGCCTGCGCGAGCCCGAGAATGTCGTGGACCAGATCGAGATTGAAACAGGGACGCGGCTGCGCGCGCAGCATCATCCACATGACATTGCGGCCTTCTTCGTAATACGCGGAGATTTGCGACAGATTGCCGGCTTCGAGGAACGGGCGGCAGGCGTGGTGGTTTTGTAGATTCATTTGAGCGGTCCTTTAAGGTTAAACACTGACATTGCAATGCGAGCCTAAAACAGACCGGAATACGATGGGAGCGGGATAACCAACAGATGAATGCAAGGAACCGTCAAATCCTTGCGGAGCGGGCATCGCCGCGGCGCCTGTCAACGCGCACGCGTGCGCTGCCGCGCAAACGCTTGCGCGAAGAAGATGCGCGAGGTAGCACGAAATTGAGCGCCGTCGCGGAATACGCAGACTGCACCGGCGGGAGAAAATGCGCCTTGCAAATCTGAAAGAAAAAACAATAAAGCCGGATTAGACGCCTTAGTCGACATTGCCGCTTGCAAATAACGTGCAATTCGTGAGCTAACAGACGGAATATTTATTACGCATGAATAGCGGTTCGCGCGTCAGGCGATGAAACGTGGTTTTGCGACGCCGGGCCTGCGCATGGTCGGCTGCGCGCGCGAGGCGACGGCGGGCGCAGCCGCGCAGAGCGGCATCCATGTGGCGGCAGTGACGGAAATGCTATTGGCTTCGCGCTCGCCGCGAGAAGCGGGAGGTAGGCCAGTTGCGCCAGTTGCGCCAGTTGCGCGAATTGCGGAGGTGCGCGCGGGCTCGCCGCCTCACCTCCGCGACGAGCCGATCGCCGCTCGATCAGGGCGCTGCGGCAATCACCTGAGCAACCGCCGCCGTCAGCTTCTTGCCGTACGGCACGTGCAGGAACTCATTGGGTCCGTGTGCGTTCGACTTCGGCCCCAACACACCGCACACCATGAACTGCGACTGCGGAAAGCCGGCCTTCAACACGTTCATCAGCGGGATCGTGCCGCCCTGCCCCATGTACGCGACGTCCGCGCCGTAATGCGCGCGCGAGGCGTCGTTCAGCGCAGTGGCCAGCCACGGCGCGAGGTCGGGCGCGCTCCAGCCGCTCGCCGCGCCGGCGTCGGGCTTGAAGGTGACCTTCGCGTTGTACGGCGGGTCGAGTTCGAGCAGCGCCTTCAGCTCCGCGACGGCCTTCTCCGCTTCGATCAGCGGCGGCAGGCGCAGCGACAGCTTGAACGCCGTGCGCGGACGCAGCACGTTGCCGGCGTCGGCGAGCGCGGGCAAGCCCGCGGCGCCGGTCACCGAGAGCGACGGGCGCCACGTCGAATTAAGCAAAGCCTCTTTCGGATCGGTCGTGGTAGGCAGCACCTGGCGACCGTCCTGCCCGCACGCCCACGGCAACTTCTTCCACACGTCGTCGCCGAGAATGTGCGCGGTGGCCTCGGCTTCGCGCAAACGGTCGGCGGGAATCGGGCAGTGAAAGCCCTTGGGCAACAGCGTGCCGTTGGCCGAGTCCTCGAGGCGGTCGAACAGTTGCCGCATGATGCGAAAACTCGACGGCGCAATGCCGCCGTAGCCGCCCGAGTGAATGCCCTCGTCGAGCACCTGCACTTCAAGGTCGCCGGCGACGAGTCCGCGCAGCGACGTGGTGAGCCACAACTGATCGTAATTGCCGGCGCCCGAATCGAGGCACACCACGAGGCCGACCTTGCCGAGGCGTTCACGCAATGCATCGACATAGGGCAGCAGATCGTAGCTGCCCGACTCCTCGCAGGTTTCGATCAGACCGACGCAGCGCGGCCGCTCGACGCCTTGCGCGTCCAGCGCGGCGAGCGCAGTAATGCTCGCGTAGATCGCATAGCCGTCGTCAGCACCGCCGCGACCGTAGAGCTTGTCGTTTTCCAGCTTAGGCGTCCACGGACCGAGGTCGCTGCGCCAGCCGTCGAACTCAGGCTGCTTGTCGAGGTGGCCGTAGAGCACGATGGTTTCGTCGCTGCCGGAACGTGTGGCCGGGGTCTCGAAAAAAATGACCGGCGTGCGGCCCGGCAAGCGCACGATCTCGAGCGTGAGGCCGCGCACCGGCTGCTGCTCGACCCATTGCGCGGCGTCGGTAATGACGCGCTCCAGGTAGCCGTGCTGCACCCACTCGGGATCGAACGCGGGACTCTTCGCAGGCACCGCGATGTAGTCGGTCAGCGCGGGCACGATCTCATCGTTCCATTTGCGGTCCACGAATTCGCGGAGCGTGTCGGGGTTCAGGCGCTGGGCCTCTTGCGTCGTATCGTCGGAGATCATGATGGCAGTCCGTAACGGTTTCGTTCACTCGAAACGGACATGATAGTCCTGATGCCGCGTGCGCTGAAGTATTCGTGGCCCGGCGGCGATGCTGAGGCGCGGCGGCGCATACAGCACGCAGCGCAAGCCGTGCGTAGCGGGCATCCGCCCTATCCGGCTGCGGCGCAATGGCGGCGACGCTGCACCGAATTCACTACCTATGCACGGGAAAGCTTTCGCCGACGCTGCACCCGGCCAACAATCGCGCGACAATCGGTATATGAGCGGCAAGGCGCACGCGTTGCGCACGCCTTGCATGGGAGCCGCGCTTGGGCATGCCGGTGATTCGAGCACCTGCGGCGCAGCGACACAAGGTTTCGGGGAGGCGGCATATGAATGAGCGTGTTGCCATTCAGATCATCGCCGTGGTGATCGCGCTGGCGCTGTATTTCCTGCCGGCGATTCTGGCCGATCGACGCAAGCGCGTGGACGTGCTGACGCTTGCGCTCTTCAATGCGTGCCTGGGATGGACCGTGCTCGGCTGGCTGCTCGCGCTCTACTGGTCGTTGCAGCCGAACCCGCCGAAAAATCTCGCGGGCGAAGTGGTGGAGAAACGGAAACTGGTGAGCATGCGCGCGTTCTCGTCTGCGCTACTGCTACGCGTTCAGCGACGGGAGACGACGCGAGATCACCCGCAGAAATAAGCCGGCGTCGACCACTGCCTTCATGCGGCGCGGCTCATGCGGTTCCATCTCACGGAGCCGGCAGGAATGGAGCGCGGCTCGGCACGCACGCTGGAAGGCGCGAACATTTCCCGGCGCAATTCGCCTTGTTCGTCGAACCACTCGCACACCAGCCATTCGCCAGGATTGAGCGCGACCGGGCCTGCATACGTCACCGTCATGCGCGGGCCGCCGTCTTTCAACGTGACGACGTCGCCAGTGGTGAAGCGGGCGGGAAGCGGTGTGAGTGCGTCAATAGTAGCGGTCAGCATTTTCAATCCTCTACGGAACCGTTTGCAGTATTCAAGTCATTGCGCCGTGTATCGACTACGACCAACTGAGGGATGCCTCTAGAACGCGTTCAGATTAACAATCGAAAATGAAGTCGGCAAGCGCTTTCTATTAATAGCGCGCTAATAAGCGTGAGAAAGACACTTTGCCGCAGTGCAATTGCGGGTTACACCCGAGGCACTACCCGCAAGGCGTTGCAGGCCCATGGTGCGCAAGCGCACAGAGCGCAAGAATTACTGCCCCCGCCCGCCCGCGCAGTAGATACTGCTCGGACAAATGCTTCAAATCTGAAACACCCTTGAATCGGCACAGGGTTATTACCATTTATCGCGCATTCCGGATTACCTATGAATGACGCAATCATCCCTAAATGGCGCGTCGATTTAAATGAAATCCGTGTGAAAAGCGTTAATAATTTTGGCGCTGCCACAGCCATGAAAACGATTACTGCCCGGCAGTTTTAAAGCGGGCGCGCGGCGCGCCGCAACCTGAGTTGCTGATGCCGCACAAGCAGCACGCTCAGGCCGATGCAAACGAACATCAGCACTGCGTTGATCGCGAGGCTCAACTCGAACGCGTGCGCATAGGCCGCGGGCGTCGCACCTGCACCGTGGCTACCGCCCATACCCGTCGTATTTGCCGCGCCGAGCGCGCCGAAGAATGCGCCGCTGATCGCAGCCGTGCCGAATGCGGAGCCGATCTGCAAGGTGGACGACACCACGCCCGACGCGAGCCCGGCCTTTTCAGGTGCGACCTCCAGTAGTGCAATGCGCATGATGGACGGCAACAGCAAACCATGGCCGACGCCCGCGCACACGAGACCGGCGTAGAACGCGAGGTCCGGTGCCGCAGCCCCGGTCGCGGCCGAACCGGTCACCGCGAAGCCGAGCGTCATCAGCGAAAAGCCGAGCGTGAGCACGTGGGCGCCGATGCGCCTGACGACCGCCGGCGAGGTCAGCGGCCCGATCACGAAGCCGATGGCAAACGGCATGATGGCGACGCCCGAGGCAAGCGGCGTCCAGTGCAGACCGGTCTGCAGGAAGATGCCGTAGGTCAGGAAGAACGCGCTGTTGCAATAGAACAGAAACGCGAGCACGAGACCGAGCGCAAACGCGCGATTGCGAAACAACTGCAGATCGACGAGCGGATGCCCGCCGCCCCGCTCCACCCGCTTTTCGGTGGCGACAAAAAGCGCCAGCGCGGGCACCGCGAGCGCAAACATCGCGAAGGTCCATGCGGGCCAGCCGGCTTCGCGGCCGTGCGTCATCGGATAAATCACGAGCAGCAGCACCGCGCAAAGCAGCGCGACGCCCTTCATATCGAGACTGGTGCGCGTAGCCGGCTGGTTCTCGGGCACGAACTTCCACGTGCCGAGAAACGCCGCAATGCCAATTGGAATATTGATGAGAAAGATGATGCGCCAGTCGAGCCCGAACGGGCGATAGGTGATAAGCGCGCCGCCGCCAAGTTGCCCGACGATCGAAGAGAGGCCGAACACGAAGCCATATAGACTCATCACCCGGGTCTGCTGATGCAGCGGCACGACGGCGCGGATGGTCGCCAGCACCTGTGGCGCCATGATTGCCGCCGCCATGCCCTGGACGATGCGCGAGACCACCAGCATCTGGCCGCTCGTCGCGAAGCCGCATAACGCCGAAGCGACTACGAACCCAGCCATGCCCGCCATGAAGATACGGCGCCGGCCGAACAGGTCGCCGAGCCGGCCGCCGGTAATCAGCAATACCGCGTACACCGAGGAGTAGGCCGACACGACGAGCTGCAGTTGCGCCTCGGTCGCGTTCAGCCCGCTACGAATGGACGGCAGCGCGAGATTGACGATGAAATAGTCAAGCGGCGCGAGAAACGCGCCGACGAAAAGCACCGCGAGCGCCAGTCCCTGACGCTCGAAAGCGGGCGCGGGTTGGTCGACCACCTCCGCGGGTTGTGCGGGGTTTGCACTCGCGTTACCGCTGTTGTGTCTGCTTTGGTTTCCGCTTTGGTTTCCACCGCTGTTCGCGCTTTCGGCCATACGATGTCTTGCGGTGGCAGTTGGGCTCTGTGCCGCGGCGCTCGCCGCCACAGGCCCCGGGCACACGGCAACGCCAGTGCCGGCGCCTCGTTCGGCTGCCACGCCATCCGCTTGGGCGAATGCTGTCGAGGTTGAATTGATCGGCTCAGATTTCATGACTGATCGTTCAATAAATAGATAAAAAAATTAGATGAGCGCTCGCATCGCCACCTCCACGATGCCAGTCAGCGCGTCTTCCTTGTGAGCGACCCGGCCCAGCACGCGCAAACCTTGCATGACGCACAGCAGAAAATCGCCGGCGGCTTTTTCGTCGAGTGTCGAGCTGAATGCGCCGCTTGCCTGGCCGCGAATGACCGAGGCTGCAAGCAACGTCGCCATGCGGCGCTGAATGGCGGCGACGCGGCTGCGCAATTCGTCGTCGCCGGGCTGCATTTCCAGCGTAGTGTTGGTGATGAAACAGCTACGCTCGCCGGAGAGCGCGCAGGCGACCCGCGCGTAATGGAGCAGCGCGTCGCGCAGGGCCTGTTGCGGGGGCACGGGTGCATTCAGCCGCTCCGCGAGTCGGGCCACTGAACCCTCGGCGTAATGGTCGAGCGCAGCGAGCATGATGCCGTGCTTGTCGCCGAACACGCCGTACAGGCTGCCGCGTAGCAGGCCGGTGGCTTTGCACAGGTCGTCGATGGAAGTGGCGTGATAGCCGCGGTTCCAGAATACCTGGCTCGCGCTGGCGAGCACGGCGTTCGTGTCGAACTCGCGCGGCCGGCCGCGCGGACACATTTCGCCCGCTTTCTTCGGTGACGAATGAGGTTGACCGGTTGGCTTCATCCAACCGATATTATGACTAACCGTTCAACAAATCAATCCGAAGTTCCGTAGCCGACTGGTATCCGACTTTGTCGGGCGTGTGTTAGCAGCGTCCCCCACGGAATCTCGCATGGCCTCTTACTGCTCACCGTCTCGGTTTCATCATCTACGCTCGGTCACAACGCCGGACTCGTTCGAGAGAAGCCAAACCACATTCCTCAGTCGATGCGTACACCGGAACGCCTTCGGCGTCATGCGAGGCAAGACCACTGACAATGCGCGCGCTCCATTCGTCGCCGAGAATATGAGCGATGGGACGGCCCACCGCGTGTTCCGCAGACGAACCCGTCAAGCTGGCGATATTGGCGCTGACCTGCAACAACGTTCCATCCGGAGCAACGCTAAACAGGAATCCGTGCGGTTGAATACCGCCTGAAATATGGATGGGCTCTCGCGCGCAGTCGGCTTCACCCGCCGACGACAGCGCTGAGGAGTGCAATGGGGCCATGCTCGCTCCAGGATGGGTGTGGTGCATTTTCGCATAGCCATTTAGCAGCGCCTTAACTTTCGGCGGGCGTCGAGCGAAGGAAAGCCGACATCACACACGATGTGAATGTCAGCACGCGCTTTGCGTGATCCAGAGGCGGCCCATTTGCAACGAGCTCACCTGGACTGCAGTTGGCACTCCCGGCAATGGACTTGGGGCCCGCTTATGAGCGAGGCTGCTCACGGGCAGTACCGGGCTTTTGCGCAATGCAAAAGCGGCGGCAATGCGGATATCCGCATTGCGCCACGCATATGACAGTCATTCTCAATTCGGAAACGGAATTGGGACCAGTTCGCTCAATTGTTAAATTATGCGATATGCCGAAATAGTCACAGGCTTTCCGTGGACAAATGAAAGACCTTGTGAGAAAGTTCCCTTGAGCACACAAATTTCTTTTTGTTACGCAATACCTCGTGCGACGCACCGCATCTGTCGCGAATAGGTCGATCCTCGTCTCACATAGTGCTCATTTATTTGAATAATAGCGCTCGAACATGGCATAAGACACTCTGCCATTAGGCGCCGGCGAAATGAAATGATGCGGCATCAGGGGTAGGCAACCATGAGTATCCGAGTCGGTAACAGTGCGGGCGCATGCCCGGCCGAACAACAAGAACAAGGCCGGCAATGGGCGCTCCGCCGTCCCATTGCTGTCGCCATGCCGTGCCCGTTCGGGCCTTCGTAAGCGGCAATTTATCAATCGTCTCAGCGCTCAGCTTTGTCGGAATTCCGGACATCCGGTTGACGCTCGCTTTTCCTTTGTGCATGCGAATTCATTGTGCGAGAAGTCCGCTTCTTCGCACTAACCGTTCGTTAGTCATAAAGACCATAAGCGAATTGCGGAAACCCCGACGCTAAAGCAACTCGCCCGAAAGAGACGTTTTAAACGATGTAAATAGGCATCCTAAGCAACGGGAGGCATTCGCACGCTCGTGCTTATTAATTTCACCTTTCAATTATTCAGCGGGATAACGACATGAACAGGGCATATCGGACCATCTGGAACAAGGCGCTGGGCGCCTTCGTCGCGGCGTCGGAATTGGACTCGTCGCGCGACAAGGGGAAAGCTGGGGCGGCAACCTCAGTGAGCGATGGCCGCAAGGGCGAGCAGGACAAGTGCGGTTCGTTGGCGCCGCACGGTGCGAATGTACGTGTGCTGACAGTGCTCCTCGCGATCGGCGCGGGCGCATGGGGCACCCAAGCCCAGGCCCAGTTGAGCTGCGCGACGGCGCCGTACAACTTTTATAGCGGCACCACGACGTGCGCGGGCTTTATGTCCTCGGCATCGGGAGGCGGGGCCACCGCGATCGGGTACGGCGCGACCAGTACGGGGATTAACGCCTTGTCGTTCGGCTTCCAGGCCATTGCGTCCACGACCAACGCGATTTACATGGGCGCTCGCACTGCAGCCGGTACAGGAGCGACGGCCGAGTCGGCAATTGGCATTGGCACCGACGTGACGGCTAGCGGATCCGCAGCCATTGGTATCGGCGTCGACGCGGTTTCCAGCGGCAACCTGTCAACGGCAGTCGGCCCGACGGCAAAGGCCACGGGAGACAACAGTGTCGCGTTAGGCACGAGTTCGAGCGCTGCGGCCTCGGGCGCCGTGGCATTGGGCAGCGGCGCCGTCGGTTCGCAAATGAACGGATTAGCCGTGGGTTCGGGAGCCAGTGCAACAGGCGTCAATTCGCTGTATCTGGGCGCGCGCACCGCCGCGGGCAGCGGATCGAGCGGACAGTCGTCCATCGCCATCGGCACTGACGTGACTTCGACTGGCGACTACGCGGCCGCCTTCGGATACCAGGCGGTGAGCAGTGGCGCCGCCGCCGTCGCGCTCGGCTATATCGCCAGCGGCACCGGCACGCACGCCGTCGCCGTGGGCTTCCAGTCCATCGCGAGCGGCCTGAACGCCGTGTACCTGGGCGCGCGCACCGTCGCGGGCACCGGCGCAACAGCGGCTGGGGCCATTGGCCTCGGCACGGACGTCACGGCTTCAGGCGCCTCTTCGCTCGCTGCAGGCACGGTGGCCAAAGCTACGGCACAGAATGCAGTTGCGTTGGGCGCCGGTGCGCACGCCTCGGGACTCAACTCGCTCAGCATGATGAACGGCTCGACCGCGACAGGCGCCAATGCGATAGCGCTGGGCGCCTCAGATACCGTCGCCGAAGGCGGGTCTGCGACACCGGCCCCAGTGGGAGGCGCCGCAGCCTCCGGAATCCGCGCGGTTGCGATCGGCTCCGGCGCGAGCTCGGCAGGCTCCTCGTCGATTGCAATCGGCGACTCGGCCGGCACCGGCACGAATGTCAACGCCATTGCGATGGGAACCAACGCGACGGCTTCGGGCAGCAGCGCTGTCGCGTTGGGCAACCAGGCGCTCGCGAGCAATGGCAATGCGACGGCAATCGGCTTCACGTCGCAGGCGCTCGCGGCGTCGACGGTGGCCCTCGGCGACAACAACCGGGTTGCCGCCGCAGCGGGCGCCGGCTCGATTGCCGGCGGCCACAGTTCCCAGGTGCTGAGCGGCACGGGCGCAGTCGCGCTCGGTCAGGCGCAGACGGTCAGCGGCAACGGCGCGGTCGCCATCGGCGATCCGAATAGCGCAACCGGCAATGGCGCTATCGCGGTAGGCGCGGACAACACGGCAACCGGCAATGGCGCGGTTGCGCAAGGCAACGGCAACACGGCGAGCGGCCAGGGCGCAGTCGCGCTCGGCAACGCGAGCAACGCGACCGGCGCAAGCGCGCTCGCGCTCGGCGACTCGGCTGTGGCGAACCTTGGCGGTGCGATTGCTCTTGGCGCCGGCGCCTCGGCCAGCAATGCAAATGCAGTGGCGCTCGGCTCTGGCAGCACCACCGCCGCCGCCGTCGACACAGCGACCGTCACGGTGGGCGGCGTCACGCACGCGGTGCAAGGCACGACGCCCGCCAGCACGGTCAGCATCGGCTCGGTCGGCAATGAGCGAACGCTGACGAATCTCGCCGCGGGCCGCGTGAGCGCGACCAGCACCGACGCCGTGAACGGCAGCGAGTTATATGCGACCAATCAGGCTGTCGACAGTCTGACGAGCGGCGACGTAGGCCCGTTTGTGTCCGACAACTCCATCACGTCGACGCAACCGGTGTCTTCCGGGGCGAATGCGGCGGCCGGCGGCTTTGGCGCATCGGCGAGCGGGGCGGCTTCGCTCGTGGTCGGCAATCAGTCCACCGACAACGGCGTGGCGAATTCCACGGTGCTCGGTCAGGGCGCGAGCATCACGAGTGGGGTCACGGGTTCCAACGTGGCGCTGGGCCAGGGATCGACGGTTACGTCGGCGGCGGTGCCCACCCCGAGCGGCACCATCAACGGCGCGAGCGTGGTGTATGCGGGCGGTGCGCCCGGCGGCGTGGTCAGCGTGGGCACCTCTGCGGCGCCGCGTCAGTTGACCAACGTCGCGGCCGGACGCGTGAACGGATCGAGCACGGACGCGGTGAACGGCTCGCAGCTTTTCGCCGCCGATACCGCTATCAACACCATCGGCGCTCAGGTGACGAACCTCGGCAACACCATTGCGTCGGGCCTCGGCGGCAGCAGCACCTACAACAGCACGACCGGGGCGCTCACCACAGGCCTGAGCTACGGCGGCAACACCTATACCTCGGTCCAGAATCTCATCACCGCCATCACTGGCGGCGGCAGCGCACCGGGCATCAAATACTTCCACGCGAATTCGACGGCGACCGACAGCCAGGCGCTCGGCGCCGACAGCGTCGCAATCGGCCCGAACGCGGTCGCCAACAATGCCAACGATGTCGCGCTGGGGGCCGGCTCGCAGACCGGTACGGCCACGCCCACCCCGAGCACGACGATCAACGGGACGGTCTACAGCTTTGCCGGCGCCAATCCCACGAGCGTGGTGAGCGTGGGCGCGCCAGGTGCGGAGCGTCAGATCCAGAACGTGGCGGCGGGCAGCCTGAGCGGCAGCAGCACGGACGCGGTGAACGGCTCGCAGCTCTACCAGACGAACCAGGCTATCGACAGTCTCGCGACAACCGTCGCCGCCGACAAGACGCACTACTACAGCGTCAACGACGGCGGCACGCAAGGCGGCAACTACAACAACAACGGCGCGACCGGTCTGAACGCGTTAGCGGCGGGCGTCGCAGCGACGGCGAGCGGTGCGAGCAGCTTTGCGGGCGGCAACGGCGCTTCCGCGCTCGCGGACAACGCAGTCGCGCTCGGTGCGCTGTCCAGTGCCTCGGTGGCGGGCGGTGTCGCTATCGGTTCGGGGTCCGTATCGGACCGCGCGGTGCTCTCCGGCATCGGCTCGATTGCCAACGGCACACACGCCATTCCGTTCAACACGGCGGACCAGACGCTGCTTGGCGCCGTGTCGTTCGGTAGCGCAAGCGGCAACACGTACCGTCAGCTGACCAATGTCGCCGATGGCACGCAGGCGCACGATGCCGTGACGATCCGCCAGTTGGCCGGCGCACTGTCGTCGTTTGCGGTAACCGGGCAAATGTACTTCCACGCCAATTCAACGGCTGCCGATTCGCTGGCCATCGGCGCGGAGTCGATTGCAGTCGGACCGACGACGGTGGTCAACGGCGACAACGGCGTGGGCATGGGCAACGGCGCGATTGTCGATTCGACGGCGCCAGGCGGCGTCGCGATCGGGCAGGCCGCGAATTCCGCCCAGGCGGATGCGATCGCGGTGGGCAGCGGCTCGGTCGCGAGCGGCGCGCAATCCATCGCCCAGGGTGCCAATGCGAGTGCAGCCAATGCAGGTTCCATCGCCATTGGCTCTGGCGCGCACAGCACCGCCATCGACGCGCTCGCGTTGGGCGCCGGCGCGAGTGCGTCGTTTGCGAACAGCGTGGCGCTCGGCTCGGGCTCGCAAACCGGCACTGCAACGCCGACCGCGAGTACGACCATCAACGGCACGGTCTATAGCTTCGCAGGCACAAGTCCGACGAGCGTAGTGAGCGTCGGCACGGTGGGCGCCGAGAGGCAGATCCAGAACGTCGCCGCCGGCCAGCTGAACGCGACCAGCACGGACGCGGTAAACGGCTCGCAGCTGTATCAGAGCAATCAGGCGATCGACGCGCTCGCGAACACCGTTGCCGCCGACAAAACGCACTACTACAGCGTCAACGACGGCGGCACGCAGGGCGGCAACTACAACAATGACGGCGCGACCGGAACGAAAGCACTGGCAGCCGGAGTGGGAGCCATCGCTTCCGGCGCGGGCAGCACCGCGCTCGGCCAGGGCGCGAGCGCGGGCAACGCGGGCGACGTGGCGCTCGGCAGCGGCTCCACGACCGCCGTCGCCGTTGGAACCGCGGGCGACACCATCAATGGCATCGCCTACGCCTATGCCGGGACTTCGCCAACGAGCACGGTCAGCGTCGGCAGCCTCGGTCACGAGCGCACAGTGACGAACGTGGCAGCGGGCCGCGTCAACTCGAGCAGCACTGATGCCGTGAACGGCTCGCAGCTTTTCGCGACCGACCAGGCGGTGGACAACCTGGCGAGCGTGGTGACGGCCAACGCCAAGCACTACTACAGCGTCAACGACGGCGGCACGCAAGGCGGCAACTACAACAACGACGGCGCCACCGGTTTGAACGCGTTAGCGGCGGGCGTCGCAGCCACGGCGAGCGGTGCGAGCAGCTTTGCGGGCGGCAACGGCGCTTCCGCGCTCGCGGACAACGCGGTCGCGCTGGGTGCGCTCTCAAGTGCCTCGGTGGCGGGTGGTGTCGCAATCGGTTCGGGGTCCGTATCGGACCGCGCGGTGCTCTCCGGCATCGGCTCGATTGCCAACGGCACGCACGCCATTCCGTTCAACACGGCGGACCAGACGCTGCTTGGCGCCGTGTCGTTCGGTAGCGCGAGCGGCAACACGTATCGTCAGCTGACCAATGTCGCCGATGGCACGCAGGCGCACGATGCCGTCACGATCCGCCAGTTGGCCGGCGCACTGTCGTCGTTTGCGGTGACCGGGCAAATGTACTTCCACGCCAATTCAACGGCTGCCGATTCGCTGGCCATAGGTGCGGAATCGATTGCCGTCGGACCGACGACGGTGGTCAACGGCGACAACGGCGTGGGCATGGGCAACGGCGCGATCGTCGATTCGACTGCGCCCGGCGGCGTCGCGATCGGGCAGGCCGCGAATTCCGCCCAGGCGGATGCGATTGCGGTGGGCAGCGGCTCGGTCGCGAGCGGCGCGCAATCCATCGCCCAGGGTGCCAATGCCAGTGCAGCCAATGCAGGTTCCATCGCCATTGGCTCTGGCGCGCACAGCACCGCCATCGACGCGCTCGCGTTGGGAGCCGGCGCGAGCGCGTCGTTTGCGAACAGCGTGGCGCTTGGAGCCGGGTCCGCGACAACGGTGGGGGCCTTGAGCAACTACATCGCGTACGGCTTGAGCAGTCCGCAATCGTCGATAGGTGAAGTGAACGTCGGCAACCGGCAGATCACCGGCCTTGCCGCCGGCAAGGCAGGCACGGACGCCGTGAACGTGTCGCAACTCGACGCGGTTGCAAGCCGTTTGACGACGCTCATCAACCAGCAGACGACCAACAACGGCGGCAGCTTCTCGTCGTCGCCGGGCTCACCGACGCCGCCGACGCCTTCGGGGACGAACTCCTCGGCGGGCGGCCAGGGCGCCGTGGCTTCGGGCAACAACAGTTCCGCGGTGGGCAACGGCTCGACCGCGTCGGGCACCGGTTCGACGGCTGTGGGAGCTGGAGCAACGTCCACGGGCAGCGGCTCGACGGCGCTCGGCGCGAACAGTAACGACGGCGGCCGCGCGAATGTGGTGGCAGTCGGCTCGGCGGACACGACGCGCCAGATCGTCAACCTCGCAGCCGGCACAGCGCCCACGGATGCCGTCAACGTCCAGCAGTTGAACTCCGCGCTTTCTCAGGCCAACGCCTACACCGACGCGCAAGTGGCAGGACTGCGCAACAACCTTGACTCGTACCGCCGCGATGCGGACGGCGGAACGGCTACAGCGATGGCGGTTGCCGGCCTGCCCCAGCCGACGGGTCCTGGAAAGAGCATGGTGGCTATTGCGGGCAGCGTGTATCGCGGGCAGTCGGGGCAGGCGCTCGGCATTTCGACAGTGTCCGAAAACGATCACTGGATCTACAAGGCCGCCGTGTCCACGAATACCCGCGGCACATACGGCGCAGTGGTCGGCGCAGGATATCAATGGTGAACACGATAGCCAACCGCGTCCATCGCATAACGTCTGGAGTATTGAATATGAAGAGCAAATCAGTTCTCGTCCTGTTTGCCACGCTGTGCGGCCTGTGCGCCGTTACTGGCTGCGGCACGGTGGACACGTCGTTTCCGAAGCCGGATACGGCAACCTTGAAAGAAGGCACGTTTCCTAACCTTGAGAACCTCGGCAAGATCGAACCCGGTGTTACCAAGAATCAGATCTACGACTTGCTCGGACCGCCCCACTTTCATGAATGGATTGTCCACGTGCGGGTCTGGAACTACCTGTTGAACTTCCGCAGCGCAGGCCGAGTTGTGACGTGCCAGTATCAGATTCAATTCGACGATGACAGCCGGGTCACGAGGACGCGCTGGGAAGATCCGGCCTGTGAGGCACTCGGCAACGGCAAGACGGCAGCAGCGTCCATCACGCTGCCATCCGCACAAGCCGGGATAGCCAAGCAGCAATGACATGGCCCAGCGCTGGACCGACTCGCCAGGCGCGAGTCGGCACCCGGCGCTGGGCTGCGCATAGGTAGGCACCCGCGAGGCGCCGTCCATTCAGGACAAACCTATCGCCGAATCCGCACCGCGACAGGCGTCGGGCCGGATGATTCTCGCGCACAAAAGAACGGACCACCCGAGCGGTTTATGCACGGAATGCAGCGGGTGCCAGCGTTCGTCGACTTTCTGTGCGATTGCTGTCCGCAAGCGGTTCTTGTCGCGAACCGCTGAAAAACTGGGCACCGTCAGCGCACGCATCGGATCGTCCATGCGATGCCCGTCGCGGCTGCACGCCCGTGTCTCAAAACTCGCGCGGCCACCGGCACTGTACTAAACTTCGGCGCTCGTTCGGCCGCCGCCCTCGAAGTTTGGTACATCGAACGAGTTATCTGCTAAACCTTTCTCCGCTATCGCCGTTAACGGGGATGAAAGGTTTTTATGTTTGCATTGAGTGCATGGAAGTCAAAAATTCAACACGGTGGGCGCCACGTGGCCGGAACAGGTGGATCGCCGCAGCTGCGGCCCTCGTTGCCGCGGCGATCATCAGAACGCTCTTGCACCCGCTGCTCGGGCCGTTCATGCCCGGTACTGCCTTTCTCGTCGCCGCGGTGCTCGTCGAGTACTACTGCGGCCTCGCGCCCGCGCTATGCGTGATGCTGCTCGGGCTTTGCCTTGCCGATTATCTCTTCGTGCCGCCTTATGGCCACATCGACGTGATCGACGCGTCGGATCTGCATCTGCTGATCTCGTACCCTGTTATCACGATCTTCGTCATCAGCCTTGTTGAGCGTTTGCGGCGCGCACAGTATCGCGCCGAACTGCTCGCAGCCGTGGCGCAGTCGCGCTACGAAATGCTGCTGCGCCACGACAACGAGCGGCTGCTTGCCCGCCGCGCTACCGACGAAATGCATCGCATGCTGCGTCATATCGCCCAATACAACCGCTCGCTGATTCTCATCAAGGCGCTCGATCCGGCCAACAGCCTGCCCCCTGGCAGCTTCGTGGCCGCGGGCGCTGCGGCCACGTCCGACACCTTCGTGGACGACGCGTCGTTGCAAGCAGGCATCGCCTATTGCGCGAAGCATGCGCAAGTACATGAGGAGGATCTCGCGCACGTGAGCGTCCATCTGACGCCAGGGCGTCACCGCATGCGTTTTCTCTCCGGCGCTCGCGACGACTGGAGGCCGGTTGAGTGCGCATGCGACCGCTTCACGACGTCGTCCGGTGAATTCCTGGTTTTGCGCGCAGATGACTGACATGAACGCCACACCATTTTCAAGCACGGACGGCAGCGATCACGTCGTGCTGCTGTTGCACGGCCTGTCGAGTTCGCCGCTCGAGCTGCGCTTTCTCGCGCGACTGCTCGCCGACGAAGGCTTTGCCACCCATACGCCGGAACTGCCCGGCTATAGCGCAGGCACCGGACATCAGCCGATGGAGCAATGGATCGGCGCGGCCATCGCGGAGTTCGATCAACTCGCCGCGCGGCATCGGCACGTCTCGATATGCGGTCTGTCGATGGGCGCGACACTCGCGGCTGCCGTCGCGCACGAGCGGCCCGCCGCGCGCGCGTTGCTGCTGCTGTCGATCACGCTGAACTACGACGGCTGGTCGCTTCCCTGGTACCGCTTTTTGCTGGACTACGTGTATTACACGCCCCTACGCTCACGTTATCGCTATCGTGAACAGGAACCCTACGGGCTGCGCAACGAGGCGTTGCGCTCGAAGATCGCGCGAGCCATGCAGAAGAACGACATCAGCGAAGTCGGACCGGCATCCATCTGCATGCCGGCGCTGCACGAGGCCGGCCGTCTCGCGGGCTCAGTAAAGAAAAAACTCAAAGGCATCGGAACCGATTGCCTGATCATTCACGCTATCGACGACGAAACCTCGAGCCCGCATAACGCGCGATTCGTGGGGACCACCATCGGCGCGTCGTTCTTGCGAACCATCTGGCTCGACGATTCCTATCACATGATCACTTCCGACAACGAGCGCGAAGTCGTGGCGCGCGAATGCGCACTCTTCCTGCGCGAAAGCGTCGCGGCAACCGTGTCCAGCCATAAGCCGGCGCCCGTGGTTTCTCGAGCGCTTGCGCGCCGCCTGCGGCAACTGGCGACCGTCGCGAGGAAAGCATGAAGCGCGCGCCGATGCTCGCAGCGGTGTGCGGCTTGACCGCGGTAGCTGTCGCCGGCGCGGTCTACGCCGACGAACCGCAAGCAGCAGGCGACTGGAAAATATCGGTTGGGCCGGGCTTGTATGTGTTTCCGAAATATCCGGGCTCTGCGCGGATCCAGGTGTTGCCGTTTCCCGTTCAGGACATTTCGTGGAAGGACCGTATGTTCTCCCAAGGTCCGGACGTGCTGGGCGTCAATGCGCTCGCGGGCGAGAACTATCATGCCGGGGCGTCGCTCAGTTTCGATTTCCAGTCGCGTAACAGTTCCGACGATGCGCGGCTCAAAGGCCTGCCCGATGTGCACTACGGACCGAAGCTGCGGCTTTTCGCCGACTACACCTGGTGGGCCTTCACTGGCTCGGCGGCAGTGTACAGGGACATCGCCGGAACCGGGCAAGGCCTGAGCGCAATGGCGGACCTCTTCGTCTCCGCGCCACTTGGCAAATTGCTGCTGTCCGCAGGTCCTGGCGTGACGTGGGCAAACGCAACGTACACGCAGACCTTTTTCGGCGTGAACGCTCAGGAAAGCGCAGCGTCGGGCCTGCCCCGGTATGCGACGCACTCAGGCGTGCGCGACGTGCACTTCAACATGAGCGCGCTATACAAATTCGATTCGCACTGGTCGGCGAACGTCGCGGCTGTGATCGGGCGTCTGCAAAAGTCCGCCGCCGGTAGCCCGATCACCGAGCGGCGCCTCGACTTGAATGGCATGGCTTCGGTGTTGTACCGGTTCTAGCGCGCCGTTCACGAGTGCTCGACCTGCCCGCGCAGCACAGGGTGCGTCGCACCGGCAGGCATGGTCCACGCCCCGTTGCTGCTCAGTCAGGGACCGTTACAATCGTGTCACCCGTCTACCAATTCGAATAAAGAATGTCGAAAAAGCAGAGGCTCACGATTGCCGTGCTATGCGCGCTCGCCTGGATCGTCGCGGACCAGCTGACAAAGGCCCTATTCAAGCAGGTATTGGCTCCGGGCGACATAAAGTCGTTTCTTGCGGGAAGCCTCGTGATACTTCCTATCTACAACCATGGGGCGTTCCTCAGCCTCGGAGCGCAAATGTCCGACGCGACCCGCAACATCGCCTTTATCTATGGCGTGCTTGCGATCCTGGTCGGCTTGTTCGTATGGTTATTCCGCTCGCCCCGACTTGGCCGCACGGAAGTCGTTGCAATCGCCTGCGTCTTGGGCGGCGGACTCAGTAATCTCTTTGATCGCTATGTGTATGGAGGCCTGGTTTTCGATTTCCTGAATATCGGAATCGGGCAGTTGAGAACGGGCGTTTTCAACGTCGCGGATGTCGGAATCATGCTCGGGGTGGCTATGCTTCTTTTCGCCGGTATGAAACGCAAACCGACCTTGCCTGGCTCCGCAAGCGCTTGACCGCACACTACTCTCGCCGGAGTCAAAAACCTCGCGCTAGAGGTTGGGAAAACCCGAGCCACAGGTTTCTTGCCCGCTGTGCTAAGGGCCGCTTTGAGTAACTCTGAACGTGCCCTTAGATTCCAATACTCGCGCGCGTCTGCGATAGCCGGTTGTCACGCCGCCCGTGCGCACTCAGAACTTGTGCCGTAAAGCCAGACGCACCAATACCTGATTCTTCGTAGTCGACGCATCCGGCGCCGCAGAGCCACCTGTTCCGAAAGTGTCGGGTGCAATCGATGCGACCTTCGCGTCGCCAGCAGCTCTTTGATAGGCGCCAAGCAGATAAACGTCTGTCCGCTTGCTCACAAAGTAGTCGCCGATCAGTTGCACCTGGTGGTACTTCGGGCTAGCGTCTGTCGACTTCAACTTGCCGTCCGTGAAGCTGTACACCGTGGCCAAGGAAAAGAACGGGGTGACGAAGTAGACCCCGTTGATCTGATAGTTGTCGAACGTTAGACGGTCTGTATTCGAATCAAACCGGGTGTGACTGTAGAGCACGCCGACCTTCCCGCCGTTGAAAGAGTAGGAACTGCCCACGCCGACGACGTCCTGTCTTGTAACGGGGCCCGCGAGCCCATTTGCCTGCAGGGAGCCTGTGCGGCCGACGTTGATGTAGTCTCCGGACACGGCGCCGGCTGTGTTGCTGTTCGGCGAATTCAGGTGCATGTATGCCGCGCCGAAGCTGAACGCACCGGCGGTGTACGAACTCCCGAGGCTCCAGGCACGATTAACGGCAAATCCGGAATTCGGCGCACCGGTGTTTGCGCTATTACCGAACGCGTACATGCCGCCGAACTTGAACCCTTTAAGCTCCACGCTGGCGTATTTGACAACGTTGTTGATCCGGAAGGAATTGACGATGTTGTCGTTATCCAGCGGATGCGCAAGCCCGGTGTATGGCACGCCGCTATAGGGTTGCAGATAGTCGACGACTGAGTCGTACTGTCGCCCGGCCGTCAACGTGCCGAACGTGCTGCTGATGCCGACATAGGCCTGGCGCCCAAACATGCGCCCGCCCTGGCCCAGGTTGCCATTGGTCAAAGAGAACCCATTTTCAAGGCGAAACACCGCCTTCAGACCGCCCCCCAGGTCTTCACTGCCTACCATGCCGAACCGGTTGCCCTGCAAGACACCGGAAGTCATGTCGACATTCGATCTGCCACCGTCGTTGTTAATATAGTTGATACCGACGTCCATCACACCGTACAGCGAGACACTGCTCTGTGCCCATAAGGAGCCTGAGAAGGCACACATTGACGCAAGACAAATCGCACTCCGAACCATAGTTCAGTCTCCTTGAAGATGTTTTTTTGAGCGGAAAAAGGGCAATGCGCAACCTTCTCCGCAATAGCGCAAAGCGATGCAGCGGCAACAGATAATCGCGGCGCGCATTCAGGCAACGCCGCTCGCCGCCCTCGCCCGAGCGCATGGCAACCCCGTAGCGATTAGCGATAACAGCGCCCGCTTCTAGTCGATGTCAGGACGCGTTCAGCAGTTCGAATTCCTTCAGATGACCTGACGGCAACTTGTCCCGCCCCGGGTCCGTCGGCAATTCGATACTGAATTCACGCCGCACCACATCGGAGATGAGTTCGTAGCAGCTACCGATTCGAATCACTTCCACTTCGGGAAACCGGATGATCGTTGCCGACCGCTTATAGTGGTGATACTTGCGCAGGCCGTAATTCAGGATCACGTCCGCGGCCGCTTTGATCTCCGGCTCGATATCCTCCACCCGAAACTTCGGACCGCTACCACTGAGGTTTGCCGACGAGCCGAAAAGAGGTTGCACCGCTTCACGGCTCAAACGGCAGAGTTCGTTATAGATAGGGCCGGCGTTCAGCAACATGGCAATAGTGCCGTTTGCTGTACTTGCCTGAAGCAAGTCGCTGTCAATTTTCTGAAGAAGCGGGTGATCAAGCCGGCAGGGCGCGACCGCTCCGAGCGGCAAATTGTAGTCAAGTGTGATCGACTCAATGATGTCCTGCGACCGCTTGTCGAGCTCGTGAATTTCCCGCTGGGTAATCGCATCCCCCAGGATCGCATTGCGTTTGTGGCTGCCGCGCTTTTTCGTGTCGAAAATTTTTTGCATGGCTGCCTTACTGCTGCCGACCATGCCGTAACCGACATCGTTTGGCCAGATTGCAATGCCCCCGCCTTTTACGACTTCAAAGACCCGGCGTACGTCGCCTGGAATATCGATTCGCGGCATTTTCGCCTCCAACTTGAGAATTGGTGAGTGTGATCGTTCGTTGTACAGACTTTTATGAGTTGATGGACATGCATCATTTTGCGCACCGGGTCTCGCTCTACGCGCCGACCGGAATCGCGCTCAGGGTTGACGGGTGAGCATTCATCCAGCCGAACGTAGGTCGCGGATCGCGTGCGCAACGTGCCCCTAACCCCGTCGGGGAAGTTGCACTTGCGATGCAAGTCCATCAAGCGCCATCGTACTCTTTGTCATAACAACTTTGTAGATGGTAGTATACCTAGTTTGGATTGCTCGACGTGGGCAAGTCTTTTGCGCTTGCGCTTCTATCTTTGGAGAATTACCGCAATGAGTGTGACAACGCTCGACTCTCGAACAGCATTAATCGTGATCGACCTTCAGAAAGGCATCGCCGCCCTTCCGGTGGTTCACCCCGTCAGCCACATTACCGAACACGCGAATGCGCTTGCCGTGGCGTTTCGCAGTCTTGATCTTCCGGTGGTACTGGTGAATGTCGCCGGGGGACCTCCCGGTCGCGCGGAGTTGTCCCACAACACTGCTGACTTTCCTGCCGACTGGACCGCTCTGATTTCAGAACTCAAGCGCGATGCAGACGACCACCTGGTGACCAAGCAAACGTGGGGCGCTTTCTCGGGCACGGCTCTCGAGTCCTGGCTCCGCTCTGAAGGCGTCACTCAAGTTGTGCTTGCCGGGATCGCCACCAGCATTGGTGTGGAATCAACGGCGCGAGAGGCGCATGGTCTCGGCTTCAATGTGACCCTGGCCATTGATGCAATGACTGATCTGAACGCAGATGCGCATGAGAACAGCGTGTCTCGCATCTTCCCTTGGCTTGGAGAAACCGGTACGACCGGGGAAATCCTCGCTCTCCTGCAAAAGACTAGCTCATGAGAGCCGCGCCCTTTCCGTAGCTGGCCAAGGCGAAAGAAAGGCCGCGATGCCCTGAGACACCGCGGCCTTGCCCCCCGCAATTCCTCGCACGCTATCCTCTTAGATGCGTCCCCACACGCCGGCTTCTAAGCCGAATAGTCGTATACGCCACGGCCGCTCTTGCGTCCCAGGCGTCCCGCTTCAACAAGTTTTCGCAGCAATGTACACGCGCGGTATTTCGGGTCGCCAAAATCCCGCAGATAAACATCCATCACAGAGAGACAGACATCGAGCCCCACCAGGTCGGCCAGCGCGAGCGGCCCAATAGGATGGTTGGCGCCAAGCTTCATACCTGTATCAATGTCCTCTGCGCTCGCGAGACCTTCTTGCAGAACAAAGAACGCTTCATTGATCATCGGCACGAGAATGCGGTTGACGACGAATCCCGGGGAATTGCGCACGCCGATAGGTGACTTGTCGATCCGCTCGGTGAGCTCATGAACCGTGGTCGCTGTCCTGTCGCTCGTTTGCAAACCCCGGATAATCTCCACGAGCGGCATTACAGGCACCGGATTGAAAAAGTGCATACCGATGAAGCGCGAAGGGTCGGCCAGTCCCGCAGCAAGTGCCGTAATCGAAATCGAAGAGGTGTTCGTTGCAATCACCGCGTCTGCTCTCGCCGCCGATTCGATCTGAGCAATGATTTGCTTCTTCAACTCGAGGTTTTCGGTCGCAGCCTCAATGACCATATCCACCGATGTGAGACTTGCGTACTCCGTTGAAGGGACGATCCGCGCAAGGGCCGTCTCTATCGCGGACGCCTCCAGTTTGCCCTTGGCTACGAGTCGCTGCAGGCTCTCACCGATGCTCGCTGTTGCCTTTTCAAGCGCAACATCGCTTACGTCGATAATCACGACGTTAATGCCGGCGACAGCGAGTGCCTGCGCTATTCCGGAGCCCATCGCGCCGCCACCGATGACACCGACCGATTCAATTTTCATGAGTCGTCTTTTTCGAACGCACCGGTTCGATCATTGAAGCTTTTCAAAAACGGCGGCAATTCCCTGGCCGCCACCTATGCACATCGTGACAAGCGCGTACCGCCCACCAATGCGCTGCAGCTCGTACAGCGCTTTAACCGTGATAAGCGCGCCTGTTGCGCCGACCGGGTGGCCGAGCGAGATGCCGGACCCGTTGGGATTGACCTTTTCCGGCTCAAGCCCAAGTTCGTTCATCACTGCGCACGCCTGTGCGGCGAATGCTTCATTGCTCTCGATGACATCGAGCTGCGCAAAATCCAGACCGGCACGTTGCAGTGCAGTTCGACTTGCCGGCACAGGGCCGATTCCCATGTATGCCGGGTCCACGCCTGCATGCGCATATGACACGAGGCGCGCAAGTGGCCGTGCGCCGCGCCGCTCGGCGACACTGCGCTCCATTAGCAAAACGCCCGCAGCCGCATCGTTGATACCGGATGAATTGCCAGCCGTCACCGTGCCGTCTTCTTTCGCGAATACTGGCTTGAGCTTCGCAAAGTCGTTGGCATTCGCGTCGGGGCGCACGTGTTCGTCTGTGTCGAAGGCCACTTCGCCGGTCTTCGTACGGACCGTGACTGGCAGAATCTGGCCGCGAAAGCGCCCTTCGGAAATCGCTCGCGCGGCCCGCCTATGCGATTCGAGTGCGAGTGCGTCCTGCGCCTCACGCGAAACCCCGTACCGGCGGGCCACGTTTTCTGCGGTTACGCCCATGTGAATCGGTTGGAAAGGGTCCTGCAGGGCGCCGAGCATCATGTCTACGAGACGTGCATCGCCCATGCGTTGCCCGAACCGGGCACCCGGAACGCCGTACAACGCGCGGCTCATGCATTCAGCTCCGCCGGCAATCGCAATTTCAGCGTCACCCAGCAGGACGCTTTGCGCGGCAGAGATAACTGCCTGCAATCCTGAACCACAAAGGCGGTTCACCGTGAGCGCGGGTACATGTTCCCCGACGCCTCCATTAATCGCAGCCACACGTCCGAGGTACATGTCCTTGGGCTCGGTATGGATGACGTTACCGAACACGACATGACCTACCTCGTCACCGTGAACATTCGCGCGTTCAAGCGTTTCGCGAACAATCATCGCCCCCAACTCGGTGGGCGAGAAGTTCTTCAAACTGCCGCCGAAGTCGCCGATTGCCGTGCGCACTCCGCTAACGACCACCACTTCACGCATTGCTTCCCTCATTTCGTCCACTCCAAACGTTCGGTTGTCGGCGCTTAGAAATGCGCTTGTGTCAAACGCAGCAGTGGATCATCGCCGCGCGTCGAGACGATGGCTTCTGCAAGCGCGCCGGCCTGAGTCAGGACGTACTCAGAAAAACAGTGTGCAGTCGCGATCTTCGCCTCGTAAAACACGGTGTCCTCGGCTCGCCTGGCCTGCGCCACAATCAGTGCGCGCGCCATCTGCCAGCCCGAAAGCACGATCCCAGCGAGTTTCAGATAAAGCACACTGCCCGCGAACACGGCGTTCGGATCGCTCTTTCCGGCCTCCAGCACGTACTTCACAACGCGAGCCAGCGCGGCCCGCCCGTCCGTGAGCCGGCGGTACATTGCGCCGAATGCACGCCCCGCGTCCTGCGCGCACAACGCGTCGAGCTCATCAAGCGTGACATCGATCTGTGCCAACAGGGCGTTCACCACGGTGCCGCCGTCCCGTAACGTCTTGCGACCGACCAGATCGTTTGCCTGGATCGCGGTGGTACCTTCGTAGATCGGGAGAATTCGCGCGTCCCTGTAAAACTGAGGCGCGCCGGTGTCCTCAATGAATCCCATGCCGCCATGCACCTGCACGCCAAGACTGGTCACGTCGATACTCATTTCCGTGCTCCAGCCCTTCACGACCGGCACGAGATACTCGTAAATGGCTGCGTTTTCCGCGCGGACGGCCGGATCCTCGTGGTTCCGCGCAATGTCATGATGGGCTGCCGCCACGTATGCCAGGGCGCGCGCGCCTTCCGTCAAACCGCGCATCGTACCGAGCATGCGTCGAACATCCGGATGCTCGATGATAGCCACCGACGCAGCGCTCGATCCGTCCACGGGCCGGCTTTGGATGCGCTCCTTCGCGTAAGCGGCAGCTTTTTGATAGGCGGCCTCCGATATGCCGATTCCCTGCATGCCGACAGAGAATCGCGCCGCGTTCATCATGATGAACATGTATTCCAGCCCGCGGTTTTCTTCGCCCACGAGGTATCCGATCGCGCCGCCGTTGTCGCCGTACTGCAAGACGGCGGTCGGGCTTGCCTTGATACCGAGCTTGTGCTCGATGGAAACGCAGTTCACATCATTGCGCGCGCCGAGGCTTCCATCGTCATTCGTCAGGTACTTTGGAACCAGGAACAGAGATATTCCCTTTACGCCTTGCGGCGCGTCGGGAGTTCGTGCCAACACGAGGTGCACGATGTTCTCGGCCATGTCGTGCTCGCCCCATGTAATGAATATCTTCGTCCCAAACACTTGGTAAGTGCCGTCGCCCTGTCGTTCGGCACGTGTGCGGACAAGAGACAGGTCCGATCCCGCCTGAGGCTCGGTCAGATTCATCGTGCCTGTCCAGACACCTTCAATGAGTTTCGGCAGGTAACGTTTCTTCAGTTCTTCCGAGCCAGCGGTCAGCAACGCTTCGATGGCGCCGTCGGTCAATAGAGGACAAAGCGCAAACGAGACGTTGGCCGCGTTTAGCATTTCCGTACACGGTGCCGATATCAATTTTGCGAGGCCCTGCCCACCGAACCCGGTGGGATGACTGGTGCCTTGCCATCCGCCTTCGATGAACTGACGATACGCGTCGCCGAACCCCGGGCTCGCTTTGACCGTGCCGTTATGCCACTCGCTCGGGCTCTGATCACCGGGTAGATTAAGGGGAGCAACGACTTGAGAAGAAAGCTTGGCGCCTTCTTCCAGCACCGCACGCGCGGTGTCTGAGTTTGAGTCTGCAAGACCGGGAAGTTCGGCGACCTTGGCAAGGTTCGCCAGATTCTCCATTACGAAAAGCATGTCCTTGACGGGGACCGTGTAGCTCATGAATGTCTCCTGGTACCGCCACGTCCCGATCACGAGGAATGCGGGCTGCGAATCTGTTGCTACGTTGCGTGACATGGTAGCGACGGCCCAGCCAATCGACGTTACCTAAACCTGCCCTTTGATTGACTAAACCTGCCAACGTGACGTTCAGGCGAGAGGCATCAACCGCCCCTTGCCTCCCGGTATGCACGAGGCGTACTACCGGTCCAGTGACGAAAAGCGCGATGAAACGCTGTGGGATTGTCGAACCCGACGTCATACGCAATAGAGGCAATCGCGTCGTCTGACCGAATCAGCCGCTGGATCGAAATGTCCCGGCGGACTTCATCCTTGATGGCCTGAAACGATGTGCCCTCGCTTTCAAGGCGCCTGCATAGAGTGCGAACGGAGTAATGCAGCGTCTCTGCGACAGCATCCACTGTCGGCACCGCAGGTAGCCCCGAAGCGATGCACTGCCTGACTCGATGGCAAACCATTTCCTCGGAGAACGAGACGAAGATCCAGTCCTCCGGGGCGCGTTGGAGGAACACGCTAAGGTCGGACCTTCGCTGCCGGACCGGAAGGTTCAGGTACGCCGCATCGAAGACAAGACGCGTGCGCTCGCGCTCGAAGCGGACCGGCCCCGGAAACAGATTGAGCAGATCGCCGGACTGAGCGGTCCGTGAAAAATCGAATTCGGCTTCAACGAGCGGGATCTTTTCGCGCACAAGCCACGATGCAACACCATGTATCAACTTCAACATCAATTCGCGCGCGAGCGCGCTTGCAGCCGGTCCGTGCGGGTTAGGCAGAATCTCGACGACAGCGCGTGCTTCCTCACGACGAGAGACAATCTCGAACTCGTCGAGAATCAGGTGAAAAAACTGACCGAAGCGATGCAATGCCACTTCGAGACGCGGTGCATCGAAAAGGCTCAAGCACAGAAACTTGAGCGTCCCTTTGCGCAGTGGCCGGGCAAAAATGCCGGGCATCTCGTCGTCAAGCTCAGTAGCGAGCAGCCGGTACAGCGTCGCGAACTGCTCCTGCGTGACACGTGCCGCAGGTTGGGACAGCAGGTTATGCGAGATACCCGAGCGGACCGCGAGGCGACCGATTGCGGCGCGATCCGCGCGGGCCAGGAATCCGTTGACGACCGAGATGGGTACGGTAGCGCAAAGAGGCCTCATGCCGATAGCCGGGAGGTAGTGAAACGTCGCGCGTAGCGCGTGTTCCTCAGTTGAACAACCCAGCTGCCTCCATTCGCATTGCCTGGCCGTTTTCGGGTTGAGGGGCCGAGACGATTCGATACGTGAAGCTGTCGGCCCGGAAAGTGGCCGTCATGCTTTGTATGGGCCGCCCTGTTGTATCAGATACCAGGCGCTCCATCACAAACACAGGATCGCCCTTTTTCAGCTCGAGAAGCTCAGCGACTTTTGCGTCGCACGATTGCGCACGCATTTCCATCTCAGTGCGCGCCGCCCGCAGACCGCGACTGGACAGCTGATCGAGCATGTTGGTCGCTTCCAGTGTCTCTTTCGACAGAAGCGCACCGATGGGCGCAGGAACCCGCGCAACGGTATGCAGAACCGGACGCTCGAACCGACGACGCAAGCGCGCCACCTCGAGAACCGGCTCGCTGGGATCGACCTGCAAGCGCTGCGCTACCTCGGCGCTCGGCATCTTCCATACGTACGACAGCACATGGGCCACGGTTCCGCGCCCTATCTCAAGTATCGACGGCAAATCCTGGTCGATAGCCATCGTGGTCGACGCGATGAGGGGCGCGGCCACCCTTGCCGGCCTTCCGCGGCCACGCTCTATCAAACCGACCCTCTCGAGATCGTCCAGTGCGCGCCGCACGGTAATGCGACTTACGCCGTACTGCTTCTCCAGTTCCTTTTCAGTCGGCAGCACGGTTCCCGGCGCAAGCTTGCCACGCTCGATGGCGTCCATGAGGGCCTGATGGACACGCGCGTACAAAGGACCCTCTTTGAGTTCTGTCATATCAATAGTCGCGCTTAAAGAAGTCATATTACCTCTGCGCCACAAAGACTGCCAACACTCGCTCATCTACCGGCCAATAGAAGTTACCACTTCGCGATGCCCATCCATACTTAGTATAACAACCAGTTGCATGTCGTCATAATACGTCGTAGAGTGAAAGCACGCTAGCAATACCGGAGAAGAAAAGTGGAAGCAGTCAGCAAGCTGCGAAAGCAGCTGGAGTCAAAGGAACTCATCGTTGCGCCGGGCGCGTGGGACGGAATCAGCGCCCGCCTGATCGAGCAGGCCGGGTTTCCCGTCGCGTATATGACGGGCGCCGGCGTAGCGGCGGCGAACGGCTATCCGGATTTCGGGCTCGTTACCCTGACTGAAATGACGGCGGCCGCGCGGACATTGACCCGCTCGGTGTCCATCCCGGTGATCGCCGACGCGGACACGGGGTTCGGGAACGCCCTGAACGTGCGCCGCACAGTTCAGGAATACGAGAGATCTGGTGTCGCTGCCATCCAGATTGAAGACCAGCTGTTTCCGAAGCGCTGTGGTCACCTGGAAGGCAAGGAGCTCGTCTCGACGGCCGAATTCGTGGAAAAAATCGCCGCGGCGGCGGCCGCACGCAGCGAAGGCGGAGTCCTGATCGTTGCGCGGACCGATGCCCGCGCTGTGACGGGCCTGGACGACGCGATCGAGCGCGTAAACCGTGCGTTTGACGCGGGCGCCGACATCGCCTTCGTCGAGGCTCCGCAAACCGTCGAAGAAGCCGCGACCATCGCCCGCCGCCTGAATGGCCCCGGTCTTCTCAACCTGGTCCCGGGCGGCAAAACCCCCAACATTCCGTTGCCGCAAGTGGCCGAGCTGGGCTTTCGCATCGCGATTTTGCCCGGGCTGCTGCTTACCCACATGATGAGTGCTGCGGATCTCGCACTCTCGACAGTGCGCACCAAGGGACGCGTTGAGGCTCGACCCGACGACCTTCCTGTCCGCGATCTGTTCAACCGGCTGGGTGCACTTGAATGGCAATTCCCGTCTGCGTCCACCGGTGTTCATGGAGCGAAATGATGGCGCGGACTCTCTTTGACCGGATCTGGGATGCTCACGTCGTAACGGACCTGGGCGGCGGCTGGGCGCTGCTGGCCATTGACCGCCATCTGCTCCACGACCTTTCCGGACCCGGCGGTTTCGATACGCTCGCTGCGCGCGCATTGCCTGTGAGCCGCCCGGACCTTTCCTTCGCAACGGCGGACCACGCGGTCAGCAGTGCCCCGCACCGTACCGGCGAGACGAATCCGGCTGGCGCGAAGCTGTATGCAAGCCTGCGGCGATACTGCGATACGTCTGCCGTGCCGTTCTACGACCTCGGGAAAGCTGGCCAGGGCATCGTGCACGTGATGGCGCCGGAAATGGGCCTCACGCTGCCCGGCACGACCATCGTGTGCGGCGACAGCCATACCTGCACGCATGGCGGCCTGGGCGCCCTCGCGTTCGGTATCGGCTCTTCGGAGCTGGCACACGTCCTTGCGACGCAGACCGTTCGCCAGAAAAAGCCCCGCCAGATGCGTATTACCTATCGCGGTGTACTGAGCGCCGGCGTGTTTGCCAAAGATCTGGCACTTCACGTCATTGCAAAACTGGGCTGCTCCGCTGGCGTCGGCTACGCAATCGAACATGCGGGCCCTGCGCTTAAGGGCTTGAGCGTCGAGGAACGGCTCACGCTGTGCAACATGTCGGTGGAACTCGGAAGCAAGATCGCCTTGTGCCCGCCCGACGACGTTACCTTCGAGTTTCTGCGCGGCCTGCCCTACGCACCGTCGGGCGAGGCATTTGAGCATGCGGTCAGCGAGTGGCGCACTCTGCGCTCTGACGACCATGCGCAATTCGATCTCGAGGTCAGCATTGATCTGGGCGATGTCCAACCGATGGTGACCTGGGGCACGACGCCCGAGCACGCGTTGCCTGTCATGGGCAAGGTTCCCAACCCGGAAGACAGCACGGACGCCGAGCGCCGCAAGGATATCGAAGCGACGCTTCAATACATGGGCCTTCGCGGCGGAGATGCTCTGGCTGGAACAGCCGTCGACTGGGTGTTCATCGGCTCCTGCGCGAACTCGCGAATTTCCGACCTGCGTGAAGCAGCAACGATCGTGCGAGGCAAGCATGTTGCGCCTACCGTGCGGGCATGGGTCGTACCCGGTTCGCAACGGGTCAAGGAGATGGCCGAGGCCGAGGGTCTCGCGGACGTGTTCCGCGCGGCCGGCTTCGAGTGGCGCGAGCCCGGCTGCTCGATGTGCGTCGCCGCGAATGGCGATGTCGTCCCGCCTGGCCAACGCATCGTCAGCACGTCCAACCGTAACTTTATCGGCCGTCAGGGACCAGGAGCGCGCACGCACCTGGCCAGTCCCGCAACGGCAGCAGCGGCGGCAATCGCCGGCACCATCGTCGATCCAAGAAGGAGCTAGGCAATGGAGCGTTTCCAGATTGTGAGCGGCCCGGCAGCTCCCCTGCTACGCCGAGACGTCGATACGGACATCATTATTCGCATTGAAAGGCTGACTGGTCTTGCGCGCGAGGAGTTGGGTCAGTACGCGTTCGAAGTCTGGCGCGGACCTGACTTCGTTCTTGACCGCGCGCCCTTTGTCGGCGCTCCGATTCTGATCGCAGGCGCGAACTTCGGCTGTGGATCGTCGCGCGAAGCTGCTGTGTGGGCATTGCAAGGCTTGGGACTGCGCGTTGTTATCGCCCCGTCGTTCGGCGAGATATTCATGTCGAACTGCTTCCAGAACGGCGTATTGCCAGTTGTCCTTACTGAAGAGCAGGTCGCAGGTCTGGCTGAACAGGCGCAAGGCGGCGCCGCGGTAACCGCAGACCTCGGTGCCTGCGTCATCAAGGCGCCCGACGGAACAGCGCTTGCGTTTTCAGTCGACCCCGTTAGACGCGAAATGCTGCTCGAAGGCACCGATGAACTGTCGCTCACCCTTCGCAGGCAAGACACCATTCGCCAGTGGCAAACAGACGATGCTCTCAGGCGTCCCTGGGTCTACGTGGGGTCACGCTCAGCTAACTAGCTGCTGAACCCAAAGCACAGAACTACTACGGAGACAGAAATGAAAGGCAAAAAGAGCATCCTGGTTGCAATATGGTTGCTGCAGGTCGTCAACTATATAGATCGCGTCGTCCTCGGTTTTGCAGGACCCGCGATGATGCAGACCCTCCATCTCAACCCGCAGACATTCGGCGTCATCTTATCGGCATTCGCCGTGGGGTACCTGGTATCGCAGATGCCAGGAGGTTGGCTCGCTGACCGGTTCGGCACGCGCGTAGTTCTCGTTGTCGCACCGCTTTTCTGGGCGCTGCTGACGGGACTGACGGGGTTGTTCACAGGAGTGGCGATTCTCGTCCTCGTGCGTTTCGCATTCGGTGTCTCCGAGGGACTGTCGAACCCTGCGATCTACAAGCTCGTTGGCGATACGTTCGACGAGCGCGAGCGGGCCCAGGCGGTTGCCTGGTGGGCCACGGCCATCGCGGCGGCCCCCGCCCTCTCCGGTCCCCTCGTCGGGACACTTCTCACCACGTTCGGCTGGAAGACGGTGTTCGTCATGCTCGCCGCTCCCGCGATAGCGATCGCTGTGCTGAACGCCGTACTGCTTCCGAGGAAAGCTGAAGTGGCGCGCGCTGTCGGCACGATGGAAGAAGTCAGGATTCCGTTTCGCATCCTCGCGCAACAGCCGGCACTGTGGTTGATCAGTGGCGTCTTCTGCTTCTGGAATGCTGCGTACTGGGGCTTGCTCGGCTGGATGCCCAGCTATCTGTCTCTCGAACGGCACATCGACCTGAAGTCGGCTGGCATGCTCGGCGGCATACCGTATGTCTTCGGCGTGATTGGGCTGATTGTCACGGGTTGGCTTGGCCGAGGCCCCATGCTCAAGCAACGTCCGCAGTTGCTGAGCGGCATCAACCTGCTTGGCGCTCTTTGCCTGTTCGCCGCTTACTACGCCAACACACTGCCGCTTTGTATCGCGGGTCTGTGCGGTGCCGCTTTCTGCGTCTACGGCGGCCTCGGCACGTACGGCACCCTCGTGCTGGATTTTGCCCCCAAGGAAGCACGGGCCGCTTATGCGGGCATCGTAGCCACCGTGGGGATGATCGGTAGCGTACTTGCCCCACTCGTCATCGGAACGCTGGTCAGGGACACCGGCACATTCGCGAGCGGTTTCGGCGCGATGATGGGGTCGCTGTTCATTGCCGGCTGCTGTGGTTTCGCTTTGGTCAGGCATGCGCCTGCGCGCTTGCAAACTGTAACCGGCGCTTGAGCGCCAACGACGGAGTTCCTGGAAATGCGCTCTACGATGATGGACCAACCGCTACTTATATCTTCGATCATTTGTCATGCGGCGGCCTGTCATGGGTCGACTGAAATCGTCTCGCGGGTGAGCGACGGATCGCTTCATCGCACGAACTACGCCGAGGTCTACGAACGAAGCGGGAAACTGGCAAACGCCCTCAGCTCCTGGGGGTTGCAAAGCGCGGACCGCATCGGAACACTCGGCTGGAACGACCATCGGCATCTGGAAATTTATTACGGCGTGTCAGGCGCGGGTTTCGTCTGCCACACCATCAATCCCAGGCTCTTCCCCGAGCAGATCGCTTATATCATCAACCACGCCGGTGACCGTGTGTTGTTCGTGGACCCGAGCTTCGTTGGATTGGTAATAGGTCTGCGGCAGCGACTTCGTTGCGTGGAGCGGGTCGTCGTTATGTGTGCGGCGAATTCCATGCCGGCCGAGGCCGTCGCAGAACAATTCGAGTGCGATGAGGAAGTCATCGCGGCGCACACGGGCACGTTCGAATGGCCGTGTCTGGACGAGAAGGACGCGTCGGGCCTCTGCTACACGTCAGGCACAACCGGTGACCCGAAGGGCGTGCTCTACAGCCACCGCTCCACTGTGCTTCATGCGTTGGCAGTGTGCGCGCCCGACGTGTTCAACCTGGGCGAGCACACGACCGTTATGCCGGTCGTCCCCATGTTTCACGTCAACGGTTGGGGCTTACCGCACGCCGCCCCCATGGTTGGCGCACGTCTTGTGCTGCCCGGGCAAAAACTCGATGCGGCCAGTCTCTACTGGCTCATCACCAGCGAAAAAGTAACGTTCACCGCAGGCGTGCCGACAATATGGGGCTCGTTGTTGGACTGGGTCAACGAACAGAAGGAGACGCTCGCCCCACTGGAACGGGTGGCTATCGGCGGCGCAGCATGTCCGCAGATCATGGCGGATCGTTTCCATAGACACGGCGTCGAGGTGGTCCATGCGTGGGGAATGACTGAAACCAGCCCAGTCGGACTGACCAATCGCTGCCCGGCACCTGCCTCAATCGCCCCGGAAGGCACCGCGCCTCCCAATCGGCGCCTGAAGCAAGGCAAGCCGCTCTTCGGTGTAGAGACGCGCATTGTCGACGACAACAATCAGACCTTGACGCACGACGGAGAGACCTCCGGACGGTTGCAGGTCCGCGGTCCATGGATCGCGTCGACATACTTCACCGTTCCCTTTGTCGAATCAAAGACCGCCAATAGCGACTGGTTTGAAACGGGCGACATTGCAACAGTGGATGCATCCGGTGTCGTCGAGATTGTCGATCGTGCGAAGGACATCATCAAGTCGGGAGGCGAATGGATCAGCTCCGTTACGCTCGAGAACGCCGCGATGTCCCATCCCGACGTTTGCGAAGCGGCGGCCGTTGCGCGCAATGACGAGCGATGGGGTGAGCGACCCGTCCTGTTCGTCGTCGCGCGGCCAGGCACTTCGCCGTCCCGGGAAGATCTGGTGTCTCACCTTGGCACCCGGGTCGCGCGTTGGTGGGTGCCGGATGAGGTCCACTTTGTCGAAGAACTTCCTCACACCGCGACAGGTAAGGTTGTGAAAGCGACACTTCGACAGCGCCTTAAGCAGTAGCTGTCGCTGCCCCACTGTTCTGATCATGCGCGCTCAGCGCGCGAGGTAGTGCTGACGCCGCAAAGCGCCAGATCTTTTATTCAACTGGAGAAAGCAATGCCACGACTGGACATTCCCGGTGACGTCCGCCGCGTTTTCGATGTCATTAAAGACGGCGGAGTAGCTATTTGGCCCAATGATGTTGGCTACGGGATGATCGGAGGAACCACTCAGGCGCTGAAAAAGATCTTCGAAACGAAGAAGCGCGGAAGTCATAAGAGAAACGCGCTCATCGGCGACGCCATCACCCAACGTGAAGTGCACAAGCTCGATCAACGTTCGCAGGACATCATCGAGACGATCACTATCGACTACAACCTTCCTTTGGGCGTGATCGCCCCGTGCAATATCGACCACCCCCTGCTGCGCAAAGTCGATCCAGAGCTGCTGGAAGCGAGCACGGCAAATGGCACGATTGCGATGCTGCTCAACGCGGGACCTGTATATGCCGAGTTGACGCGTCTTAGCCGTGAAGAAGTGCAGCCTCTCTTTGGCTCGTCTGCGAACCTGAGCGGTACTGGTCAGAAGTTCCGGGCCGACGATCTCCAGCCGGAAATCCGCGCTGCCGCAGACATTGTGCTCGACTATGGGCTACGCAAATATCACCACTACGGGCGCTCAGTAACCATTATGCGTTTCCCGGAGGTCGAGGTGGTGCGCATTGGAACCTGCTACGAACTGATCGTCGATGCGGTTCGGCGCGAGTACGGTATCGAACTTCCGGCTGACCCTGGCCGCGACGTTCTACCGTCTGGTCACCTGAAAGAGTTCGAGCTCGCTGAAAGGGACTAGCATTCATCGAGCTCTGGCCCCGGTACTGCCAGGCGCAATTCGTTCACCCGCAACGCAACGCCGGCGTCCTCCGCGAAGCGGCAGCATCCGCATACTGCCGCCGCTTCCGGCCTCAAGCCATCGCCGAGGCGCGCAGGCGATTGACGAGCTGATTGTCCCTGCCCTGGACGAACCCCGTCAGCGCGATATCGAACTCGATTTCCCTGTACGCATCCGCTTTCAGTCCCAGCGCCGCGCCGCCTGTTTTCTCGACGACGTGCGGAATCAGATCCTCACGTGTGGCGTAGGCGAAGTCATCCGAGATCAGCGGGTCGCCTTCGATGTTGATCTGCGTGGTCAGCTTGCGCAAACCGTTAGCCGTCACGAAGAAGTGCACATGCGCGGGTCGGTTGCCATGCCGCGCCAGCGTGTCGAGCAACTGCTGAGTCGCACCGTGCGGCGGGCACCCATAGCCCACCGGCATCAGCGTGCGGAACTCATACGTTCCGTCTTCGCCCGTGCGGACCGCCCCGCGCAGATTGAACTCGCTTTGTGCGCCCGTAGGATCGAAGTGCGAGTAGAAGCCCTTCGAATTGGCATGCCAGCACTCGACAACCGCGCCCGCAACCGGCTTGCCGTCCGGTCCTCTCACCGTGCCGCGAATCACGAGCGGGCCGGCGTCTGCGTCGGTGTCAAGGTCGATTTTCGACATGCGATCGCGAACGGGTGCGCCTTCCACGTACAGAGGCCCTTCAATGGTGCGCGGCGTGCCGCCATCTATTTCAGCCTGCCTGTCCGCGGCATCCATGCGGATGTCCAGGTACTTTTCAAGTCCAAGTCCAGCGGCGAGTAGCGCCGCCTCGCCGTCCCGACCGAGCTTGTTGAAGTAATTCACACCTGCCCAGATCTCATCGGGCGTCATGTCGAGATCTTCAATGGCCTTGAACAGATCGCTCAGCAAGCGCTGCGTGATCTCTTTGACTCGCGCATTGCCGCTGTCGCTGCCAATGTTCGCAGCGGCCTTGAGCAAGTCCTGCACTTCCTGAGTTGCAAACACTTTGACGCTCATGATTTCTGTCTCCATCTATATTGGGGGGATTATTGAAGGCTCACATTCACGTGTCGCCATCGCGGATGGACGACGGGTGGCGGCACAACGGCGTTACCGAAATCTTCATGTACGAAAAGAGAGGCAACGCGATGAGAATGTCGTGTAGTTCCGCATTACTCTCGACATCGAAGATGCTGTAGTTCGCATATTCGCCCGCGACGCGCCAGATATGACGCCACTTGCCGCTCTTCTGAAGCTCCTGCGAATAAGCCTTCTCCCGCGATCTGATTTCGTCCGCGACATGAGCCGGCATGTCCGGCGGGAGGTTCACATCCATTCTTACGTGGAAAAGCATCGTCGGCCTCCTGACTGTTTAACGGGTGATTTTTCTCAGGCCATCGCGCGTAAAGCGTTTGACCATTTCCTCGTCGAGCTCTATGCCAAGACCAGGGCCCTTCGGCACCGTCAATGCGAAATCGCTGTAGTCGAGCGGTTGCGTGAGAATCTGTTCTGTGATGAGTAAAGGCCCGAATAGCTCGGTTCCCCATTGCAGATTCGCGAAGCTCGCAAAAAGATGCGCCGATGCAACCGTGCTGACCGCGCCCTCGAGCATCGTTCCGCCGTAAAGTTCGATACCCGCCGCGTCCGCAATCGCCGCCACGCGCTGAGCCGCGAACAGGCCGCCGCTCTGTTCGATCTTGACGGCGAAGACATCGGCGCCATTACTTTTCGCGATTTCAAATGCGCTTTCCGGGCCTTGCAGGATTTCATCGGCCATCAAGGGAATTGGAAAACGCCGTGTCAGGCGAGCAAGCGCCGCAGCGGACGCCACAGGTTGTTCAACCAGTTCGCAACCTGCATCGGCGAGCGCGGCAATAGCCCACGCTGCCTGGGTTTCGCTCCACGCCATGTTGACGTCGACGCGCACCGCGCCTCGATCGCCAAGCTCACGCTTGATCTGTGCGACGTGCGCGATATCGACTCTGGGTTCCCTCGCACCGATCTTGAGCTTGAACACTTTATGCCGGCGCATGTCCAGCATGCGCTCCGCTTCGGCGATGTCCTTCGCGGTGTCGCCCGACGCGAGGGTCCACGCAACCGGCAAGCGCTCGCGCCTGCGGCCGCCAAGCAACTCACAAAGCGAAACGTTCAGGCGCTTGCCGTGTGCATCGAGCAAGGCCGTTTCGAGCGCGCTCTTTGCAAAGTGATTCACCTTGACCAGCTTGCCGAGATGCGCCATCAGCTCCTGAATACGCGTTGCATCCCTGCCGAGCGCGGCCGGTGCCAGGTATGCGTCGATCGCGAGTTTCATCGACTCGGGGCTTTCCGGGCCATACGCCATGCCCGCGATGGTCGTGCCTTCGCCGATGCCGGAGACACCATCGCTGCAAAACACCTTCACCAGCATCAGGGTCTGCCCATTCATCGTGGCGACGGAGAGCTTGTGAGGGCGAATGGTGGGTAGATCGACAAGAGAGGTTTCGATGCGTTCGATCGTCGCTGTGGTCATGAGAAATCAATTAATTGAGTTCCGAGCCGTGGCTTGGGCTGTGGACTCCAAGGTAGAGAACGCTGCAAGATTGGTCAAATAGATCAAATGTGCGTCGCTGCATCTATCTCACTGATAAACGGCGTGCGCCCGGTGCAAACAGAAAAGCCCTGCAAACGCAGAACGTTTGCAGGGCCAACGCAAGCGTCATTGCAGATTAGAAGTTGTGACGAATTCCGAGCGTAACCGACAGTTGCCTGTCGCTTCCCGAGTTAGGCAGATTGGGAATCTGCGCGTAATTCACCGGCGCGCCCGTCGCGGGGTCGACGCCCAGTCCGGCTCCCGCCGCTTTCTGCAGGATCGCAACGCCATACAGCGCGGTGCGCTTCGACAGCGCGTAATTCGCGCCGAGGTTCAACTGATGAAAACGCGAGGACGATTCACCCTCCACCTTCGCGACGTTGTAGATATACGCGATTTCCAGCTGCAGAAACGGCGTTACCGCATAGGCCAGGTTCGCTTCACCGATGTCGAACGCGACATTGCGTCCCCGCGAATTCGCGGCATTGGCGAAGTACTGGCTGTGTTCGAGGCGGGTATGCGTGTAGGTCAACGCGATTGTCGCCGGCCCGATTGCGTACGATGCACCGGCGCCGTAAGCCTTCAACGCTTGTGCGTTTTGCAGCCGGCAATACAGTGCTGAAGCATTGGAACATGCGAAGTCGCCGAAATAGCCATTCTCGCCGCCCAGCGCCGCATCGAGTGGGTTGCGCAGATTCATATAGCCCGCACTAATGGAAAACGGCGCATGTGCGTAGGTCGCGGCCAACGCGTACCCGCGCCTTTGAGCAAAGTCTCCCGTCACGCCGCCCAGGCTATATGTGCCCCCGAACGACAAGCCGTTCCAGTCCGGACTCGTGTACTTGATCGCGTTATTGAAGTTGAACGCTTCGTTCAGGTTGTCGACATCGCCGAAATGCGAACCGTAAAGCGTCGCCCAGCTATTGCTCGATACGTAAGCCCCAAGAAAATCCGAATACGAATCGTACTGGCGCCCGAGCGACAGCGTACCGAAGCGTTCATGCGCAACGCCAATCCACGCCTGGCGGTTGAACTGCGCACCGCTTTGAATGAACGCTCCGCTGCCGGTATAGAAGCTATTTTCCAGCATGAACTTCGCCTGCATACCGCCGCCCAGATCTTCCGTACCCGTCAGCCCGAAGCGCGACGGCACGAGGTTGCCGCCCGTCAGCGCCCAGCTGTGTCCTGAACCCACACTGCCGTCGGCGCGCGTGAACTGCTGATTGCTCGTATAGGTAATGCCTGCATCCACGGTGCCGTACAGCGTCACCATGCTTTGCGCATGGGCACCCGCGCACATCGCCAGAACACCTGTCGCCGCGAGCGAACGCTCCAGTTTCTTCCGATTCATGCGCGCATCCTCATGCGTGGTTGATGAGCACCGACTTCGTCTCGGTGTACATGTCGATTACCGCGCGCCCCAGCTCGCGGCCGAAACCGGACTGCTTGACACCGCCAAACGGCATCGCATTGTCGAGCAGCGAGTGACAGTTCACCCACACCGTGCCTGCCTTGATGCGTGGAATCAGATTGTGGATCGCAGAAAGATTGTTGGACCAGATGCTTGCGCCAAGGCCATATGGCGTGTCGTTCGCCTGCGCAACCGCGCTGTCGATATCTTTGAACGGCATCGCGACCAGCACGGGGCCGAAAATCTCCTCCCGCACCACACGCATGGAATGGTCGGTGTCGACCAGCACAGTCGGCTTCACGAAGAAGCCCGCGCCGCCCTCGCGCGCGCCGCCTGCAATCGCACGCGCGCCTTCGTCGCGGCCCACTTCGATATAGCCGAGCACGCGGTCCATCTGACGCGCAGACACGAGCGGCCCGATCTGCGTGTTCGCATCGAGCCCAGGACCGATAGGCAAGGCATTTGCAATCGCTGCCACCCGCTCCATCACGCGGTCGAATACCGTCTCGTGCACATACACGCGTGAGCCCGCCGTACACACCTGGCCCGAGTTAAAGAAAATTGCATTGGCGACGCCTTCGGCCGCTCGTTCGATATCCACATCGGGCAGCACGATCACCGGCGACTTACCGCCGAGCTCGAGCGACATGCGCGTCATGTTGTCGAGCGCAGCGTGGCCGATGGCCTTGCCGGTCTGCGTCGATCCGGTAAAAGCGATTTTGTCTATCCCCGGATGACGCGCGAGCGCCGCGCCCGCGCTGCGCCCAAAACCCGTAACAATGTTGACCACCCCCTTCGGCAAGCCGGCCTCGTTCAGCAGCGCGGCGAGCCGCAGCGCTGAGAGCGGCGTATCTTCGGCGGGTTTGAGCACCACGGTGCAGCCGGTGGCGAGCGCGGGTGCCAGCTTCCACGACGCCATCAGCAGCGGGAAATTCCACGGAATGATCGCGCCCACCACGCCCACGGCCTCCTTGCGCGTGTACGAAAAAAAAGCGTTAGACGGGCTGTACGGCAGCGCCGCATCTAGCGTGCTGCCTTCGATCTTCGTCGCCCATCCGGCCATGTAGCGAAAGCACTGGGCGGCCATCGACACGTCGAGCGCTTGCGCAACCGCAACCGGCTTGCCGTTGTCGAGCGATTCGATCTCTGCCAGCTCGCGCGCGTTCGCCTCGATGAGCTCGGCAACGCGCAGCAGAATGCGCTCGCGGTCGGTCGGCTTCATGCGCGACCAGGCGGAGTCGTCAAATGCCCGGCGGGCCGCTTGCACCGCGAGGTCCACATCGGCTTCGTCGGCGCTCGGCACCTGCGCAAGCAGGCTGCCGTCTGCGGGATTCACGACGTCGAGCGTCGCGCCGTTTGCACTCGCGCGCCATTCGCCGTCGATAAACATGCGCTTTGGCGCAGCGAGAAATGTCCGCGTCGAGTCGAGCATGTCGAGGGGCCTGCTGTTGTCGTTCATGGTGTCTCCTGGTTCTAGTAGTGTTCAGCAACGGCCTGCACGCCGTTGGCCTGCAACTGCTTGACGAGCCTCGCGCGCACGCGCGCAACGTCCGTCAATGCGGGGCGGCGATGCGCGGCGATTTCATCGGCGGTGTACGGTTTGAGCGACGCGGGCCGCGTCTGCGCGTTCATCGTGCCTAGCACCCAGTTGAGTACGTTCGCCAGCTCCGCGTCGCTCAATGCGGAATTGGCGGCACCGGGCACACGCATCACGAACTCGCGGCCCTCCGGCAACGAAACAAAGTGGCCGAGCGAATCGCGCAGAGGCGGCACTTTGCCGGGAATTCCGCTGCCATCGGCGGTATGGCATCCCATGCAATTGAGCACCCAGCTTTCGCGGGCGCGCATCGCGTCGTAGCTCTGCGCGCGAGCTGAAAGCGCGACGAGCAGCATCGCTAGCAGCCATGCGCGGCGCTTCACAACCCGAGGCCCTTCACCACAGCATCGCGCTGCCGGTGCACCGCCGATGCATCGAGTGCGTTCGCGCGCAATGCGTGAATTTCCGCGGCGTCGAACGGCTTCGCGCCGCCGTGCTCTGCATTCAGATCGAACACGACGTAGTTCAGTACGTCGGCAATCTCCGCATCGCTTAACGTCGCGAAGCTCGGCATCTTGAAGTTGTAGGTCTTGTCCTTGACCTTGATCGGCCCGAACATGCCGTACAGCACGGTATGACCGAGTTGCGCGCGGCCGTCGCTCGCACCCGCATACCTGCCGGGATAGTCGACGAGCGGCGGCGCGAGACCGTCCATGCCCTTGCCGCCCGCCTGATGGCATACCGCGCACTTGCCGTCGAACGTCCCCTTGCCGCCGGGGTAATGCACCGTCTGGGCCGGCACCTGTGCTGCCGCGGCGAGCGCAAGCGCGGCAATCGCGAGTCGAAGAGTCTTCATTGCGTCGAGGCTCCCAGCAGTACGGACACCGAACAGTGATAGTTCGAATTGCCGTTGGCCATGCACCAGTTGATGTCGTTGTCGAGCGAGAGCTTGTAGAGCGGCTTCTCGCGTTCGTTGCGATTGCAGAAGCAGCGGCCGCAACTCGTCTTGCCGCAACAGTCGTTGTAAGACACGATGTAGTCTGAGCCGTCGTGCGGATTGCGGCAGGTGCCGATCCACGTGATAGGCGAAGGCGTCGTGCCGGGCGGACAACTGCTCGACGTCCCGCCGCAGCAACTGCACAGCCAGCCGTCGATTGCGCAGTACTTCCAGTAGTCGCAGCTCATCGGGTCGTCGTTGACTGCGCTTGCGGGCTTTTTAGGCTCGGCCGCATAGGCCGTGCGATCCACCGGCAACAGCGGCAGCATGGCAGAGCCGACGAGGGCCTTGCCGAGCTTCGCCATTGCGCCGCGCCGCGACGTACGTTGCGCGACACCGCGCGCGGAATGTTCAAAGAACGAATCGAGCCATTTCATGGGCGCTCACCTGTTCGAATGATTGTTGTGCAGTGGTTCAGGCGTGTTGCCCGGCGTGATCCTGTTCGTGCGTGTGCTCGTGTCCGTGCTGCTGTTTGCCGTGGACGAACTCCTGCAGCGACGCGACACCGCGCTCTTTCGCTTCGAAGAGGCTCTCCAGATGCTCACGCGTATTCACAAGCCCTTTCGCGCGTACCTTGCCTTCGTCGTCGAGCAACACGGCGTACGGCAGCTTGCCGATTGCGTAAGCAAGGCCCAACTCCTGCGACAGTACGTAGGGATACTGCGAAAGCCCCGTCTTGCGATAAAACGCGGCATGCTCGTCGATGTCGCCATCGCTCGCGAGCACGATGTCGGTGGCGCCTTCGCGCGCCTGAATCGACGGCAGAAGCGGCAGCAGCTTCTTGCACACGGGGCACGTCGGCGAGAGAAAGAACACGAGCGTATTGCGGCGCTTTGCCGATAGTCCGCCGACCTTCACCGGACGCTGCGCGATATCGACCAGTTCGAACATCGGCGCGACGCTGCCGACGGCCGGCCCCTTGTCGATCATCAACGCGCCGGCGGGCATCATGCGTTCATACAGAATGCCGACCTGCCGAACCAGAGCAAGGCAGATCGCGCCGAGCGCGAGCAGAGCGGCCCACGACAGCGCGGCCGAAATCATCAAGGCGGTTTGCATCATGAATTCCTCAGAGAGTCGAGCTTGGGAAGATTGGCGAGCAGCACGTCCAGCGTGAACCATGCTGCGACGGCGACGAGCGTGCAGGCACCGGCGCTCACATAGTCGAACCACACGAGCGCACGCTCGGCCGGCGGCACGAGCGCGCCCGCCGCTAGCGCAATGAGCAACGCGGCGCGGACCACGTGCCACCATCCAATGCGCGGCGTGTGCGCAGGGGCTGCGAGAAAGCCTGCGCAACCGCAGTCGATATCCGTATGACCGCGCGCGACGTTGATCGCGAGCGCCAACGCGAACACGCTGAACAATGCGATCAGCACACCCGCACCCGGCGCCCGCGCTGCCGGAAACAACAGCGCGACCGCGCCCGTCGTTTCCAGCAACGGCAGCAGTCGGGTCAGCGGACTGACCGCAAACGACGGCAACAATGCAAATGCCGTCAAGGAAGAGCGAAACCGCTCAGGGTCGCGCCACTTCGGCGCGGCGCTCGCGAGCGTGACGATCGCAAGCGTGGCAATGCAGACCATCAAAATTGCAGGATCGAGCATCGCGTCACCTCACGGGTTGAGAATGAGCGTGGACGTCGTGCCCAACTGCTTGTCGACGTGGCGCAGTTTGCCCGTGGCCGCATCCATCACGACGAAGTCCGACGTGGGCGTCAGGCCGTAAAAGAGCGGCTTGTCGTCTGCGCTCACCTGGATCGACAGCAACGGCGGGATTTTCTGCGCGGCAAGCTTCCACCGCGCAATGCGCTTTTTGCTGCCCGTGTCGAACACCCAGACTTCTGTGGCGGGGTCTTTGTGCGAGCCGTCAGAACCCTGATGCATCGCGACATAGAGACGCTGGTTGATCGCGTTGAAGGCTGTCTGTTGCAGGCCGCCGGGGCGCCAGCCGGCCTTGCGCTCAGCGCCGGTCACGAGCGACCACGGTTCGCCGAATACCGGCGTGTCTCCCGTGAAATCCGCGCTGCGTACGCGGCCTTCGAATGTCGTGAAGAGATAACGCTGGCCGTCACGCACCGCGTTGACGAAAGCTGGGTCATGCTCCACGTCGATAAAAGCATCCGACAATTGACGGCTGACTTCCTTGCCGGTTGCATCTAGCTTCACCGTGAGCGCCTTGCCGCTTTCGCATAGCGCGGTGAAGCGGTCGTTGCCGCTCGGGTAGGCGAGCACGCAGCCGTCGGTATCGATCTCGCCCAACACTTTTTTTGCCGACGTGTCGATTACTGTTACCGATGTGGAGGGCGTGATGTTCGACACGTAGAGCCGGCTGCCGTCGTCGGAAAGCGTGGTGTTGTACGGCGTCGGCACGGCTTGCGCGTGCTTTGCCGGGATTTCGATTTCACCGCTGATGTCGAGCGTCGCGTTGTCGATCAGCTCGACGACGTCGGTGCGCGCGCCGTGGCCGCCACGCGAGAAATAGGTCGTCGCGACATAGCTCGTCTTGTGGTCCGGCGAGATCGAGAAGCCCGGCGCGAAGCCTGCATCGATCTGCCCCACAAAGCGCGAGGTGTCGGCATCGAACACGTGAACGCGTGCATCGGTCATGCTCGCGAACGACACGTCGACCACAAACGCGCGATGCGGGCCGAACGGCGGCACCTTCGCTACCGTGAGTTCTTCCGGCTTCTCGGCGGCGCCTGCCTGAATATGGCAAGCAAGCAGTCCGTACGATAACGCCAATATCGAAGCCGCCCAGGCGACGGCCCTCCTTCTGCGTTCCATCTGTGCCCCTCCTCGTTTATCGTCGAAGCGACTCTAACGAGGTCAATAAAATCGGGCACTTCGGAACCGGCAGCGCATGCGTGCCGATTTTGAGTAGTCGAAAGCGCCGCGACAGGCAATGGTCGAAGCGCGCAACGAGGCAGCGGCATCGCGCCGCCGCAATCAGGGAAAGCGATAGGGTTCGAAGATCTAACGGGCGCGCGGAGTCTGCGACGGCAGTTCGCCGAAATGGCTCTTGTAGTCGCTTGCGAAGTGGCCGAGATTGGAGAAGCCCCAACGCAACGCGGCTTCGCCCACGGATACGTCGCGCTGCGCCGTCGAGGTCAGCAGGCGGCGCACGTGAGCAAGCCGCACCGCGCGCAGATACGCGACGGGGTTCATCTGCGTGACCGACTGGAAGCTGTTTTGAATCGTCCGCCGGCTAACGCGCAGGCTCATGCAGAGACCCATGATGGAGAGCGGCTGCTCGGGCTGAGCGAGCAGAAGCTCGTGGCTGCGCCGCACGATGTCGGCGCGGCACGCGTACGTCAGGCGGTCCTCGCGGTTCGGTACATGGAAGGCCAGCAGGTCGACGATGCACCCGGTTACGTCGTGCGCAAACTGCTTCTGCGCAGGAGCATCGAACGACGCGGGCTGCACGAGCGCCGCTTCCACGGACGCCACGATCCGCCGGCCGGCGCGCGCGCGGGCCGCAGAAGGGATACTCAGCACCTGCTGCGCAAGCACGTCGGGTTCCAGGTCAAAACCTTCCAGATCCGCAACGGTTTCGAGCAGCGCCATGTCGATCGCGACGCCCACTAGCGACATTTGAGGCGGAGAATGAAGGACGAACTCCTTGCCGCCACCGCCGAGAATTAGCGCACTTTCGTCTACCTTGACGCCCTGAAAAGAAAACGGCGCCGCGCCGCCGAGCATCAGGCCGAACGACACACGCCCCGGCGGCAACTGCCCGCGCTGAACCATGCGGACGTTCGCCAGTTCCTGGAAGACCTGCACCGCTTCGGTCGCCACCTGCTTTACCGAACTGCGGAAACTGCCTTCACCCACCTGATCGTATTGCTGATCCCAGCCCGACAGCGAATACGCATGCCGGTCCGCATCCTCGAACGTTTGGTAGGTGGCGTACATACGCAGTCTTTGACGGTGTGAGTGGGTCAGGCGTCGGGTCTGCGCATTGTCGCCTCGTTTGCAAATTTGACGCAATAGCCCTTTTTTCCGCCTTCGCGATCGGCAAGCACAACGGCGCACTCGCACGATGCGTGCAACCGCGCGAGTTTGTGCCGGCTCGCCCGGCCGCGCAAATCAGCCAGAAGCAGCAGGTTCGATAACCCCGGCTAATACGAGGGTTTTCACCCGGCGCACATGCACGCAATTCATATCCGGCATTTTTGGCCCGAATTTGACCGGCTTTCTCGCGGCTCATATTGTTCGGGCCATGTCATGACGATGTCGATTCAACGCGCCCCGCTGCTCTCGTTTCATCGATGCGGGAATACCCTCCTTCATGCTCTGAACGCCATGAACCCTGACGCAGTGAATCCCAACCTGAGTGCACCGCCCATTTCCGCGAGACCAGTTTCTCGCAATCAGAGCGGCGTGCGCCGAGCGGTCACCACCGCGGTGCTCGGGCAGATCCTCGAGTGGTATGACTTTTTTCTTTACGGCACCGCTGCGGCGCTCGTCTTCGGCAAGCTCTTCTTTCCCGTCGGAAGCGATCCGCTGACGGGCACCATCGCCGCATTCGGCGGCTTTACCGTCGGCTTTATCGCGCGGCCCATCGGCGGCGTGCTATGCGGGCATATCGGCGACCGCTATGGCCGCAAGACGGTGATGATGCTCACGCTGCTCACCATGGGCTGCGCCACCGTGCTGATGGGCGTACTGCCCACGTACCAGCAGATCGGCATTGCGGCGCCTGTCATGCTGGTGCTGCTGCGCATTCTTCAGGGGCTCGCAGCAGGCGGCGAATGGAGTGGCAGCATCCTGCTCATCCACGAAAACGCGCCGCAGGCGAGGCGCGGCGCACTCGCCGCCTGGAGTCCGTGCGGCGCGGCGCTGGGTTTCGTACTATCGACCGGCGCATTCCTGCTCGCGCAAAACCTGCCGCCCGCCGCTTTCCAGAGCTGGGGCTGGCGTGTGCCGTTTCTCGGCAGCGCCGCGCTCGTCGTGCTCGGCTTGTGGATGCGCCGCTCTGTGGGTGAAAGCGCGGCGTTTGCCGAAGTGAAAGCGACGCGTCACGAGAGCCGCATGCCGGTTATCGAAGTGCTGAAGCAATGCCCGCGCGAAGTGCTCACGGTATTCGGCCTGCGCTTCGGAGAAGGCGCGGCCTCGTACATCTTCTTTGCGTTCTCGATCGCCTACGCGCAGTTTCTCGGCATCAAGTCGAGCTGGGTTCTCAGCGGATTGACGATCTCGATGCTGCTGATGATTCCGGTCTCGCTGTTCTTCGGCCACGTCACCGACAAGGTTGGACGCAAGCCCGTGTATCTTGCCGGCGCGATTGCAATCGTACTGGTTGCGTGGCCGTACTTCGCTCTGCTCGGCTCAGGCGAATACTGGAAGATTCTCGCCGCGCTGATTCTGGCCAACAGCATCACGCTCGGCATTCTCGAAGGCGCGCAGCCCGCTTTCATCAGCGAAATGTTGCCGGTGCATTTGCGGTTCTCGGGACTCGGCATTGGCCGCGAGGTGTCGTCGGTGCTCGGCGGCGGTCTGTCTCCGATGATCGCCACCGCGCTGCTCGCCCACTATCGCAGCGCTGCGCCGGTCGCGATCTATCTCGGCGTACTCGGGCTCATTACTGTCATCGCCACCTTGCTGGCGCGCGAAACGTTTCCACGAGCCATGCGCGCCGCCGCGCGTCAGCAGGCCGAATGACAACGACACATCCTGATCGTGAGGTACCACACATGCAAGAAGCCACTCCAACCGATTCCATCGTCGATTCGCAAAACGATTACCCCCAGTACGCCGGGCCTTTGTCGCTCGATCTGCTGATCGATGAAGTGGAGCGCCGCCGCGACGAGTTCGATGCGATATCGCACGTGCCGCGCGACATGGTCGGCAAGATGAAGCGCGCGGGCATCTTCCGGGCCAGCACGCCAAAGCGTTTCGGCGGTGACGCGCTGCCGCCGCCGCGTTTCCTCGAGATACTGGAGCGCATCGCAATCGCGGACGGATCGACCGCGTGGGTCGCCGCGTTCGGCTCAGCGAACACCTATCTTGCGGCCCTGCCGTTGGAAACGCAGGCGCGCATTTATGCGTCGGGCCCGGACCAGGTATTCGCAGGCGGCCTGTATCCGCTGCAACATGCGCAGCGCGCGCCGGGCGGCTTTCTCGTGTCGGGGCAGTGGCGCTTTGCGAGCGGCTGCAAGGGTGCGGACTGGATCGGCGTCGGGATTGGCGGAGCGCCTGCGAGTGCAGCCGGCAAAGACGCAGGCAAGCCCTTCACCGCGGTATTTCCGGCGAATGAAGTTGAGATCGTCGAGAACTGGAACGTGGTCGGCATGCAGGGCACAGGCAGCCACGATTTGCGTCTGCACGACAAGTACGTCGCCGAGCAATGGACCTTCGTTCGCGGCGGCACGGCCGTGATCGACGAGCCGCTGTATCGCTATCCCGCGGTCGCGTATCAGGCGCAGGTGCACGCAGCGGTGAACGTGGGTCTTGCCCGCGCGGCGCTCGACATGCTCGCAAGCATGTCCGGCGTCACGAAAACCACCACGGGCGCGCCGCGTCTTGCCGATCGCGCGTACTATCGCTCAGGTCTCGCTCAGGCAGAAGCGCAATTGCGCAGCGCGCGGGCGTTCTTCTTCGAATCGGCGGAAGCGTCGTGGCGCACAGTACTCGCGGGCGACCCGGTCCTGCCTGCGCAAGCGAATCTGCTTCGCCTGTCGGCCACGCATGCGGCCCACACCTGCGCCGACATCGTCATGCAGGCATACAAGATGGCCGGCATAGGCGCGATCTACCGCGAGAGCCGCATGCAACGGCTCGTGCGCGATTCCATCGTGGTGACGCAGCACGCGTTTCTCGGTGAAGGCACTTACGATGCTTCGGGCGCTCTGTTCGTCGGCATTCCGCCTGTCACGCCCTACCCCTGACCGAGGTGCACCGACAATGCAGGTATGTCTTTTTCTCGTTGGCGAGAGCGGCACACATGCGCCGCTCGAAGCGCGCGCGCTGCAGCATGCAGCGTCGAATGTGGATGGCCTCACGCAGTTGATCGTGCACGAAGCGATCGGCGCTCAGGTCGATCCGCGTATCGCACGAAACGCCGATACGCCGTCGTGCGTGCTGCAATGGTATTTCTCCGACCTCGCGCCGCTCGAAGCCGCCTGCGAACGCGGTGGCGCGATCCAGCGCACGTTGCAGAAGGCTTCGGCTGAACGATCGTTCAGCCAGCAGGTCATGATGGTGCGTTCGCTGAAGGCGTCGACAGAAACCGTTTCCGAGCGATGCACCTATCTGGTCGCCTATGAAGGCGTCGCCGCAGACTTCAACGCGTGGCTCACGCACTACCTGAAACATCACCCGCCGTTGATGCTGCAATTGCCCGGGCTGCGCGAACTGGAGGTGTACACGCGCATCGACTGCACGAGCGGTCTGCCGTTCGCGCGCTCGAACGCCATGCAACGCAACAAGGTTGTATTCGACGACCTCAGCTCGCTCGCCGGCGCCCTCGCCTCGCCCGTGCGCGATGCCATGCGCCGCGACTTCCACGCGCTGCCGCCGTATACCGGTGCGACACCGCATTTTGCAATGCGCAGCATCTACGGTACTCTCGCGCATCAGCATCATTGACCGGGCGGTCGCGCCCAAGCTTGACCGCGCGATGCGCCCTCGTTCGCGAGCGAAGCGCATGAACAAGCCGCACCCCGGCATCGCCGATCTGAACCTGCTGCGTGTGTTCCTCGCCATCTGGGATTTGCGCAGCCTGACTGCCGCGGGCGACAGGCTCGGTCTCACGCAGCCTGCTGTGAGTCACGCGCTGCGCCGTCTGCGCAATCTTTTCGAGGACCCGCTGTTTCTGCGCACGCCCGGCGGCATGGTGCCGACCGACGCCGCATATCGTCTCTATCCGCCGCTTGCACAGGCTCTCGCGATCATCAACGACGCCATGCAGCAGCTCGCCAGGTTCGATCCCGCCACGGCGCAGCGCGTGTTTCGCGTGTCAATGTCCGACATGTCGGAGTTCTATTTCCTGCCGCCCCTCGTTGCGATGCTCGACCGCGAAGCGCGCGGAATCCGTATAGAAGTAGCGAACCTTCCAGTGGAATCCGTGAGTGCGGCCATGCGCGCAGGCGAGGTCGATCTTGCGCTCGGCTACGTGCCTGGACTCGATGCGGGCTGCGTGAGCCAGACGCTCTTCGTCGACGAACACGTTTGCCTCGTGCGCGCGGGGCATCCGTTGCGCAAGACAAAGCCCACACGCGAGGACCTCTCAGCGCTGCGCTACGTCTACGCCAGCACGAACGCCACCGGTCACCGCATGGTGGAGCGGTGGCTCGACGAGCTCGACTTCAAGCGCGATGTCGTGCTGCGGCTGCCGCATTTCGTCGTTGCCCCCGAGATCGTGATGAACACCGACCTCGCCGTGATCTTTCCGGAGAGCATCGCGCGGCGTTTCAATCGCGGCAAGGCGTTTCGCGTCCTGCCCTTGCCGTTCTCGTTGCCGCCTATCGAAATCAAGGTGCATTCGCATACGCAGTTCGCGGCCGATCCCGGCATCGCATGGCTGCGCGAGTCACTGGTTGCGCTGTTTCATCAGCCCGAGGCCTGAAGCATCCAGTCGTGCCGTACATTTGCCGCGCTGATACCTCGCGTTCTTTTCGGCCTATTTGACGCAGCGTTATGACGACTCGACACTGCGTCATATGCAAAGCCTTAATCAAGGTGCGCGCCCCCACATCATTCAAGCGAGCTGACATGTCCACGGTCCAAACCTCGCCGGCAGCCGAACGCAACACGGCGGCGCCGGATCGCGCACTCAAACGCATTGTCGTTGCCTCAGTCGCGGGCAATGCCATGGAATGGTATGACTTTTTCGTCTATGGCACCGCTGCCGCGCTGGTCTTCGGCCAGTTGTTCTTTCCAGCCAACGCCGACCCGCTGATCGGCACGCTGGGCGCCTTCGCCGCGTTCGCGATGGGCTTCGTCGCGCGGCCGCTCGGCGGCGTGGTGTTCGGTCATATCGGCGATCGTTACGGACGCCGCGCGTCGCTCGTGTGGACGCTGCTTATCATGGGCTTCGCGACGTTTGGCATCGGCCTGTTGCCGACCTACGATCACGTCGGCCTATGGGCGCCGGCCGCGCTCGTCGCGCTGCGTCTGCTGCAAGGCATTGCCTCGGGCGGCGAATGGGGCGGCGGCGTGCTGATGATCAGCGAAAGCGCCCCGCCCGAGAAACGCGGCTATTACGCCGCGTGGAGTCAGCTCGGCGTGGGCGGTGGTTTCGTGCTGTCGTCCGCGGCGTTTCTCGCGGTGCAGGCCTTGCCGCACGATCAGTTCGTTTCGTGGGGATGGCGTCTGCCCTTTCTCGCCAGCATTCTGATTTTCGCGCTTGGCGTTTATATTCGCCGCAACCTGCCCGAGAGCCGCGACTTTCAGAACGCCGACAAGGCGGGCAGAACATCGCATATGCCGGTGGTCGAGGTCATCAAACGCCATCCGAAAGAAATTCTCATGGCAATGGGCTTGCGTGTGGCCGAAAACGGCGGCGCATATATCTTCCTCGCGTTCTCGCTCGTGTACGGCAAATATGCAGGCATTCCCAATTCGACGATGCTAACGGGGGTCATGCTTGCGATGGTTGTCGAAATGATCGCAATGCTGTTCTGGGGCAAGCTCTCCGACCGGATCGGCCGTAAGCCCGTGTATATGATCGGCGCGGTCTCTCTGGTGGCAATGGCGTTTCCCTTTTTCTGGCTGCTCAATACGCATTCCACGCCGCTCATCTGGCTCGCGCTCGTACTGGGAACCGCCGTATGTCACGGCGCGATGATCGGCACACTGCCCTCGCTCGTCGGCGAACTGTTCAGCACTGAAGTGCGCTATTCAGGTGTGGCGCTCGGGCATGAAGTCGCGTCGATCTTCGCGGGCGGACTGTCACCGCTCATCGCGACGGCCTTGTTGTCGCACTATCACGCTTACTGGCCTGTGGCCGTGTTTCTCATGGCGCTCGGTCTTGTCACCGTCGTGACGTTGAAATTCACGCATGAAACGCGACAGCAGTAAATTCCACTCCCTACACGCCCGCTACAGTGCAAACGGCCACGACGCATCAAATCAATCTCATCGATGCAACCAAGGCTTTTTAATCTATTTTGTTTATTCATGACGCGGCGCTAATCTGGGTGCACTGTCCCTGTCAAAGTCCCCGGAAAGCATCATGGAAGCAACTGTACTCAAAGTCCGTGTCGATGCCGTGCGCGAAGAAGCGCACGGCGTGCGCTCCTTCAGCGTCTCCCGTCTCGACGGCCTGCCCTTCGACCGCTACGAGCCCGGTGCTCATATCGACGTGACAAGTCCCTCTGGAGTCACGCGTCAATATTCGCTGTGCGGCGACCCGGAATGCCTCGATACCCAAACATTCGCGGTAAAAAAAGAACAGCAGTCGCGCGGCGGATCACGTTCGCTGCATGAAGAAGTGGGCGTCGGCACGGAATTGTCGGTGGGCGCGCCGCGCAACCTGTTCCGGCTCGTCGAAGGCGCAGACGAGCACGTGCTGATCGGCGCGGGCATCGGCATTACGCCGCTGCTCTCGATGGCATACCGGCTGGCCGCACGCAAGGCGCATTTCACGCTGCACTACTTCGCCCGCAGCGAAAGCCACGCGGCGTTCATGACGCTGTTCACGCGCGCGCCGTTCGACGCACATGTGAAGCTGCATTTCGGCGTGGAACGCGACGCGCTTGCCGACGCGCTCGACGCGTGTCTGCGCAACGCAAGCGACAACGCGCATGTCTATACGTGCGGCCCGGCGCCTTTCATGGACCTCGTTGTCGAGATCGCGCAAAAACGCCTGCCTGCCGAAGCGGTTCATCTTGAGCGCTTCAAGGCCGAGCCTGCACCTGCAACGGAAACATCGCTCGACAGTTTCGATGTGCAACTGGCAAGCACAGGGCAGACCGTGCATGTCGATGCAAAGACTTCTATCGTCGACGCGCTGACGTCAATCGGCATAGAAGTGGACACGTCATGCGGCGAAGGCGTGTGCGGCACCTGCATGGTCGACGTCGTGAGCGGCGAGCCGGAGCATCGCGATCATTGTCTAAGCAAGGCCGAACGGGCGAGCAACAGTGTGATCTGCTGCTGCGTGTCGCGTTCGCGTTCGCCGGTGCTCGTGCTGGATCTCTAGGCTTCAGGATTTCGTGAAGTCCGCGAGGATTCCCGAGATCAGGCCGCGCATCCACGCAATGCCTTCGTCCTCGTGAAAGTGTTCGTGCCAGTGCATCGTCACGGCGGCCTTCGGCAGTTGGACCGGCAACGAATAGACACGAAAGGCGTTACCCCGGTTGAGGATATGCGCGAGCCGTTCAGGCAGGGTGGCAAGCAGGTCCGTCGCGGCGAGCACACCCGGCAGGGCGACGAAATGCGGCAACGCCAGCGAGATGTTGCGGCCTACGCCCTGGGCGCGCAACGCATCGTCCAGTGCATGATGGCTATGCTCCAGTGAGCGCACCTGCACGTGCGAGGCCGCGAGAAACTGCTCCAGTTCCAGCGTGCTTCCGGCGGGCAAGTCGCGGCGCTTGCGCGTCATGCAGACGTACGACTCCTCGAACAGCAGACTGTGACGCGTGCGCGGCAACAACGAAGGCAGATTGCCTATGGCGAAGTCGAGCCGGCTGGAGCGCAACGCTTCTTCGATTTCCGCAACGGGCAACGGCTCGACGAACAGCTTCACGCGTGGCGCCGCATCCTGCAACGCCGCACACAGCGCAGGCAAATAGGCCATTTCGCCCGCATCCGAAAGCGAAAGCCGAAAAGTGCGCGTGCTCGTGAGTGGATCGAAACGCTCTGCATAACGCAGCGCCTGCCGCACGGTATCCAGTGCACGCCCCACGATTTCCGCGAGTTCCAGCGCCACAGGCGTTGGCTGCATGCCCGCGCGCGTGCGGATGAACAAAGTGTCGTCGAACAAGGTGCGAAGCCGCCCGAGCGAATAGCTCACGGCGGGCTGCGATAGCGCGAGCCGCTCGCCCGCGCGCGTGAGGCTGCGCTCTTCCACGATGGCCTGAAATACGCGCAGCAGGTTGAGATCTATGTGGTCGATGGATGTCATGGTGTCTCGCGTGATATCGGCCGCACTTATCCGCGGACCCGTTTTTAATCGATTTGACGCATGATCCCTGCAAAGCGAGACTGATGTCAACGAGAGGATGCGCCGATGCCGTATTGCACCTTATGGCCCTCCTCATCCGAGCCCATTCAACTACTCCCCCAGAACACGATGAGTACGCCGACCTATCACACCATCGACACCAGCGCGCTCGCGAAGCGCGCCGGATCCGATCGTATCGCGCCTTCGCTGTACTACGATCCGCAGTTGTTCGAGGAAGAACTTGAACGCATCTTCTACAGAACGTGGGTCTGGGTCGCGCATGAAAGCGAGTTGCCGAAACCAGGCGATTTCGTGACCACGACCATCGGCCGTCAGCCGGTGATCGTCGTGCGTGACAGGACGGGCGCGGTCAACGTGCTGCAGAATCGCTGCCGCCACCGCGGCGCGACCGTGTGCGAAGAGCACAAGGGCAATGCGAAGGGCTTCACATGCCCGTATCACAGCTGGTCTTATGCGCTCGACGGCACACTGCGCGCACTGCCTTACGGCGACGGCTACGAAGGCGTTTGCGAGAAAGGCGATCTGCCGCTCAAGAAGCTGCGCGTCGGTGTGTATCAGGGTTTGATTTTCGCGAGCTTCAACGAAAGCATCGAATCGCTCGAAGATTTTCTCGGCGGCGCAAAGCCGTGGATAGATCTTTTCATGAAGCAAGGCGCGGGCTATCCGATCAAGGCCAACGGCGAACACAAGTTCAAGTTCAAGGGCAACTGGAAAATCCAGCTCGAAAACACCACCGACCTCTATCACTTTCCGGTCGTGCATAAGTCGTGGATGAAGTCCATCGACGAAGAAACGGCCGCCGTCATCACCAGCTTCATGACGAGCGAGGACGCATTCTGCCGCTCGCTCGGCAATGGTCATAGCCTCGCGGTGCTGGTGCCCGAAATTGTCGATCTGGACAAGGACGACGGCGCACCGCTGCCCGAGCGCTTTAACGAACTCGCCGCGCAACTCGCGCAGAAGCACACGCCGCAGGAAGTGCGGCGCATCGTGCGCTCGCTGATGGGTGTCGGCTTCAACCTGAACCTGTTTCCGAACCTCGCGCTCTCCATGGCGTTCTTTCGCGTATTGCGGCCCATTTCGGCTGAAGAGACCGAGATTCGCCATGTCGCGCTGGCAATGGATGGCGGCCCCGAAGAAGCAAACCGCGTGCGCCTGCGCATTCACGAACACTTCCAGGGCCCGTTCGGCTTTGGCAGCCCAGACGATGCAGAAGCATGGGAACGCGTGCAGCGCGGCTCCTACGCGGGCCCCGACGTGCCGATTCTCGTGAACCGCGGCCTGAACCGCGAAACCACCGCACAGAACGGCGAAAAGACCGCTCACGCGACCGACGAAACCGGCATGCGCGAAGCCTACAGGCAGTGGCGCGTAATGATGGAGCAAGCATGATGGACGACCGTAACGCACTCTTGTCCGACCAGACTTTCGCGCGCGCAATCGAGTTCATCTGGCTCGAAGCCGAGCTGCTGGACCGGCGCGATTATCACGCGTGGCTGCAACTGTGGGATGCCGAAGGCATGTATGTGGTGCCGATCGATCCCAACACGACCGACTATGCAGCGACGCTGAACTACGCGTTCGACGACCAGCACATGCGCGAGCTGCGTGTGCAACGCATGACATCCGGCTATTCCGCGTCCGCGTCCGACGCGGCGCGCACCGTGCGCACCGTGTCGCGCTTTACGCGTTCGTCGGACAGCGCGGATGTCGTCGAGGTGAAGTCGTCGCAGATCATCATCGCGTACAAGCGCGGCGTGTCGACCGTTTTCGCCGCCGATCTCACGCACAAGATCGGCATGAAGAACGGCGAGCCGCATCTGCTTGAGAAAGTGATCCGCCTGATCAATTCCACAGAAGCACTGAACGCCATCGGCTTTCTGCTTTGATACTCAAACGCGCATCGGTGCATGCATTGCGCCAATGCGCTTTCTTCCTTCGACCATGCCGACACTCGAAGTCTATCTACCCCAAGGTCACACCGACGATTGCAAGGCATCGCTCATCGACGGCCTGACGCAGGCGACCGTGGACGCCATCGGCGCACCTGCCGAATCCGTGCGCATTCTGCTCTTGGAGTTGCCCGCGTCCAACATTGGGCTGGGCGGAAAGCTCACGCCTGCCGCGCTGCCCGTCATCATCGCGATTCTGATTGCTGGCCGCACGCACGCGCAGAAGGAAGCGTTGATCGCGCATCTCAGCGAAACGAGCGCCGCGGTGCTCAATGTGCCTTTGGAGTCGACACGCGTGATGATCAAAGACATTCCCAACACTGATTTTGGCCTCGGCGGCAAGACCGCACGCGCGTTAGGCCGTTAGCTGCATCATGCGATCAGGCGCGCAGCGGCACGGGCAACAGCGACAGCAACAGCAACAGCAGCGGCAGCGGCACCGCAAAGCGGCAGTCGAGCCCGCCTGTTGCGGAACGCTGCGCCCAGATGCGCCCGCCATGCCGGGCTACGATGTTCATGCACGACGACAGGCCAATTCCATTGCCGCCTTCCTTCAACGAACAGAAACCGTCGAACAGCCGTTCAAGCGCGTCGGCCCACACGCCCGGTCCATTGTCGATCACATGCAGTTCGGCGGAGCTCGTGCGCAAGAGCCATCGCCATCTCGCTCATCGCGTTGTAGCGCCCCGCATATTCGAGCGTGCGTACCTCCGTGCGGCGTGCTTCCTCCACTTGTCAATCATCGAAGCAGAAAGGAGACGTTCATGTCGCTTGCCGCTACCCTCGAGCCCCAGCATTGCCCGTTCGCTTTCGACGACGTGATCGAGGAAATTGCACAACGCCGCGAGGAATTCGAGCGCCTGTCGCATGTTCCGCGCGACGTCATCGAGAAGCTCAAGCGGGTCGGCATCTATCGCGCCGCGACACCGAAGCGTTTTGGCGGCGATGCGCGTGCGCCCGGCGAGTTTCTCGCGCTCATCGAACGCATTGCCACCGCCGATGGCTCGGCCGCGTGGGTCGCGAGTTTCGGCTCGGCGAATATCTATCTCGCTGCGCTACCGCTTGCCACGCAAGCCGAAATCTACGCAGACGGGCCCGATCAGGTCTTCGCGGGCGGCCTCTTTCCTGTGCAAAAGGCGGCCCTGGAAGGGAACGGCTATCGCGTCGACGGCACCTGGAAATTCGCGAGCGGTTGCAAGGGCGCGGACTGGCTCGGCGTTGGAATCAGCGCAGGCGGCACGCCCGGCGAGGCGCCGGGCAAGCCGCGCACGGCGGTGTTCAGGCCGCAGAAGGTGGAGATTGTCGAGAACTGGAACGTTGTCGGCATGCAAGGCACGGGCAGCCACGATCTGCGTGTGACGAACCAGTGGGTGCCGCAAGACTGGACGTTCGTGCGCGGCGGCACGCCAACCGTGGATGAACCGCTCTACCGCTATCCGACCATTGCATATGCCGCGCAAGTGCTGGCCGTCGTGAACCTCGGTCTTGCGCGCGCCGCGCTGGACGTCGTGAACAATATGGCGGGCGGCCGCAAGACGACGACAGGCGCACCCCAGCTCGCGGATCGCGCGTATTACCGCATCGAGCTTGCGAAAGCCGAAGCGCAATTGCGTTCGGCGCGCGCGTTTTTCTATGAATCGACCGACAGCGTATGGCAATCCATTCTCGCCGGCAACGACGTGACGCCGGAACAGGTCAGCCTGCTGCGACTATCTGCGACCCAAATTGCCCGTGAAGGCGCGGAAGTGGTGAACCGCGCGTATCGGCTGGGCGGGACGATGGCGATTTATCGCAATCATCCGTTGCAACGGCTCGTGCGCGACGCGATGGTCGTCACGCAGCACGCTTTTCTCGGCGAAGGCAACTACGATGGTGCCGGTGCCGTATTCGTCGGCGTTCAGCCCATTCCCGGCTATCTGTGACCAACACATCTGACCGAACCAGGAAACAGCATCATGACCGATACTCGAAACCTGCCCTTGCGCGTGTTGTTCTGCTGCGGCGTCACGCAAAATTTTTTCGACCTGCCCCGCGAGCAGATTGGCGAGGTGTGGCAGGCCTACGGCAAGATGCTCAATGCGATCGAAGCCATGCCCAACGTGCGCGTGCTCGGCGTGATGGATGATGACCGGCTCGTCGTCGGCAACGCCGACGGTGCACCGTGGACCTTCTACATCATGGCCGACGTAGCGGATTTCGACACGGCGGCCGCCGTCTGCAATCTGTATCGCACCACGCCCGTGGGCGAATACAACCTCTGGCGTTACGGCAAGATCGAAGCCCGTGTCGGCCGCGCGCTGACGGTTCCGCCTGTCGCTGCCACGCATGCGTGAAGCCATGACCAACGAGATCATTGAACGCCTGCAGGGCCGCCTGCGTTCGCTGGAAGCGCAGAACGCCGTGCGCAAAACCGTCGCGCGCTATATGGCATTGTGCGACGTGCCCGCAAGCATATTCGAAGGCGAGTCGCTCGCGGCGCTCTTCAGCGAAGACGCCGTGTGGGAAGGCATCGGCCCGCAATATGCAAACAAGTTCGGCCGCTTGCAGGGACCGTCCGATATCGTCGCGATGCTGCAACGATACCTGCCGCCCACGCCGCACTTCGCGACCAACGTACATTTCCTGACGAGCGAGCACATTGAAGTTCACGGCAATACGGCGAAAGGCCGCTGGATCATGTTGCAGGCGTGCGCTTATGTGGACGCGGGCGCCGAGCTCGTCGCAGCGCGGCTCGAGGTAGATTTCAGGCCGGCTTCGCACGATGAAGACGTCTGGCTGATTCAGCACTTTCGCACCGAACGTCTCTTCGATGCGCCGTGGCATGTCAATCCCGCCCAAGGAGTTCGCGCATGAGCGCCTTCCTGCAAGAGTTCGACCTTGTCGCGCATGCACGCCCGGACGCGCCCACCATTGCGATCAAAGACAGCATCGACATCGCCGGCTATGCGACCACTGCCGCGAGCCGCGCACTTGCCGATGCACCGCCCGCCGCGCGCCATGCCGATGTCGTGCAGCGGCTGCTCGACGCGGGCTGGCGCATCACCGGCAAGACCAACATGCACGAGCTCGCGTTCGGCATGACAGGTATCAACGATTTCTGCGGCACGCCGCGCAATCCGCAGGACGCGGCACGCATTCCGGGCGGCTCGTCGAGCGGCTCTGCATCGGCGGTGGGATTGCGTCTCGTGGATGCGGCGCTCGGCACCGACACGGGCGGCTCGGTGCGCGGTCCCGCCGCATGCTGCGGCGTAATCGGCCTGAAGCCGACATTTGGGCGCGTCTCGCGAGAAGGCGTGGCGCCGCGTATCACGACACTCGATTGTGTCGGTCCGTTTGCCCGCGACATGAACACCATCGTCGACGTGATGCAGGCAATCGACCCGTCGTTCCAGCAGCACCATGCGCGCGGCGATGCAGCGAACATGCGCATTGCGATAGCCGATGTCGAAGCAGACGCCGAGATCAGAAAGGCGGTCGCGGCTGCCGTGACACGTAGCGGACTGCCATCGCGCGACGTACGGCTTGCAGCCATGCGCGATGCGTTCACGGCGGGGCTCGCTGTGATCAACGCGGAAACGTGGCGCGCGTTCGGCCATCTCGTCGACAGCGGCAAACTCGGCGCGGACATCGAAGCTCGCTTGCGCACTGCTGCAAACACCACGGCTTCCGATCTCGCCTCTGCCGAACGCATCCGCCGCGCGTTCACAAGCGAAGTAGATCTCGTACTGCAAGACGCCGATGTGCTGATCCTGCCGACCCTGCCCTCGCTGCCAATCACGATTGAAGCGGCGCGTGCGGGCACGCCGGTCATCGCCATGTCGTCGCTGATCCGCCCGTTCAACCTGAGCGGACATCCCGCGCTGAGCTTGCCCGTTCCGATCGAAGGAACCTCATTGAAGGCGGGATTGCAGATTGTCGGCCGCAAGGGCGAGGACGAGACGGTTTGCGCCGTCGCCACTCACATTGAAGCGATGCTCGCTTCCAACGCGTAAAGAGGACTCGACGCTATGTCAAAGAGAGTTGTGCTCGTGACGGGCGCCGCGCGCGGACTGGGCGAGGCGGTTGCACGCCGCTTCCATGACGCGGGCTACAAAGTCGCGCTTGGCGATGTCGCCGTGGATGCCGCGCACGCGCTCGCGCGTGAGTTGAGCAGCGACGCTTCGAGCGCATTCGCGATCAAACTCGACGTTACGTCGAAGGGCGATTTCCACGCCGCGCGCGATACGCTGCTCGAGCGCTGGGGTGCAATCGACGCGCTCGTGAACAATGCGGGTGCATCGAAGGTCGTGCCAGTGATGGAGATTACCGCCGAGCAGTTCGACGAGGTTATCGACATCAATCTGCGCAGCGTGCTGTTCGGGTGTCAGGTGTTCGGCCAGTATTTTGCGACGCAGGGCGCGGGGCGCATCGTGAATATCGCATCGCTCGCGGGACAGAACGGCGGCTCTGCTACCGGCGCTCACTATGCCGCGGCCAAAGGCGGCGCCATCACGCTCACCAAGGTTTTTGCGCGCGACCTGGCAGCGCACGGCGTGACGGTGAATGCCATTTCGCCGGGCCCGCTCGATCTGCCCATCGTGCATGAGAGCGTGCCGGCGGACAGGCTGAAAAACGTCATTGCCGGCATTCCAGTGGGACGCCTGGGGTCCGCCAGCTATGTCGCCGAGGTCGCCGTCATGCTCGCGTCCGCCGATGCCTATTTCGCCAACGGCGCGTGCTGGGATATCAACGGCGGCCTTTTCATGCGCTAGGTGACAGATAGTCCGCTCATCCGCCCCGCTCCTGCGGCGCGCTCCACACCTGAAGCACGTCGCCCACGAGCGTAGCGATCGACACTGCGTTCGTACTGAATGACAGATCAAGCCCGGAGGCACATTCATCATGTCGACCCAATCCACGCCCGTTCGCACCGCTATCGATCCTTTGCGTCAGCAGTTCCGCCAGGCGATGGCGCATCTCGGCGCAGCGGTCAACGTCATCACCACGGCGGGCGTGCACGGCCGCTGCGGCATCACGGCAAGTGCCGTATGCTCCGTTACCGATACGCCACCGACGTTGCTCGTGTGTCTCAACCGCTCGAGCGCAATGCATGCCGTGTTCGACGGCAATCGCAATGTGTGCATCAACGTGCTGCCGGCGAGCCTGGAGAACATTGCGCGGCACTTCGCAGGCATGACCGGATTGTCGATGGAAGAGCGCTTTCAACTTCCGGTCTGGGACGATGGCGACAATGGCGTGCCCGTTTTGCGCGGCGCGCTCGCGAGTTTGCAGGGCACCATAGTAGAGGCGAAAGATGTGGGCTCCCACGCGGTGATGTTCGTGGAAACCCATGAAATCAGAGTACGCAGTGACGGCGACAGCCTGATCTATTTTGACCGGAATTTCCATCGCGTGCCGCGAGCGTGGAACGCAACGGCGGGTCGGTGAACGCGGCGGGGCAAGCCGTCAAAGGCACGCGGGCTTGAGCGAACCCGCTTGCCCTATCTGAGATTGACCGTCACAAAGCGCCGGGCATGATTGCGCTGCACCAGCAACGCCGCCTGCTTGCCGGCGCCTGCGGCAAGCGAGGCGAGTTCGTCCTGCGACGCGACCAGCGTGCCGTTCAACGACAGCACCACATCGCCCGGTTTGATGCCGACAGAGGCGGCCGTTCCCGATACCTGGTCCACCATCAGGCCTTGAGGCAGGTCCAGGCTGCGCCGCTCGTCATCGGTCAGAGGATGCATCGCGAGACCCAGACGATCGAGCCCATGACGCTGCCGCGCCCCCGCCTCCGAACGCGGGCCGGCAACGCCGCCCGCCCCTGCATTGACGGGTTGCGACGTGGGCCCGGCATTCACCATCACTGTGATCTGTTTGCGCTCGCGTATCAGCCTGAGCGGCACGCTCTTCCGGTTCTGCAAGGCGAGCTCCTGTGCACTCAGATCAGCGGCGCGGCCGATCGGCTGGTCCGCGAGCTGCACGATTACGTCGCCTGTTTTCAGGTTGCTCGCCGCGGCCGGGCTGCCCGGCTCAACGGCAGTCACGAGCGCGCCGGCGGCGCTCGGCAGGCCAAACGCGCCCGCCAGATTGGCATCGACGTCCTGCACCTGTATGCCCAGATTGCTGTGCGCAAGACCTTGCGCGCCTTGCGGCTCGGCCTCGCCCTCTTCCACCTGTTGCGCCTGTTGGGCCTGTTGCGCCTGCCCCTCCTGCAACTGCGCGCGCAGCTTGTCCGCCATGTTGATGGGGATAGCGAAAGTCAGACTGTGCAGGCGATCGCTGTCCGCGTACACCTGCACGTCGATGCCGACCACTTCACCAGCACGATTGAACACAGGGCCGCCCGAATTATCCGGATTCAGCGACACGTCCGTCTGAAAGAACGGGAAGGTACTGCCGTCGGCAAGCGTACGCGAAGTTGCGCTGACAATGCCCGCCGTAACCGTGTTCTGGTAGCTGTCCGGCGAACCGATGGTCAGCACCTGTTCGCCGACGCGCACGCGGGTTGCATCGCCTAGCTTGACGGTGGGCAGGTTGGTCGCGTCGATCTGCAGCATGGCGATGTCGCTTTGCGCGTCGACGGCCAGAACCTTCGCCTTGAACTCGCGCCTGTCGGTGAGGCGCACGCTCACGTCGTCGGCCTGGCCGATCACATGCGCCGTCGTCAGGATGAGACCGTCCGGGCTCACGATAAAGCCCGATCCCACGCCCGACATCGCGCGCGGCGTAGTGCCCTGACTGTCTTGTGATTGCGGCACGGCCTGCCTGAAGAACGCCACGATAGGATCGTCACGCTCTATCGCGTCCGCGCTCAAGGCCGAAGCAGGTGCGGTACCCGCAGCACCATCGAACGGCGCTGAAGCGCTGATATGCACCACGGCTGGTCCGTAACGCGCGACGATGGCCGGAAAGTCGATCGGCGCCGTCAGCGCGCCGGCCGGCGTGCGCCTCGCTTTCGCTGGTGCAACGGGAGATGCCGGCCACGACGACGATGGAGGTCCCGATGGAGAAGCGGCGGCCGGCGCAACGCCGGAAGCGGCCGCCGGTAACGTGGCGACTGCCGCTGCGTTGGCGATGGGACCTACCGTCAGACATGCCGTGGGCACGGCAAAACACAACCCGACGAGAGACCGGACTGACCGGCTCGATTGGATCAGCTTGGACACAGCGCACCTCCCTTATGCGTTGCACTGTGAAGACTTTCTTGCGCGTGACGGCGCCCAGGCATTCCAGTGCACTCGCGCGTTCGAATGCAACCGACCTGTTCCAGCCCGCCTGCTCTATTTATAGGAAAGGCGCGCGCAAATTGCAGCGGGTACAAATCCTGGCGTGCATTCAGACAGCGGCGCTCTGCCGCGCAGATGGGTCGCATGGCTCGCGATCACGTCGCATCTTTCCCGCCGAAGAATACCGACCGGGGGCCGGGCTCTGACCGGCACCGCCGCCGCTCGTCGAATTGCGGGCCTGCGGGACAACGGCGCGCCGCTCAGGCGCGCAGCGCCTTCGCAAGATCGGCCAGGCGGTAGGGCTTCTGCACAAAGATCACATCGTCTATCCCGCTCCTTTCATCGCGAAGCGGAGCGGCCGAATAGCCCGACGTGAGCACGACCCTGATGGCCGGATACTCGGAGCGGACCAGACGTGCCAGTTCGAGCCCGCTGATACCGTGCGCCATGGTGATGTCGGTGCAGACAACGGCGATGTCGGTTCTCTCCCGGAGAATCTGCGCCGCCTCGGACGCGCTGCTCGCAGGCACGACCTCGTAGCCGATGCTCATCAACAGTTCCGACGCGACGCCGAGCACGTCGGGCTCGTCCTCGACGAGCAGAACCGTCTCGTGCTTCGCAACAGGCGAAACACTGACCGCTGCCTCCGGCTGCGCAAGCGGCAGATACAGATCGACTTTCGTGCCCTTGCCCACTTCGCTCGAGAGATGCACGTCGCCTCCCGACTGAGTGATGAAGCCGTACACCTGGCTCAGGCCGAGCCCTGTTCCCTTGCCCGGCTGCTTGGTGGTAAAGAACGGCTCGAAAGCCTGCGCCAGCACGTCGCCGGGCATGCCCGCGCCGGTATCCGCAACTGAAATGCGGACGTAGCGGCCGCCCGCCAATGCGGGCGGCAACTCGGCGTCCGACTGCACGGTGCCGGTGCCGATTGTCACCGTGCCGCCGGCCGGCATCGCATCGACCGCGTTAACGACGAGATTGAGCAGCGCCGCCTCGAAACGGGCTGCGTCGACCATTGCAAAGCTGTCGCCGGGCTGCAGCGCAAGTTCAAGCTTCGTGTTGCCGTTACCCGCGCGCGAAAGCATGGGCGCGAACTCGCGAATCAATGCGTTCAGGTCGTGTACCTGCGCCTGCAATGGCTGTTGCCGCGCGAACGACAGTAATTGCTGGGTAAGCGAGGCGCCGCGGTCGATCGCCCTGCGCATGCCTTCGATCATCTTGCGCTCGATCGGCGTGCGCGACTGGATTGCCAGCACCTCGAGTCCGTTGGAAAGTACCGCCAGCAGATTGTTGAAGTCATGCGCGACGCCGCCCGTCAAACGCCCGATGGCCTCCATTTTCTGCGCCTGGAACAACGCCGCATTGGCCTCCTCCAGCGCGGCGGCGGCCTGCTTGCGTTCTGTAATGTCGCGTGTCACTTTGGCGAACCCGACGAGAGCCCCCGCCTCGTCGCGGATCGCGTCCACTACCACGTGCGCCCAGAAGCGGCTGCCGTCCTTGCGTATGCGCCAACCTTCGCGCTCGGCACGGCCTTCTTTCGCCGCTGTTGCGAGAATCAGCGCGGGCGCGCCGGCCGCCTTGTCCTCGTCCGAGTAAAAGCGCGAGAAATGCTCGCCGATGATTTCTGCCTGCCGATAACCCTTGATCCGCTCCGCGCCCACATTCCAACTGGTCACGACGCCCGCGGGCGACAGCATGAAGATCGCGTAGTCGGTCACGCCCTGAACCAGAATCCGGAACTGCTCCTCCGTTTCACGCGTCGCGTCCTGCCTGTTGTCATTCTGGCTCATGTTGGGGGCTGTTCCGTGAGGTCGTAAAATGTACTCGCAACGCACATTTTACGCTGCACTCAGGCGGCATGTTTCGTCGGCGTCTTCGGTGCGCGATTGCAACGGTCGTAACCGTCGCTCAACGCGGGAATGCTTAGCGGAATTCCCGCCCGTCAACGAGCCTTACCCCTTTGTTCGACGGCGAGTTCGATCGAATCGAGCAGCGCTTCTTCCGCGAACGGTTTGCGCAAAAAACTCACGGCGCCATCGCGCAGGGCTCGCCTCACCGTCTCGTCTTCACCGTGCGCGGACATGAATACCACCGGTATTGTTCTGTGCTCCGCTTTCAGCCGACGTTGCACTTCGAGCCCCTGCATGCCCTGCATGCGAACGTCGAGCAACACGCACAGTGCATCGTCCGCGTGCGGCGACGCAAGAAAATCCTCGCCCGACGAAAACAGCATAGTGGTATATCCGACCGACTTCAGCAGATTGCCGATGCCGTTCCGTACCGAGGCGTCATCGTCGACGATGCAAATAAAGCTCATAGCTGCCCCTACTCCCATTGCGCTTTCATTGCGCCGACGCGGTACATCCGCTGTGTCTTCACAATCATATTAATTGGGAAGACCGGGGCGAGCCATTATCCATAGGGATACGTTGACCGGCACGCGGTTGACGCCGCCGGCCGCGCATGCGGCGGCCAGGGCGTTTGGGGGCTCTGCTGCCGCCGAGCCGGCATGACACTAAAGTATGAGCCCTCATTCACGCAGCCCACGGCGCGAGCCGCTCTGTCACCCGGCAGCGCATCGGGCACCCGCGAAGCGCGGACAACAAAAAAGGCGCCCGAAGGCGCCTGCCGGCCACCCGCTACGCACAACGGGTCACTTTTCGTCGCCGTCGATGCCCGCGCTAACGAGGCATACAAACGCCGTCGCCTTCAACACGCATTCCACCGAGGTCAGTGCAAAGCCGAGCGGGAACAGCCGGTATTCGGCAGGCAAAGCGAACGCCATAGCGATCAGCCCGATCGTGCAGAGGAATCCGTAAGCAATACGCGCAACGCGGTGGCCTGCGAGCACGAAGCCCACCAGCGCGAGCCATAGCAGCTTCGCGGTGACCATGGCGAGCGCGTCGCGGGCGGAGGCGCTGATCCACAGCTCGAATGGCAGTTCGAGCACTGACCACACTCCCGTTGCGATCACGACGCGGCGCGTCCAGCGCCCGGGCACCGGCGGTTTTGCAACGTCGTTAGCCGAAGCGCGCGACAGGCCGCTGCCGCTTGCGTAGGGAATGTCCACGCCATGCACGGGCCGCCAGTCACGGCGATGAATGTCGTGAGGCGATTCGTCGAGATATCGCATGAGGAGTGCTCCAGGGGTAGCAGGTTTCGGCGCAGGGCGGAGGGCACGACGCGGTGCCGCTGCGGCCGCTTCGCACCGGCCTCGCCGCATGGAAACGATTATTGGCCGGCCTGTAGCGCCGGTCTTTCCAGAACGCCTGCGAGCTTTCGCAAATGCACGGCATGCACGGCCCACGCGCCGGGCGCGGCTTCGCCCTGCTGCATGCAGCGTGCGAATCTGCAAGCGGCGGGCAATTGCAAAAACGCCGCGCGCGCGCGTAACGCATTCTTGTGCTCGTGTTCCTCAACGAAACGCCAGGAAACGGTCATGGCCAAAAAGACAATCCGCATCTACAGCGACCCCGCCGGCGGCTGGGGCGCTCTGAAGGCAACCGGCGAGGCGCTCGCGCTGCAAGGCGTGGTCGTGTCAGGCGCCAGGACGCTGCTGCACATGAACCAGCCGGAAGGCTTCGACTGCCCCGGTTGCGCGTGGCCCGACCCCAAGCACACGTCGTCGTTCGAGTTCTGTGAGAACGGCGCCAAGGCCGTGGCGTGGGAGGCCACCGCGAATCGCTGCACACCTGAATTCTTTGCGGAGCATAGCGTCTCCGAGCTAACCGCCTGGGACGACTACGACCTCGAAATGGCCGGACGCCTGACCCATCCGATGGTCTACGACGCGCCTTCCGATCGCTATGTGCCAATCGAGTGGGACGACGCATTCGCGTTGATCGCCACGCATCTGAACGCGCTAGAGAGGCCGGACCAGGCGGACTTCTACACGTCGGGGCGCGCGTCGAACGAAGCGGCGTTTCTCTACCAGATTTTCGTGCGCGAATTCGGCACCAACAACTTTCCCGACTGTTCGAACATGTGCCACGAGGCGACGAGCGTCGGTCTGCCCGAATCCATCGGTGTGGGCAAAGGCACGGTGCTGCTAGAAGATTTCGCGCAGGCCGACGCGATATTCATCTTCGGCCAGAACCCCGGCACGAATAGCCCACGCATGATGAGCGATTTGCACAGCGCCTCGCGGCGCGGCGCGAGCATCGTCTCGTTCAATCCGTTTCGTGAGCGGGCGCTGGAGCGCTTTGCAGCGCCGCAGGACCCGGTGGAAATGGCCACGCTCGGCTCGACCAGGATCAGTTCATTTCTCTACCAGGTTCGCGTGGGCGGTGACGCCGCCGTGCTCAAGGGCATGATGAAAGCCGTGATGGAAGCGGACGACGCCGCGCTCGCCGCGAACGAGCCGAGCGTACTGGATACCGCTTTTATCGAAGACCATACGCACGGCGTCGACGCACTGTTCGCCGATCTGCGCGCGACCAGCTGGGACGCGATCGTGCGGCAAAGCGGACTGGCGCGCGAGGACATCGAAAACGCGGCGAAGCTCTACATGCAGGCGAACAACGCGATCCTCGTGTACGGCATGGGGCTCACGCAACATCGCCGCGGCACGGAAACCGTGCAGCAGGTAGCCAACCTCGCGCTGTTGCGCGGCAATGTCGGACGGCCTGGCGCGGGCGTGTGCCCGGTGCGCGGCCATTCGAACGTGCAGGGCAACAGAACCGTCGGTATCACGGAAAAGCCTTCTGCCGCGCTGATCGACGGCATCGAGCGGGCTTTCGGTTTCCGGCCGCCGGCCACGCATGGCCACGACGTGGTCGGCGCGATCGAGTCGATGATGCGCGGCGACGCCCGGGTATTCGTCGCGCTCGGGGGCAACTTCGCAGCGGCCGTGCCGGACTGGATTCGCGTGCAGGCGGCCATGCGCAAGCTCGATCTGACGGTTCACATCGCCACCAAGCTCAACCGCAGCCATCTTGTCCACGGCAAGAACGCACTGATTCTGCCCTGCCTCGGCCGCACGGAAATAGACATTCAGGCGGACGGCCCGCAATCCATCACTGTGGAAGATTCAATGTCGATGGTGCACGCGTCGGCCGGGCGCAACGAGCCGGCGTCGCCGCATTTGCGCAGCGAACCGGCCATCGTCGCCGGCATCGCGCGCGCGACGCTCGGCAGTCGCTCACGTGTCGACTGGGAACATCTTGTTGCGAGCTACGATCGCATTCGCGACAAGATCGAAACCGTCTACCCAATCTTCAATGCGTACAACGAACGCATTCGCGTGCCGGGAGGTTTTCATCTGGCTTCGAGCGCGCGCGAACGCGTGTGGGCAACGCCGACAGGCCGTGCAAATTTCATCGTGTTCGAGGGACTCGACGAAGATCCGCACGAGCACGATCCCGATGCGCTGTGGCTCACCACGATGCGCAGCCACGACCAGTACAACACCACGCTGTATTCGCATTCAGACCGCTACCGCGGCGTGTTCGGCCAGCGCGACGTGGTCTTCATGAACGCGCGCGAATTGCGCAAGCGCGGCCTGCAAGCGGGCGAGCGGGTCGACATTCATACGCTCGCGAGCGACGGCGTGGCGCGCGTGATCCGCAATTTCAAGGCCATCGAATTTTCGCTGCCTGATGGTTGCTGCGGCGCCTATTACCCGGAAGCGAACCCGCTCGTGCCGCTCTATGCGTTCGATCCGAAAAGCCGCACGCCTTCGTACAAGTCGGTCCCGGTGAAGGTCGCACGCACCGCGACGCCCGCGGCCGCCCCCCCTCGCAAGTCCGCCACTGCCGGCGCAACGGGAGCCCAACATGCATCTGAATGACGCCCTGGATCTGTCGCGCGCGCAGTTTGCAATGACGGCCATTTTCCACATTCTTTGGCCGATTCTCACCATCAGCCTGTCGGCGTTTCTCGTGCTGGTAGAAGTGCTGTGGCTGCGCAGCGGCAACGTCGTCTACTACCGGCACGCGCGCTTCTGGAGCAAGCTGCTGGTGCTGAACTTCGCGGTCGGCGTGGTCAGCGGCATTCCGATGGAGTTTCAGTTCGGCACCAACTGGGCGGGCTTTTCGCGCTTTAGCGGCGAGTTCTTCGGCAACATTCTCGGCTTCGAGGGCGCGATGGCGTTCATGCTAGAAGCCGGCTTTATCGGCGTCATGCTGCTGGGGTGGGCGCGCGTGCCGCGCGGCGTGCATCTGTTTGCAACTTCCATGGTGGCGCTCGGCTCGAGCATCTCGGCCTTCTGGATCATGGTCGCCAATTCGTGGATGCAAACGCCCGCGGGCATCGCCGTGCAAAACGGCAAGATCGTCGTGACCGACTACGCAGCGGCGATCTTCAACCCCGACATGGTGTGGGGCGTGACGCACATGTGGGTAGCGGCAATAGAAACCGGCATGTTCGTGATCGCGGGTATCTCCGCGTGGAATATGCTCAAGCGGCGCCATCCGGAGTTTTTCGTGCGCTCGTTCAAAATCGCCTTACTGGTGCTCGTTTTTGTGACCCCGATCCAGATCTGGCTCGGCGATTCGAGCGGCGGCAGCGTATTTGCGACGCAACCCGCGAAGGGCGCCGCCATCGAAGGACACTGGACCACCAACAAGCCGGGCACCGCCGCGTCGTGGTCGCTCCTCGCGTGGCCCAATCAGAAAGAGCAGCGCAACGACTGGTCGATCGAAGTACCCGGCATGCTGAGCATTCTCGCCACGCATACGCTGCACGGCGAGGTCAAGGGCCTGTCCGACTTCAAGCCCGCGGACCAGCCGCCGATGCTGCCTCTGCTCTATTACTCGTTTCGCGTGATGGCCGGGATCGGCTTCGCATTCATGTTGCTGGCGTTCTGGACGGCCTTCGTCTTGCGCAAGACCCGAGCAAACCTCGAGCGGCTGCTCGAACAACGCAAGCTCCTCATCGCGTGGGTGCTGTGTATTCCGCTGCCTTATGTGGCGGTCGAAGCAGGCTGGATCGTGCGCGAAGTGGGCCGCCAGCCGTGGGTCGTATATGGCTTGCTGCGCACCCAGGACGCGGTCTCGACTGTGGCCGCTTCGTCCGTGACGTTCAGCATGGCAATGTTTTTCGCCTTCTACGTCGTGCTGCTGGGCACCTTCTTCGTGCTTGCGCGCGCGTGGTTGCGCGCGGGGCCCGACCTCTCCCTCAATCCGCCTGCACCGGTCAAGGCCGAAGCGCAAGCGGCCGTCACCGAATATTGATCGCTCACGTTGCGAGGCAAGTTTATGGACAGCTCTACACATGCGATGCTCGCCATCACCTGGTTCGGTCTGATCGGCCTGATGCTGGCGTTTTACGTGATCACCGACGGCTTCGACCTCGGCATCGGCATACTCAGTCTCCTGCGCAAACGCCGCGAGGATCACGACCTCATGGTGCAGACCATCGGCCACGTCTGGGACGCCAACGAGACCTGGCTCGTCGTGCTGGGCGGCGCGTTGTTCGGCGCTTTTCCGCTCGCCTATGCGCTGCTTTTGCAGGACCTGTACCTGCCGGTCATGCTGTTGATCGCCGGTCTGATCATGCGCGGCGCGGCGATCGAATTCCGGCACAGCGTGTCGCACGGCCCGCTGTGGGACAAGGTGTTCGGCATTGGCAGTCTGGTCGCGGCGCTTGCGCAGGGGGTGATACTCGGCAAGCTCATCACCGGGCTCGCGCCGGGCGCTATGAGCGGCGTGTTCGTGGCCGTCTGTGCAATCGGCGTGGTCGCGGGCTATGCGCTGCTCGGCTCGACCTATCTCGTGAAAAAGACGGTAGGGTCGCTCGAGCAATGGTCGCGCAGGCTCGCCCTTCTCAGCGCTTTCATTACGGTTGCGGCGGCCGTGGTGCTGACTGCGGCAACCTGGTTCATCAGCGAAGTCGGACATGAGCGCTGGACACAGCCGGGCGTGTTTCATTTGCTGGGCGCGCTCGGCGTCGCCTCGGCACTGGCGTTCGCCTTCATCATGGGCTCGCTCTATCTGGGCAGTGCGAACGGGCCGTTTCGCGCTTCCGTCGCTCTCTTTCTGCTGTCGTTCGCCGGGCTCGCCGTGAGTCTCTTTCCGTACTTCGTGCCTGGCAAGCTCAGGATTATCGAGGCCGCATCGGATACGCCCACGCTCGTGTTCATGCTGATCGGCATCGGCCTGATCTTTCCGGTGATGATCGGCTATAACCTGTACCAGTACTATATTTTCCGCGGCAAGGTCGGAGCCGGGGCTCATCACGAAGGGTGAAGGCAACGGTGAAAAGCGTCACGCGCGCAGCGCCGTCGTACCGGCCTGCCGATGCATGCACATGCATGCAGATGCACGCAGGCCCTCACCTCACATCAGGCGGGCACTGCCTCGTTCATCACTGAGCCGAGGATCATGGCACCCGCGTTGAGCGGTGCCGGCCTGCAAGGCCTCGGCTTATAGATCGCGTCGCCGCGCTGAATGGCGCGGCCGCTCATCGCACAGACGCCGGCGGTCCGCGCGCGGCTCGCGTGCCACGTCTGGTCCCCGTAAGAGCAATGCGTGGAATCGCGCCATATCACGGTGGCCGTCGTTCTGCTCGGCCGGTCGATCACCTGGATCTGGACGGCGGAGCGCTGGCTCAGTGCGGTGAGCCGTGCGCCGCTGCGCACCACGCGGTGAGCCCGCGCTGCGATGTCGTCGACGCCTGGATTCGCGCCCCCGGACAGCGTGGACAACAACCCAAGGGTCTGTTGCCACGGATCGCTTCCACCCGCTTTCGTCAGCATTTTTTCGCTCCCTATGTACCGATGAGTCCGTTAATCGCCGCGTTGTCGAGATACGTTGCATGCCACTGCGGCGCCCGCCCTCGCGCGAACGTGTTGATGAAAAATGCGCTCACTGGCCGGCGTTTGCTTTCATCTTCCAGCAATGCGGCGTTTGCCCAACGAAGCGCTTGAATACCGTTGTGAAGTGCGCCTGTGAGCGAAAGCCGCAGCTCAACGCAACGTCGAACACGTTGTGTTTCGATTCGCGCAAGAGCTGCTGCGCATGCTCGATCCGGCGGCGCAGCAGATATTCATGCGGACGCATGCCGGTTGCGCGACGAAACTGCGAAGCGAAGTGCATGCGCGTGAGTCCGGTGCTGTTGGCAATGTCGGCGAGCCCGATCGACTCGGCCAGGTGTGCATCGACGAATTCGAGTGCGCGGCTAAGCCGCCACGGCGGCAATGGACTTGCCTCGCGACGCTGCCGTTGCGGCAGTGAGAAATGCCGCGCGATCACGCGCGACACGATCGCGAGGCTCACCCCGTCTGTGAACACCTTGCCGAGTGCGGCGTCGTCGGACTGCGAAACCGCGAGCGCCTGCGCGAGGCGCTCGAGCGCGGGATCGCACACGATGCCGGGCGCGTCGAGGCGGATGTCGCCGTCATGCGGCCGGCCGAAGGTGTCCTCGAAACATTCGCTCAGCACCTGCTGGGAGACGAACAGGTGCAATACATCCACGGGCGCCTCGAAGGTTGCGCAGCACGGCACCTCAGGCGCGGTGATCTGCACGGCGCCCGCGGTCACTCTGCCGCGTACGAGCGTGCGGCCCGCATGAGTGAATGTCAGCGACGTGCCCTTGAGGTTCATCGCAATGCAGTGATGCGTGGCGCTTCCCGGGTTGGCGACCTCGACCGGCTGCGCGTCGTGACAGGTCCAGCGCGACACCAGTATGCTGCCGGGCTCGTGCGAGTGGACCGCGTCTTCACGAGGGCAGCGCCAGTCCTGCTCCGCACCGATCCGGCTCAGTTGGCTCCTTCTTGCGAATGCAACCGTGGGTTCAGGATACGACGTCGACGAACTGGTCATGATCTGGTCTTCCGGTTAGTTGGGACACAGTGCCGGAGCACGACGGCGCTGCGTTGACGAGAAGGTATCGCGCGGCAAGTCGTGCAACCAGCCCTACTTAGGTGTGGTCTCGATGACCGATGGTTGAAGCGTGCTATTCGCAGGTTTAGCCATGCCGCGAAGCGCGCCGAAGAGCGCAGCGCCGCGCGGACGGCGCACGCCCCGCTTTGCGCACGCTGATTGGCCACGGCTACCCTTGGCCGATGCTCCTTGCGCAAACAGCGGACGGCCTATACCTTCGTATGAGTCGGCAAGCCGCGTGGTGCGGCCGCAGTGCCGGCAAGCACCGTATTGGCGGCATGAGCGGCCCTACCGGCGGCCCGCAGATTCCGCGCATTCCGCGCATTCCGCGCATTCCGCGCATTCCGCGCATTCCGCACCTTCCGCACCTTCCGCACCTTCCGCGCATTCAACGCGGCCCGCGCATCGTCAGCCGTCGGACCTGCGCGCCGCCGCTCCGGTACGTTGCGGCAGATCGAGCCCGAGCGTCTCCGCCTTGCGCACAAAATCGGCAAGCGAGCGCGCGCCCATCTTGCGCATGGCCTGGCCGCGATGAATCTTCACCGTGATCTCGCTCAGGTTCAGCTCGCCCGCAATCTGCTTGTTCATCAGTCCGGCGGCGACGAAGGCCATGACCTCGCGCTCACGCGGCGTCAACGACTCGTAGCAACGGCGCAAGTCGGCAACGGAGCGGCTCGCCGCGCGACGCTGCGCGTCGCTCGCCAGCGCCTGCTCGACGGCGTCCAGCATGTCCTGATCGCGAAACGGCTTGGCGAGAAAGTCGGTGGCGCCCGCCTTCATGGCCTTCACGGTCATCGCGATATCGCCATGTCCGGTCATGAAGACGATGGGCAGGCCGAGTTGGCTCGCCGTTATCTGCTCCTGCACCGCGAGCCCGCTCTGCCCTTTCAGACGCACGTCGAGAATCAGGCAGCTCGGCACGTCCGGCATGTCGGTGGCGAGAAATTCCTGCGCGGAACCGAAGGTTTGCACGTTGAGCCCGACCGAGCGCAACAGGGTGCGCAGCGCATCGCGCATCGATTCGTCGTCGTCGACCACATACACCATGGCACCGGCGCCCTCTTCGACATGCGAACTACTGCTCATGACATCCTCCTTTATCGATGGGCAGGACGAACTGGAATACCGCACCGCCGCCTGCGCGCGGCTCGGCCCAGATGCGCCCGCCGTGCGCCTCGACAATCGAGCGGCAGATCGACAAGCCCATGCCCATGCCCTCGGGCTTGGTCGTGAAAAACGTGTTGAAGAGCGGCGCGGCGGTGTCTTCGCTAATGCCGGTGCCGCAATCCTGCACGATCACATGCACCTGTGCATCCTCCAGCCGCCGGGTCGCGATACTCAGCCTGCGCGGCCCCGCCACCTCGGCCATGGCCTGCACGCCGTTCATGATCAGATTGATCATGACCTGCTGCAACTGCACGCGGTCGCAACAGGCGGCGAGCGGCGGTTCGGCAAGATCGAGTTCAGGCTCGATCCGGTTGCGCTGCAATTCGCGCTGTACCAGCTCGATCGACTCGATAATCACTGCGTCGAGTTCCACCGCCGTTGGCCGGCGCTCGCGTTTTCTCGCCATCGAACGGATCTGCTGGATCACGTCGTCCGCCCGTTTGGCATCGCGCACGATCTGCCTGAGCGACTGCGCCGCTTCCTCCAGCTCCGGCGTGGGCCGGTTCAGCCAGCGCAACGCCGCGCTGCCGCAAGCGGCGATTGCCGCGATGGGCTGCGCAACCTCGTGCGCAATGGACGCGGCCAACTCCCCCAACAGCGTGACGCGGGTCACGTGCGCGAGTTCGTCGTTGGAACGCGCGAGCGCTTCCTGGGCGCGCTTCATGTCGGTGATATCCATCAACGCCGCAACGTACTCCTTGTGTCCGGACCGTGTCGCAGCGAGATGGGCCACGCAGTGAACGTGCTTGGTGCTGCCGTCGGGCATAGCGAGCCGGTGTTCGATATCCACTAGCGGCTCGGCGCCAACAGTCTGTTCGAAGGCGCCACGCACGAGCGCGAGGTCATCAGGATGAACGCGCGCCAGCAGCGCGTCGATCGAGGGCAGCGTGTCACGCGCGTATCCAAGAATGCGGTACGCTTCGTCCGACCACCACATCTCGCCGGCCGGGAAGCGCATTGCAATACTGCCGGTCCGGCTCAGTTGCTGGGCGTCGCGCAGAAAAGCCTCGCTGCGCTCGAGTGCCTGCTCGGCCCGCTTGCGGTCGGTAATGTCATTGTTGGTCGCGAGCACCGCGCGCGGGTTGCCTTTCTCGTCGCGCAACAGCGCGGCGCGGCTCGCGATGACCACCACGCTGCCGTCGTGGCGCACGCGCTGCAGTTCACCATGCCAGCGGTCGGCGCGCAGCAATTCGGCGCGGACCTGTTCGTCGGGCACGGGATACGAAGTTTGCGTCAATTCCTGCAGCGACTGCCCGAGCGCCTCTTGCGCACTCCAGCCGTACAGGGCCTGGGCGCCGTGATTCCAGAATGTGATGCGGTCGTTCATGTCGTGAACGACGATGGCGTCATGCGCCAGGTTGAGCAGTTCCACCTGCTCGCGCAGCGTCGCGGTCGCGGCCTGAATGCGCAACGCGAGGATCGAGGTCGTCGCGATCGCAAGCAGGCTGACCACGCAGCGCGCGATTGCGCCGCTCGAATAGCTGTCCTCGTGCGAGATCACGAAGCCCAGCAGCGTCAGCACCACGCATCCCCACGCGGCCGCCACCGTGGACGAACGCTCGCCGGTCGAGGCGACCAGCAGCACCGCGACCACGTAGAACACGGCGACTGCGATGTCGAGCGGAGTCAGCGCGTCGAGAACGAAGACGCACAGTGAGATGACGGCCGCCAGCGTCAGCAGCACGTTGCGCTCGAGCGGCAGCGCGAGCGTCGCATGAGAGGACGTCTTCACGACAAGCGGGTCGACGGGGCGCCGCATCGCAGAACTTTGACGAATTGGTTGAGTACGGACATGACGTAGGTAACGGGCATTGGTTGGCAAATTCCGCAGCCTGTCCGTCGAATGACAGCCGTGTGGCTGTCAGCACATCTCACACCGGACGTAGCAGCGAGCGATAGCTTTCATGGTGAAAGCGATCATGCACCGGGCGTCGCCAATCGCCTACTTATTTTTCCTTAAGCCTTCAAAAACGCCCAGAGCCTTGCTCTGCAAGCCGGGCTTCCAGGGCCGCCGCCAGCCGCTCGCGAGACGCCGCGCCACGGGCCGGAGGATGCTTCGGTGCTTCGGTACTTCGGTACTTCGGTACTTCGGTACTTCGGTACTTCGGTGCTTCGGTGCTTCCGCGCGCCGCCGCCCGCCGCGGCGGCGCACCATACGTCGCTCAGTGATGGCCGAAGTCTTTACGCGCGATAGGCACGCTGCGGACTTTCGCATACTGGAATGCAGGAATCGCCTTGACCGCTTCGCGGGTCGCGCCCGGCCACACGAGCTTGCCGTTCACGTAGTCCAGTTGCGACATCGGAATTGCCACGTCATGTTGCGACACGCCCAGAAACTGGTGAGCCGCCACAATGCCGAATGAAACCGCGTTATCGGGCGCAATGATGATGTCGTGAAGCACGCCGACCTTCTGCCCTTCGTCGTTATAGATGCTCTTGCCGAGCAGGCTTTTCTTGACGCTCCAGCCTTCCACCACGAGTGCCGTCTGTTCGACGCTGATGCCGATCGGCTGCGCGCCCGCCACCTGCGCGCCGGCCTGCTGGCTCACCACGCCCAATGCCGACACTGCCATCAATACGATTGCCCACTTTGCCTTCATCATGTTTGCTCCGGAAAATGCGTTGAACGGAATTGCCTGTTTGCACCACGGCGCCCGGCTTTGCATCGAGCGGCGGGCGTCGCTGAGCGCTACTGTGGACGTTTTGCACGGCGCGTGTTTTTCGATTCGCACGGTGCCGTGCCGCGTCTGTCTTCAGGGCACGGCTCGCGGCCGGAGTGTGACGGTGCAGGTCGTGCCCATCGCGAGCCTGACGCCGGCCGGAATGCGGTCGAGATGAACCCGCACCGGCACGCGCTGGGCGAGCCGGACCCACGTGAAGACCGGATTGACGTCCGCGAGCAGATCGCCGTTGCTGGTCGGATTGTCGCGGTCGGCAATCCCGGAGGCGAGGCTGTCCACGTGTCCTTCGATGTCCTCGCCGCCCGACATGAGCCGCACCACCGCGCGATCGCCGACGTGCACGCGCGGCAGCTTGGTCTCCTCGAAATAGCCGTACACCCAGAACGAGTTGGAGTCGATCAGGGCCATGCGTGCGCTGCCTGCCGTCGCGAAGTCGCCGGGGTAAAGATTGAGGTTCGTGATAAAGCCGTCGGAGGGCGCGCGCACTTCGCTGCGCGCGAGATTCAGTGCGGCGGTCTGTTGCGCCACCACGGCTGCCTTGACTGCGGCTTCGGCGGCGCTGTAGGCGGCGACGTCAGCGGAATGGCCGGACGCGGCCTGGCTCGCGAGCGACGCGGAATCCAACCGGCTTTCGTCCGAAATTACGTCGCCCGCCAGGTTGGCGCGGCGCGCGGCCTGGGCTCGCTTCATGGCCAGATCCGCTGCGCTTGCCGCCATACGCGCCTTCGCCTGAGCCATCTGCGCCTGGGCACGCGCCAGATCAGCGTCGGCCTGGGCAAGCGCGTAGTGAAAGCGCGCCGGGTCGAGCACGAACAGAATGTCGCCCTTGCGAACCCACTGGTTGTCCACGACGCGCACTTCGCTTACCAGCCCCGAGACGTCGGTGGCGACCTGCACGACCTTCGCGCGGACCCGGCCGTCGCGGGTCCACGGCGAGTACATATACTCGAGCCAGAGCAGGCGAACCAGCACGATCGCGACGACAAGCAGCGTGAGCGTGAAAGCGGCCCGCAGGATGGATTGCGTTTTCATCGAAGTGACCTGACGTAAGCGAGAGCAGTCGTGGGTGTGAAAAAATGGCGGATGCCGTTGGCCTTCATTGCCACAACAGCAGCGAGGCGCCGCTGAACAGCGCGGCAAAGAGCGCAACGCGAAAGAGGCTCGGATGCCACGTGCAGCGATAAAAGCCGAACCTGGCCAGCACGAGGTCGAGAACCACGAAGAGCAGCGCGCAGCCGCCGAGAATCGGCAGCAAACCCGGCACGAGCAGCGAAAAGAGATCGATTTCACCGGGCATTCGCCACTCCTTGCGGCAAGTGCGGCAAGTCCCGCGGCAAGTCCTGCAACTCGTCGGCCTGGAACCCGCCGCCCAGCTCCTTCATCAGCAGCGCCCACGCGTCGAGCCGCTTTGCCTGAATTGCCGCGAGGCTTTCCTGCTGCTCCAGTTGCGCGTTCTGCGCGGCCAGTACGTTGAGAAATTCAGTGATGCCGCTGCGATAACCGGCGTCGGCCAACTGGAACGACTTGCGCGTCGACGCGAGCGTGCTTTCCACCGAAGCCTGCTGCTCTTCAAGCGAGCGCAGCGACACCACTTGCGCCGCGACGCCTTGCAGCGCATTGACCACGCTCTGGTTATAGGCGTCTACGACGGCGTCGCGCGAGGCGACCGCCACGCCGTAGTTGCCGCGCCGCCGGCCGCCGTCGAAAACAGGCAGCGAGATCGCCGCGCCTACGCCATGCCCGATGCCGTTGCTGTCGGCGAAGTTCAGAAAGCCGCCGAAGGTCGCCGCGGAACCTAGCGACGCCATCGCGACCAGGTTGATGTCGGGATAGAAGTCGGCGCGCGCCGCGGCAATGCCCTTGTCCGCTTCCTGCACGCGCCAACGGTTGGCCACCACGTCGGCGCGATGCCCGAGCAGCTCGGCCGGCAGCGACGCAGGCAGGTTCACCGGCACGCTGAGCGCGAGGCCGGGACGGCGCAGCGTGTCGGCATAGCCGGGCCCCTTGCCTGCCAGCCCAGCTATGCCGATGCGCGCGAGCGCGATCTGCTGCTGCGCCTGCTGCACCCGCGTGGTGCTCATCGCGAGCTGACTTTCGGCCTGACTGACCTCGAGCCCGCTGCCGACGCCCGCGCGAAAACGGCGTTTGGCGATGTCGAGCGTGCGCTGCTGCTGGCTTTGCACCGCGCTGTGAACGTCGAGCAACGCGTACGCCAGCGACAACTGCACATAGCTGCGCACCATGGCGGTCTGCAGTTCTACCTGAGCGAAACGCGCGTCGGCGGCCGCCGCGCGCACATTGTCGAGCGCGCCCTCGCGAAGCGCGCGCGCCTTTCCCCACAGATCGAGATCGTATGAAAGGTCCGCCTCTATGCTGTTGCTCCACACCGTCGTGCCGCCGGGCGGCGCCGGCGTCGTGTAGCGCGCGTAGCGGCGGCGCTCGAAGCTGCCGCTCGCATTCAGTTGCGGCAGTTCGGCCGCGCCCGCGATCTGCGCCTGAAAGCGCGCCACTTCGATGCGCTGCGCGATCGCCTGCAGGCCGGGATTGCCGTCGGTGGCGTCCGCCACCAGCTGATCCAGTTGTGGATCGTTCCATTGGCGCCACCAGCCGCCGGCGGGCCACTTCGCATCGGTCTGCGTGGCGCGCAGCGCATCGCCCGGATCGAGAGCCGCGGCGGCAATCGGCGTTTCGCGCGTGTGAATTCCGCCATCGCCGATGCATGCGCAAAGCAGCAGCGCGCTGGCAAGCGCGGCTGTGGCCGGCCGCCACGCCGTGCGCCAGCACGTGCACGACGAGGACAAAGACAACCACAAGGACATGGACAAGGACTGGACACGCTGTTTCATGCGGGCGCCCGCTTCGTGCGGTCGATGGGCGCGGGTCGCGACACGCTCAGCGTGTCGTCGGCCAGCGCCAGTTCAGTGAGATGCAGCAACGCGCGCATCCGGTAACATGCGAGCGTGCTCGGGTCGACGGCGATATCAGGTTCCGGCGGCAGCAGATCAAGCGCGTGCCGGGTGGCTGTCAGCGCATTGTCGAGAGCCTGTGGCGTGGCCGCGACGAAAGCCTCGGCGAGCGCCGCAAGCCACGCCTGCTGCGCGGCGCGCCAGCCCGGCGGCAATCGCGTGGGCATGGGGTTTTCGCCGCCTGGTTCGCCATGCCCTTCGCCTCGCGCTTGGCTCGGCGGGCGGGAGAGCTGCTCGGTATGGATGCGCATCAGGATCATCGAGCGCCCAATTTCGAGCGCGGCGAACGCCCAGGCCATCAGGCGTTCACGGTCCACGTGCCGGTCCACCGGAGCCTGCGCGATCTCCAGCATGAAGTCGCGCACGCCAGCCTCGAAGCGATACAGAAGGTCGTCCAGCTCGCCGTCGCGCGCGTCCTCTGCAATCAACGTGCGAATCTGACCGATGTACTGTGCGTTGATCCACTCGCCCGCGCGCGGTGCCAGAACCGAAAACGCGACCGCGGCCACCGCGATACCGCACAGGAGCGCAAAGCCCGTGTCGAGATACGCGCTCGGGTTGTAGAGCGTCGGGTTCGTAATGCCGACGATAAAGCAGAAGTAGAGGCTAAAGCCGAGCCCAAGAATCGCCGTCTTTGCAAAGGTGTTCACGTAGCTGCCCACCATCACGAAGACCGCCATCGACGCAGCGAGCAGTTCGAACGTATCGATGCGCGGCAGCACGAAAAAGTTGAAGCCGAAACCCGCGATCCAGCCGCCCAGGCAGCCGCCGAAAATCTGCCAGCTCGCCACGATCGGATTCGGTGCGAGCGTGAACAGCGCACTGGTGATGGCCACGGCCACAATTGCCGTCGCACCGCCGACCCAGCCGGAGGCCATCCATGCTGCACCGACCAGCAGCACGGCAACGGCAGCGCGCCCGCCCGCAATGGCCGCTGCGATCCGGTTTGCGCTCGTGGGCGTCGCTCGAGCGCGGCCGATACGAGCGACCGCCTCGAGCACCGACTGTGACCAGGGCGCGCGGACAATGCTGCGCGCGGCCACATAGCTGTGGCACATGCTGCGCAGATCGTCGATTGAAAAGAGCAGCGCCGCGCCGGTAGCCGCGACGAACTGGTGCTCATGCGCCGGCAGATCCGCGAGCGATTGCAGCAGGCGGGCCAATTGCGCGGGCAAGGCCGCTTCGAATGCATCGAGGCGGCTCGCGGTAGCTTTCACCTGTTCGATCGTCACGAGCTCGGCCGGTGCGTGATGCGGCACCACCGCAAGCAGCCCGCCAAGCAGTTCCTGCACCGCGGCAAGCGCGCGGGTGCGCGTGTGCGGCGGCGCGAGCCTGCAACTGCTGCAACGCGTGCATCCAGCCGACGGTATCGAGAAAGCCGCGGTCGAAGTCCACGTAGATGGGATTGCGCAAACGGATCAACGGATCTTCGAACACTGCGCCGCTACGCAGGCTCTCCACGCCGACACGCTCGCGTATGAGCGCGACAAACGTGTCGAAGCCGGCGAGCGTTGCCGTGCGTTCGAGCAATGCGTGCATGGCGTTGAGCAGATTCGTAAAGCTCTTGCGGCTCGACGCGTACAGTTCGGGCACGACGGGACGCGGCAGCAGCACCGCGCTGACCACGCTCGCGCAGACCACGCCGATCACCACTTCGCTCACCGTGAACACCACGTTGTCGTACACGGCGTGAGGGTTCGACCAGACCGGTATGGCGGTAATCGCCGTGCCGTATCCCGTCAGCACGAACCCGTATGACTGGAAATTGCGGTAGTACGCCGCGCCGAACACGCACACGCCGATCCACGCCGCGAGCACCGTGAGGAAGAGCAATGGCTGCTGCGCAAACAACGCAATCAGCAGCAAGCCGGCGAAGCTGCCGCACACCATGCCGAGCCCGCGATAAAACCCGCGCGCGATCACCATGCCGCTTTGCTGATGCATCATCACGATGACACAGGAGACCATCGCAGTAGCAGGCGTGCGCAACTCGAGGCGCATGCACAGCCACATGGCGAGGGTCATCGCGATGGCTACCTTCGCGATATGGCGAAAGCGCGGGCCGTCGTCGCTCCAGTAGGTGTTCAGCTCGCTGCGCCATCGGGGCAGGCTTGCGGTGGTCGTGTCCGCGGGCAGTGTCATCAGTCTCCCCGTGTTCTGCTCGATGTGAAGTTGCGTGCGGCTCGGCCTCCGGTCTTGCCGCGTGCCTGCCGTGCTATGCGTACGGTCGTCAGTCTGCGATAGAAGCAACAGCCGCCTTTGCGCAAAAGCACGGTTTTTACACATACGCGAGATGCCGCGCGGAAAAAACGAGCGCAAAAAAAGAAGGCACCCGCAATGGCAGGCGCCTTCCCGCGCGTCGCCTGGCTCGCGCTTGCTAGCGCAAGTTCGTGCGCGCCAGTTCGACGATCTCGTCGCCACGTCCGTTGAGGATTGCGCGCATCATGTAGAGGCTGAAGCCCTTTGCCTGCTCCAGCTGGATCTTGGGCGGCATGGCCAGTTCGTGTTTCGACGTAACCACGTCGACGAGCGCCGGTCCTGGATGATCGAATGCCTGCTTAAGCGCGGCCGCCACGTCTTCCGATTGTTCGACGCGAATGCTGAAGATGCCGGCGCCCTTTGCGATTGCCGCGAAGTCGGTCTTCGCGAGGTCGACGTTCGTATCCAGGTAGCCGCCCGCCTTCAATTCCATCGAGACGAAGCCGAGCAGGCTGTTGTTGAACACCACGACCTTGATCGGCAGGTCGAGTTGCCGCGCGGTGAGCAGGTCGCCAAGCAGCATGGAGAGGCCGCCGTCGCCGGATAACGACACCACCTGCCGCCCCGGATGCGCCCCTTGCGCGCCGAGCGCCTGCGGCATGGCGTTGGCCATCGAACCGTGATTGAACGAGCCGTGCAACTGGCGTTTGCCGTTCATCGTCAGATAACGCGCGGCCCAGACAGTGGGGGTGCCGACATCCGCGGTGAAGATCGCGTCGTCGCTCGCGGCTTCGTCGATCATCTTCGCCAGATACTGCGGGTGGATCGGGCGGCCGGGGCCGGCCGGCGTCGCGAGGTCGTCGAGGCCCTTGCGGGCCGACGCATAGTGCTTGCGCGCGTTGTCGATAAAACCGCGGTAGGTCTTGCGTTGCAGCTTCGGCAGTGTGGCAGCGACGGTCTCTTTCACAGTGCCGACAAGCCCCAGCGCGAGCGGTGCGCGGTGGCCGAGCCGCGAACCCTTCCAGTCGACCTGAATGATTTTCGCGTCGGTCGGATAGAACGGCCGGTACGGAAAATCGCAGCCGAGCAGCAACAGCGTGTCGCACGACATCATCGCGTGATAGCCCGAACTGAAGCCGATCAGGCCGGTCATGCCGACGTCGTACGGATTGTCGTATTCGATGAACTGCTTGCCGCGCAACGCATGCACGATGGGCGCACCGAGCATATCGGCCAGTGCCACCACTTCGTCGTGCGCGCCCTGCGTGCCGCTGCCGCACATGATCGTGACGGCGTCGGACGCATTCAATAGCGCGGCCAGACGGTCGAGGTCTTCGTCGGCGGGCAGAATGCGCGGTGGCGCGCTCTCAGTCCACGAAGGCGCCTCGGCCGGCCCCTCGCTTAGCGCAATGTCGCCCGGCAGCACGATTACCGCGACGCCCCGCTCCTCGATCGCCGTGCGCATCGCGCGGGCCAGCACGCGCGGAAATTGTGCCGCCGACGACACCACCTCCACGTAATGGCTGCACTCCTTGAAGAGCTCCTGCGGATGCGTTTCCTGAAAGTAACCGAGGCCGATTTCCGTCGACGGAATATGTGCCGCAATGGCCAGCACCGGTTGATGATTGCGATGGCAGTCGAACAGGCCGTTGATCAGATGCAGGTTGCCCGGCCCGCAACTGCCCGCGCACACCGCGAGGCGCCCGCTCGAGGCGGCGTCGGCACCGGCCGCAAAGGCGGCGGCTTCCTCATGACGCGTGTGCATCCAGCGTATCGAACCGAGCTGGTCGAGGCTGTAGGCGAGCCCGTTCAGACTGTCGCCGGTCACGCCCCAGATGCGTTCGACGCCCGCTGCGGCGAGCGTCGCGGCAAGATAACTGGCAATCGTGTTGCTGGCCATGCTTGACTCCTTTTCACGGTGGATGGGATCGACTGGCTCACACTAGCAGACTGCGGCCAGGTAGGCAGGCAAGCCGCCGTTGGCAAACTGCAACGCTGCGCAATGCAGCCAGCGGGGAGCCGCATACCAGCCGCAGCACGGCTGCAACAGAGTGGCGACATAGGCGCTACACCAACTCAACGCAGCCGCAACTGAGCCGCAACTGAGCCGCGCGGCAGCGTCGCAACAACTCTCACAAACTAGGCGACGGTCGCGAAGAAGTCCTGAACGACGGCTTAAAAGACCTGAATACTGGCCGCTTCGACAAGCCGCGCATCCCGGCTCCGACGGGCACCTCGACGCGCGCTGGACCGTGCGCCCCCGAAACGCGACGCCCTGCGTCAACGCCGGCGTCTGCCTGCTGCCGCTTCAATGGGCAACGCGGCACGGCGGCTCGAGCTGTGAGGCGGTTCTTCTTTCGCGAACCTATACGAACGGATGAGTGCCGTGAATACATAGGTGAGCGCGTGAGCCGTATGTAGGGATGGTGCTACGGCGGCGCGAATCGTATCGTTCCCACATCGGTCAAGCAGTGTTGTCGGACTCAACGGAATGGGGAGATCGGAGCGGCCATGGACAGAATCTTCAGCATGCGGGTGTTCTCGCGGGTAGCGGAAACCGGCAATTTCAGCGCAGTTGCCAAACACATGGACTGCAGCGCCGGCAATATTTCGCGCGCGGTGGTTTCACTGGAAGAGCATCTGCGTACGCGGCTTTTGCAGCGCACGACCCGCAGCGTCTCGCTCACCGAGTGCGGCGAGCGCTATTACCGGCGTTGCAAGAAAATCCTCGCCGAAATCGACGAGGCCGACGCCGAGGCGAGCGACGCCCACACGCTGCCGCGCGGCACGCTGCGGGTGCACGCGGTGCCCGACATCGGCCTGAAGCAGTTGACGTCCACCATCGTCGAATACCGCCATGCCTTTCCGGCCGTCTCGATCGACCTGAAGCTGCTGCCGCGCATGGCCAACCTGATCGAAGACGAGGTCGACGTGTCGATCATCTCGGCCGCGTCGCTGCCGGACTCCCGCAATGTGAGCCGGCTGATCGGGCGTTGCGAACGCATTCTGGTCGCCGCGCCCGCCTACCTTGCACGACATCCGGTGCACAGCGTGGACGATCTGCCGAATCACACGCTCATGCAGAGCAGGTCGTCGTTCGATCCGCCTACCGAGTGGCCGGCCGGCGGCGCGACGCAGGCTGGACACTTCGTCGTCAACAACATGCAGGCGCTGCGACTCGCGTTGCTCGAGGGCGCGGGCGTCGGCGCGGTGCCGGCTTACTCGGTCCAGGACGAGCTCAAGGAAGGCAAGCTGGTTCAGCTGTTCGCGCACTACCCGCTGGAAGCAACCAATGTGTTCGTCGTGTATCCGTCGCGGCAATTCGTCGACGCGAAGATCAAGACTTTCGTGGACCACCTGATCGTGTCGCTCAAGCAGAAACTGGACTTGCGGGCGGAACATGCAGCAGCGCACATCGCGTAGAGCCATGCGGCACGCACAGCTATCCAGCCGTCAAAGCCCGCGTTCAACCTTCGAGCGAAGCCCGCAAGCGCGGTTCGAGAAACTGCAGCAGAGCACGCACCTTGCTCGACTGACGGCGATTGGGCAGATACGCGGCGTACACGACGGCGTCGCCGGCATGAGGCCGCGCGTCGAACCGCTCGAAGAGGCGCATCAGGCGGCCGGCGCGGACCTCGGCTGCGACCTGCCATTGCGGCAGCAACGCGATGCCGCTGCCGGCCAGCGCGGCTTCGAGGAGCACGTCGAGATTGTTAGAAAGCAGATGCCCGCGCACCTCGACGCGCTGTTGTTCGCCGTCGCGCTCGAAACTCCACACCTGGCGCGAGCGGTAGCCGCCGCCGTAGGCAAAACGCAGGCACTCATGCCCGGCGAGGTCGGCGGGCGTTGCCGGGGTGCCGCGGCGCTGCAGGTACTCATGACTCGCCACGACATGGCGCGGATTGTCCGCGAGCTTTCTGACGATCAGATTGGCGTCGCGCTCGGCAAGGCCGATACGAACCGCAACGTCGATCCGCTCAACGGCAAGATCCACGAACTGGTCGCTCACCACCACGTCGAGAAACACGCGCGGATGTTCGGCCAGAAATGCCGCCAGATGCGGTGCGAGGCACAGCCGGCTGTAGGTGGACGGCACCGCGATGCGCAGCGCGCCGACCGGCGACGCGCCGCTGTCGAACACGCTCTCGTCGGCCTCGGCGAGATCGTCGAGCACCTTCGATACCTGCTCGACGTAGGCGATGCCGGCGTCGGTGAGGCTGACCTTGCGCGGCGTACGAGTCAACAGCGCCGTGCCAAGCGAAGCCTCGAGCGAATCCATCAGGCGCGTGACCGAGGAGGTCGCCACGCCAAGACGTTGCGCGGCTTTCGAAAAGCCACCGGCGTCGGCCACTTCGAGCAACGTTTTGACGGCGAGGAATTTGTCCATTGACGACCCGATCGGCTGTTTCGTTGCGAAAAACGCAACGTCGGCTTGCATTTTATCCATATTCCGCGCCGCACACGCAACGCGTAAGCTTCATCGGGCGCGCTTACCGAACCAGGCCGCGCAGGTGAGCGACTCGGTCTCGCGCGCCGGACTTCATGCACAGAACCAACGTTTGCGCTTCTTTACTTCACGGAGTTGCCATGTCAACCCAGCTATCCGCCGCGACCCGCGCCGGCAGTCCTGTCAAACTGACGCAAAGTCTGATCGCGCTTTTTGCGTTCTGCTGCGGCGCTATCGTCGCGAATCTTTATTACGCGCAGCCGATCACCGAACTGATCGCGCCGGACATCCACATGTCGGGCGGCACGGCAAGCCTGATCGTTTCGCTCACGCAAATCGGCTATGCGTTCGGACTGTTTTTTCTGGTGCCCCTCGGTGACCTGCTGGAAAACCGCAAGCTGATGATCGTCACCGCGCTGGTGTCCATCGCGAGTCTCACCGCCGCGGCATTCGCGCATCAACCGAGCGTGTTTCTCGTCATTTCGCTGCTGGTCGGCTTCAGTTCAGTGGCCGTGCAGATCCTGATTCCGCTTGCCGCCCATCTGGCACCAGACGAATCGCGCGGCAAGGTGGTCGGCACGATCATGAGCGGCCTGCTGCTCGGCATTCTGCTGGCGCGTCCGGTTTCCAGCGTGGTCGCCGGACACTTCGGCTGGCGTGCGGTGTTCGGCGGTGCCGCCGTGCTGATGGCGCTCGTCACGAGCGTGCTCGCGTTGACCATTCCGCGCCGCCAGCCTGAGCACCGCGCCACGTACTTCGAACTGATCGCCTCGCTTGGCCACCTCGTGCGCACCATGCCGATATTGCGGCACCGTTCGTTCTACCAGGCGTTGATGTTCGCCTCGTTCAGCCTGTTCTGGACCGCGATTCCCGTCGAACTGACGCGACACTTCGGCCTTACGCAAACGCAGATCGGCATTTTCGCGCTGGTCGGTGCGATCGGCGCGACTTCGGCTCCGGTAGCAGGCCGGCTCGCCGACGCCGGCCACACAGTGCGCGCGACGCTCATCGCGCTGGTGGTGGGCGCCCTCGCCTACACCCCCGCGTTGATCCACCCGGCGTGGGGCGTAGTCGGCCTGGTGGTGACCGGCATTGTGCTGGACTTCGCTGTGCAGATGAACATGGTGCTCGGCCAGCGCGAGATCTACGCGCTGCATGCGGCGAGCCGCAACCGGCTGAATGCGCTCTACATGACAAGCATCTTCGCGGGCGGCGCATTGGGCTCGGCACTCGCCAGTCCGCTCTATGAACACGGCGGCTGGCCGCTCGTGGCCGCGGTCGCCACGGCCTTTCCGTTGATCGCACTCGCGCATTACCTGCTGGTCGGCCGCCCGCACGCCGCGCGCCACGCCTGATTGCGCGGTGCGGTTGCAACCGGGCGGCGCGCCGCCCGGCTCGACAAGACCTGATTAACAAGAATTCAGCGCGGCTTCAGGAATTCTCAAGGCCCCGGCGATACGCTTGCCTGCATTGTGCATCCGCCTGAACGACGCTCCATTGCTCGCCAAGGAATAACCACCATGTCCTCACTTTCTCCTTTGCTCGACGGTTACGATCTGTCCGGGCTGCACTTGCGCAACCGCGTCGCCATGGCGCCCATGACGCGCTCGCGGGCGCCCTCGCGCGGACGCCCCACCGAACTGATGGCGCGCTACTACGCGCAGCGCGCGTCGGCGGGATTGATCGTCAGCGAAGCGACCAATGTCAACGCGGCCTCGGCGGCGTTCGACCTGACGCCCGGCATTTTCACGGCGGAGCAGATTGAAGGCTGGCGTACGGTGACGAGCCAGGTGCACGCCGAGGGCGGGCGCATTTTCATGCAGTTGTGGCACAGCGGGCGCGTCAGTTCGTTCGCGCTGCTCGGCGGCGAAGCGCCGCTCTCGCCTTCGGGCGTGAACGACGACCTCGAACAGTTGCAGGTCTGGGCCCAATTGCACAACGGCCAGTACACAAAAATTCACGCGACACCTTCGCGCGCCATGTCGCTCGAAGAAATCCGGCTGACGATCGACGCCTTCCGGCAGGGCGCGGCCAACGCGATCGCCGCGGGCTTCGACGGCGTCGAGGTGCATGCGGCGAACGGTTATCTGCCGCATCAGTTTCTCTCGTCCACCATCAACACGCGCGACGACCGGTACGGCGGTTCGGTGGCGAACCGTGCGAATTTTCTGCGCGACATTGTCGAGGAAATCGGTTCGGTGATGCCGCTCGAGCGGGTCGGCGTGCGCATCTCGCCATACGCGCACTACAACAACGTGCGAGACGCGGACCCGGACGGCACCTACGACTATGTCGGCAGAATGCTCGGCGAATTCGGCGTGGCCTATGTGCATGCGGCGGACACGAACGGCTGGAGCGGCAAGCCGGACTTGCCGCGTATTGTCGGGCGCTTGCGCCGCGCGTATTCGGGCACGCTGATGGTCAACGGCGGGATTTCCGTGAGTGCCGCCGAGGCGCTGATCCGCGATGGTCACGCGGACCTGGTGGCATTTGCCCGCGCGTACATCGCGAATCCCGACCTGGTAGAGCGCATCGGCAACGGCGCGCCGCTCGCCGCGCCCAGGCCCACGGGCTGGTATGGCGGCGACGCCGCCGGTTACGTCGACTATCCGTTCGACAGCACGTTCGACAGCAGCGCCACTGGCCACGCACCGGCGGCGGCTGCCGGACTTCCGACCCGCGCGGGCCACGCATGACGCGGCGCGTCGCCTTCACTCGCGGCGCTGCGCGCCGCTTCGTCCACACGAGACTACAGGTGTGCGAATGACTAGCAAGTCCAGATGGCTCGCGGCCGGCGGCGTGGCCATCGCGGCTGCGCTGGCGGCGGCCTTCCTGTTGATGTGGAAGCCGGCGCTCGCGCCCATCAGCCCGCCCGCGCAGGGCACTTTCGACGCCGGCACCCGGCTCGCGGGCGCGCGCGTCGTGGCGCTCGGCGACTGCATCGTGTGTCACACGGCGAAAGGCGGCAAGCCGTTTGCAGGCGGCCTGCCGCTTGCCACGCCGTTCGGCACGATCTACGCGACCAACATCACGCCGGACGTGCAAACGGGCATAGGCAGCTGGTCGCTCGAAGCATTCACGCGCGCGCTGCGCTACGGCGTGGCGCGCGACGGGCACCTGCTCTATCCTGCGTTTCCGTACATTCACTTCACGCGCATGTCCGACGGCGACATCGCCGCGGCCTACGCGTATCTGATGACGCGCGAACCGGTCGAGGCGACGGCGCCCGCCAACCAGTTGATGTTCCCGCTGAATTTCCGTCCGCTGCTCGCTTTCTGGAACGTGCTGTTCCTGCATCCGGGCGCGCAACAGCCCGACCCATCGAAAGACGCCGAGTGGAACCGCGGCAAGCTGCTGGTGGACGGACTCGGCCATTGCGCGTCATGTCACTCGCCGCTCAATGCGATCGGCGGTGAAAAATCGGGCCATGCGTTCGACGGCGGCATCGTCGACGGATGGGAAGCGCCCGCGCTCAACGCGCTCGGCGCAGCGCCGCGGCCATGGACCAGGGAGCAGCTCGTCGCCTATCTGCGCACCGGCAGAGCCAGCGAACACGGCGCCGCGGCCGGCCCCATGCTGCCTGTCAGGCGCGACCTTGCCACCGTTGCGGAAGCAGACGTGCAGGCAATCGCCACGTATCTGCTGTCGATCCAGAAGCTACGGCCAGTGGCCGCCACCGACGCGGCAAGCACCCGCGAGGCCCTCGCCTCGGCCGAAGCGCAACGCGGCGCGACGCTCTTCGCCGCATCTTGTGCGCAGTGCCACGGTCCGGCTGCGCCCATGCAGTCGATAGGCGAACGCCCGACACTCGCGTTCAGTACCGCGGTGAACGCCGCGACGCCGCGCAACGCAATCCAGATGATGCTGAGCGGCAACGGCTGGCACGGCGAAGACAGCATGAACTACATGCCCGCCTTCGGGCAGATCTACAACGACCAGCAGATTGCCGATCTGGCCTCCTACATTCGCGCCGCCTACTCGCAGCGCGGCCCGTGGAAGGACGTCGAGGCGACGGTGACCAAGGTCAGAAAGGAGAACAACGCGCGATGATCCATCTCACCGTCAACGGCGTGCAGCACGCGCTCGACATCGACCCTTCCACACCGCTGCTCTACGCGCTGCGCAACGACCTGCAACTGCACGGTGCCAAGTTCGGCTGCGGCCTCGGCCAATGCGGCGCCTGCACGGTGATCGTGGATGGCGAAGCGGTGTTCTCGTGCCTGATCCCGGTGGCGTCGCTCGGCAACAAGCCGGTGCGCACCATCGAAAGTCTCGGCACGCCTGAGCGTCCCGGTCCGCTGCAGAAGGCGTTCATCGATCATCAGGCGGCACAGTGCGGGTACTGCATCGCGGGCATGATCATGCGCGCCCAGGCACTGCTCGAGCGCAATCCGCATCCTACGGAGCGCGAATCGCTCGAGCACATGGAGCCGAATCTGTGCCGTTGCGGCACGCATACGCGCATTCTTGCCGCGATTCGCGAAGTCGCGCATCTGCCGAAGGCCGACGCCTCGCACGACAAACCGCAACTTGCGGCGAGCCACGGAGGCGCGCAATGAGCCGCAGCGACGAACACACCGACCAGCGTATCGGACCGTGCCTCGACCATCACGTGGACGAACCCGTCGACGAAAGCCGCCGCCGCTTCATGCTGGGCAGCGCGCTTCTGGTGAGCTTCAGCATGTTTCCCGGCGTCAGCGCGCTCGCGCAGGAAGTGATTGCCGACGAAGGCGCAGCCGTGCACATCGGCAAGGCGACCCAGGCGCTGGCGGGCAGCCTTAAAACCAACCCCTACCTCGATTCGTGGATCAGGATCGACCGCGCGGGCAAGGTCACCGTGTACACCGGCAAGGTGGAACTGGGTACCGGCGTGCGCACTGCCCTGCTGCAGATTGCCGCCGAAGAACTCGCGATGGCGCCCCGCCTCATCACGTTTCTCACCGCCGATACCGGCGCCTCGCCTGACGAGGGCCTCACGGCCGGCAGCCATACGATAGCCGACAGCGGCAGCGCGCTGCTCAACGCCTCGGCACAGGTGCGGGCGCTGCTGGTGGAGGCCGCGGCAAAACGCTTCGGTATCCAAAGCAATCTGCTCAGCACGCGAGATTCGGTCATCAAGGCACCCGACGGCCGCAGCATGACTTACGGCGAAGCCGTCGGCCTCGTCGACCTGCATCGCATGGCGACGCCCGTTTCGCCGCTGAAGGATCCGGCAACTTTTGGCGTGATCGGCACCTCGTTGCCGCGCGTGGACATTCCGCGCAAGGTGACAGGCGGCGTCAGTTACGTGCAGGACATGCTGATGCCCGGCATGGTGCACGCGCGCGTGGTGATGCCGCCCGTCTATGACGCGCGGCTCGTGCGCACCAATACGGCCGAAATTCTGAAGATGCCGGGCGTAATCAAGGTGGTGCAAAACGGCAGCATGCTCGCGGTGGTCGCGAAGGGCGAATGGCAGGCCGTCCAGGCGCAGCGTGCGCTCGCGGCAGGCAGCGAATGGAGCGCCGGCCGCGCGCTGCCCGATCCCGCCACGGTTCATCGCGATCTGCGCAAGCTGTGCACCGAGCATATTGAAATCGCCAATACGCACAAGGTGAGCGGCGCGGCTGTGAAGACGCTCAGCGCAACCTACACGAAGCGCTACATGATGCACGGTTCGATCGGGCCGTCATGTGCGGTCGGCCTGTTCAAGGACGGCGCGATGACCGTATGGACGCATTCGCAAGGCGTGTATCCGCTGCGCGACGGCCTGGCGGAAATGCTCTCAATGCCGAAGGACACCATCCGCTGTATTCATGTGGAAGGCTCCGGCTGCTACGGACACAACGGCGCGGACGACGTCGCCGCGCACGCCGCCCTGATCGCGCGCGAGATGGAAGGCAAGCCGGTGCGCGTGCAGTGGATGCGCGAACAGGAACATACGTGGGATCACTACACGCCGGCCATGGTCACCGAGGTGAAGGCTTCGCTCGATGCGGGCGGCAACATTGTCGACTGGAACTACGCGCTGTGGAGCAGCTCGCACAACGAGCGCATCGTCAACGCGGGCCGGCTGATTCCGGCGCAGCTGCTCGACAAGCCGTTCGCACCCGCGCCTTCCGTGCCGATGGTGCAGCCCGAAGGCGGCGGCGACCGCAACGGCATTCCGCTGTATGCGCTGCCGAACATGCAGGTAATGAACAACTTCTCGCCGACCATGCCGCTGCATACGTCGGCAATGCGCTCGCTCGGCGCGCATATGAACGTGTTCTCCATCGAGGCTTTCATGGACGAGCTGGCCGCCGCCGCTGGCGCCGACCCGGTCGCGTTCCGGCTCAAGCACATGCAGGACCCGCGGGCGCGCGAGGTGATCCAGCGCGCCGCAGAAAAATTCGGCTGGCCCCGCGCGCCGCGCAAACGCAATCACGGTGTCGGCTTTGGCTTCGCCAGGTACAAGAACCTGATGGCCTACGTGGCGGTGGCTGTCGAGGTGTCGGTCGTGCCGGAAACCGGCCAGGTGATTCTCGAACACGCCGGAGCAGCCGTGGACGCGGGGCAGATCGTGAATCCGGACGGCATTCGCAACCAGATAGAGGGCGGCGTGATCCAGTCGGCGAGCTGGACGCTGTACGAAGCACTGCAGTTCGACACGAGCAGGATCCGCAGCTTCGACTGGAGCAGCTATCCGATTCTGCGATTTTCGGCCGCGCCGCGCAGCATCAACGTGCACCTGATCGACCGGCCGGGCGCGCCGTTTCTCGGCGCAGCGGAGGCGTCGATGGGACCGACTGCGGGCGCCCTCGGCAACGCGCTCTTCGACGCAACCGGCCAACGCGTGCGCGACATGCCTCTGGCGGGTGACGGGCTGCGGCGGCGGATCGAGGCGTAGAAAATTCGCCGTGGGTGCGGCGGCGGGCGCGCATCCCTGATAATCTGAGCGTCCTGGCCCCGCGGCGCCGCGCTTTGGCGCGCGCCGCATTGCCGCCGATCGAACGCCGATGCCGCCACTGTTTCGCCGCTTACTGCTGCTCTACCACGCGCTGCGTTACGGCGCGCGCCTGATCTGGCTCGCCGCGCCGCCGGGCCGCAAGCTCCACTGGATGATCGAACTGGTCGGCCGCGTGCATGCGTCGCCGGACAGCGCTCGCAGCGTTCACGGCGTGCTGCCGGCGCTCGGCCCGCTAGCCGGCCGTTTCGCGAACGCACTGCTGGAGCGTCCGGAACTGGCCAGCGCCACGTTGCATGACGCCATCGACGCGGTCGACCATCTGGAAGCGCCGCTGCCGCCGCACGAGTCCGAAGAAGCGTTGGCTCGCGCGTTCGGCCGGCCGCTCGCCAGCCTCTTCAGCGCCGTCGATCTGATACCCGTGCGCAGCGGTTTTGCCGAGCAGACCCATTTCGCGCGGCTCATCACGCCGATCAACGGTCATCGCGAGGTGGCGATCAAGCTGCTGCGCGCCGGCCAGTTGCAACAGATCGGCGACGAGCTTGCGCTACTGCGCTGGGTTGCGCGCTGGCTCGAAAAACTCTCGGGCACCGCGCGCCGCCTGCGGTTGCGAGCGCTCGCGCAGACCTTCACCGACGACCTGCTGCGCCGCTTCGACCTGCGCGCCGAAGCCGCCAATCTGAGCCAGACCGGCCATCACTTCGAAGACGACCCGCGCCTTGTCGTGCCCAACGTGATCTGGGACCTGTGTACGAACCATACGCTGACCATGCAGCGCATCGACACGCTGCGGGCCAGCGACCTGCGCGGCCTGCAGGCACGCGGCGTGAAGCTGGCGCCGCTCGCCGCGCATATCGTGGAGGTGGTGACCGAGCAGGCCTTCGAACATGGCTTCTTTCATGCGACGCTGGACGCGCGGCGGGTTCGTGTGAGCATCGAACCGGATTCGCTGGGGCGGCTGGTACTCGCGGAATTTTCCATCATGTCGAGCCTGTCGACCGGCGAGCGCGAGTTCTTCGTGCACGGCGCAAGCGCGCTGTTCGAGCAGGATTACGGACGGCTTGCACAACTGCATCGCGAGGCGGGCCACGTGCCGCATGACACGCGCGCCGAACTGCTCGAAGCCGAATTGCGCACGCGCGCCGAAGCGCATTTCGCGGCCGCCCCGCAGGAGCGCTCTGCCGGCGCGCTGTTTCATCATCTGCTGCACGCGGTGCATCCGTTCGACGGCGCCGTGTCCGGGCGCCTCGCCACTGCGCAACGCTCGTTCCAGCAAGCGGAGATGCTGGCGCGCGCACTGCATCCAGGCGTCGATACGTGGAATATCGCGCGGCGCGTCGTTGCAGAGATTGCGCGGCGCGACGTCGATCATCGCGGCTGGCTCAAGCGCATCTCACGCGAACTGCCGCATCTCGCGCATATGTTGCCGCGCGTGCCGCAACTCGCGGTGCGCTATTTGCAGCACGAGCACGACCGCGCACGCACACCGGGGCAGCATGCTCAATTGCTGGCCGAGATCGCGCGCGAGTATCGGCGCACGCGTGCGCTCTTGTGGGCATGCGCGGTGTGCGGCGGGATTCTCGGCGCGGGGACGATGTTGTTGATGCGGTGATGCGGCGTGGGTCGATGTGCTGAGGCACTGCTGTGGCGTGCGAGCGCGGTGCCGGGTGGGCTATTGGCACGTTGGGGTATTGGCGCATTGGGGCATTGGGGCATTGGGGCATTGGGGCGTTGGGGCATTGGGGCATTGGGGCATTGGCGCATTGGGGCGTTGGGGCATTGGGGCATTGGGGCA
>Ga0209796_10000112_pt1 | contig 99246 bp, 90 predicted proteins | sample AgamicOrSfrz_FD_187167 | JGI IMG/M metagenome (GOLD analysis project Ga0209796, IMG submission 187167) | Agave microbial communities from Guanajuato, Mexico - Or.Sf.rz (SPAdes) (version 2) | ecosystem: Host-associated > Plants > Phyllosphere > Phylloplane/Leaf | place: Guanajuato, Mexico...
ACGTCGGAGCGCGATTTTCTCGGCGCGATTGCCAACTGCGACTTTGTCACGATGGGCGACGGCTACACCTGGAACACGCAGAACCGCGAGGCCGACATGGCCACCGCGCGCAAAGGCTGGGACGAAGCGCGCCGGATGATCGAAAGCGGCGACTATCAGATGGTGATCCTCGACGAGCTGAACACCGTGCTCAAATACGAGTATTTGCCGCTCGACGAAGTGCTTGCCGTCATCAACGCGCGTCCCGCGATGCTGCATGTGGTCGTGACCGGCCGCCATGCGCCGGATGCGCTTATCGAAGCCGCCGACCTCGTCACCGAAATGCGCATCGTCAAGCACCCGTACCGCGAGCAAGGCGTGAAGGCGCAACGCGGCGTGGAGTTCTGAACGTGTCCGCGTGCCCCGCGCTTTTTATCAGCGCGCCCGCGTCGGGTCAGGGCAAGACCACGATCACCGCGGGTCTCGCGCGCTACCATCGGCGGCTCGGGCGGCGCGTGCGAGTCTTCAAGACCGGCCCTGACTTTCTCGATCCCATGATTCTCGCGCGCGCGAGCGGCGCGCCGGTGCTGTCGCTCGATCTGTGGATGGTCGGGCAGGACGCCTGCCGTCAGCTGCTTGCCGAAGCGGCGGCAGAAGCCGACCTGATCCTGATAGAAGGCGTCATGGGTCTGTTCGACGGCACGCCCAGCAGCGCCGATCTCGCCACCGTATTCGGCGTGCCGGTACTCGCCGTGATCTCCGCAAAGGCGATGGCGCAGACCTTCGGCGCAGTAGCCTTCGGGCTCGCTCGTTTCCGGCCGCAGGTGCCGTTTCACGGCGTGCTCGCCAACCGCGTCGGTTCTGCGCGTCACGCGCAGATGCTGCAGGAGGCGTTGCCGCCGGGGCTGCGCTGGTGCGGACACATTGCCGCGGACAGCGAGATCGAATTGCCCGATCGCCACCTCGGTCTGCATCAGGCCGAGGAAATCGACGATCTCGACGCGCGTCTCGAGCGCGCCGCGGATGCGCTTGCACAGACCGCGCTAGCCGCGCTGCCACCCGCCGTGGAATTCGGCGCGCCGGCGCCGACCGTGCTGCCGCGTCTTCTGCAGAGCCGCAAAATCGCCATTGCACGCGACGCCGCGTTTTCGTTCATCTATCCGGCCAACGTCGCCCTGCTCGAAGCGCTCGGCGCACGCGTGCACTACTTCTCGCCGCTCGCCGATGAGAGCCTGCCAGCGGACATCGACGCGCTGTATCTGCCGGGCGGCTATCCCGAACTGCATGCGGCGGCGCTTGCGCGCAATGTCCGCAGCGCCGCTGCGGTGCGCGCCCACGCAGCGGCCGGCAAGCCGCTTGTTGCCGAATGCGGCGGCATGCTCTATCTGCTGGACCAGCTCACCGACACACAAAACGTGAGCACGCCGATGCTCGGCCTCGTGCCCGGCCACGCGACCATGCAAACGCGCTTCACCGCGCTTGGCATGCAGCAGATCGACAGTCTGCATGGCCCGATGACCGGTCATACGTTTCACTACTCGAAGATCAGCACCGGGCTCGTGCCGCTGCGCTGCGCTACGCGGCCTCAGGGCGACGCCCGGGGCGAGGCGCTCTATCGCGTCGGCTCGATTGTCGCGACGTACATGCACGCCTACTGGCCCTCCAACTCGGCCTTCGCGGCCGCTCTCTTCAATGGCGAAGCCTTTTAACGACGCCGACCGCGAAGCGGTCTATCGGGTGATTCATGAACGCCGCGACATGCGCCACTTCGTGCGCGAGCCTGTCGATGCCGGCGTGTTGCAGCGCCTTCTCGACGCCGCGCATCACGCGCCGAGCGTCGGCTTCATGCAGCCATGGCGGATCGTACGCATCACGAACCCTGCGTTGCGCGCGGCGCTGCACGGGATCGTCGAAAGCGAACGGCTTGCCACTGCCGACGCGCTCGGCAAACGCCGCGACGAGTTCATGAAGCTGAAAGTGGAAGGCATGCTGGAATGCGGCGAACTGCTGGTGATGGCGCTAATGGACGGCCGCGAGCGGCACGTTTTCGGGCGCCGCACACTGCCGGAGATGGATCTGGCGTCAGTGGCATGCGCGATCCAGAACATGTGGCTCGCGGCGCGCGCGGAAGGTCTCGGCATGGGCTGGGTGTCGCTCTTCGACGTGGATGCGGTGCACGAACTGCTGCACATGCCGCAAGGCGCCCGGCCCGTCGCGATACTGTGTCTCGGTCATGTCGAGCAGTTCTACAGCGAGCCGATGCTGCAAACGGAGCGCTGGGCCGAGCGCATGCCGCTCGCCGACTGCGTGTTCGACAACCTCTGGCCCCAACCGCGCTGAGCGCCGCCGAGCGCGATTTGAACCTTGATTTGAACCTCGATTTTGAACCCTGATCGCAGCCTTACCTGTCGAGCGGCTTGACCGAGACCACCTCCGGTACGCCGCGCGCTTCGTTCATCCGCAGTTTGACGCGCCAGTCTGCCGGCGCGCCGAACGGAACCTGGGCCAACGCGCTTTTGACGAGCGCAGGCGCCGCTCGCAGCGGATCGGCGTCGCGGTCCGTGCTGGCCGCGCTGACCTTGTACACCTCGCGTCCGTTTTCGCGCTCGAAAAAGCGCAGCGTGAGCGTATGCCGATAGGGGCGCGCGCCGAACAGCGCGAACGACGCGCCGCCTGGCCGTCCGCAATCGCCTGTCGCGCAATCGCTGCGGCCTACGCCGATTTCAGCCGGCCGCGTTTCGTAGCCGACGGAAAGAATGTAATGCGCGGGACGCCCGGCCGTTTCCGCGAACCCCTGCTTGGCGAGCTCGTCGCGCACAGCGGTTTCGAATTGGGCGTGGCCGCTGCCCTCACCCTGCGTCGGCATGCGCGCGAAGGTGTAGGTGCGCTCGCCCGGCAAGGCGCTTGCGGGCGTGGCGGTATGCACGTCCGCGTGCAGGCCGGTGCAGCCGGCCAGGCCCAGGGTCGCCAGCGCCGCGCAGATAAACACCGCTTTCACTCCGTTCATCGCGTTCGTCCCATTTACCGCTTTCACTATTCATTCCTCGCTTCGATTAGTTGCGCGCACGTGCGTCGTCAAGAGGGCTCGCCGGGGAGACCCGATGGTTCGTCGTCGAGAACCGGCAGGCTGATCGTGACCGCAGTGCCACGCCCGGGCGCGCTGCTTACCGTGACCTGGCCGCCGTGGCGGGTCACGACGGTCTTTACGAAGGCCATGCCGAGCCCCGCTCCGCCCACTTCGGGCCGCTCCGTTTCGTGGAAGCGCCTGAAGCGCTCGAAGAGACCCGCCTGCTGTTCCTCGGGAATCCCATAGCCTTCGTCGCGGATGGTGCACGAGATGCGGCCCGCCGCGGCGCGCATGGGGGTTGCTGGGGTCGGTGTGGTTGGTGTGGTTGCCGGGGCCGGTGCGGTTGCCGGGGTCGCTGTGATTGCTGCGGCCGGTGCGGTTGCTGCGGCCGATTTGGTCGCCGTGGCCGCCGTGGCCGCTGATGCCGCGGTCGCAGCCGTAGCCGCCGTGGCCGATGTAGCCGATGTAGCCACTGATGCCGCCGTCGCCGCCGCGCGTCCCGGCTTCGTATAAGAAAGCTCGCAGGTGATGCGCGTGTCGGGCGGACTGTATTTCACTGCATTGTTGAGAACGTTGACAAGCGCGCGCGTCATCAGCGAGCGATCGGCGCAGATCCAGTGACCACCGTCGGCATCGCCGTCAACATCGCCTTGGCTGTGCGTTCCGCTATCCAGCGTGATGCGCTTTGCGTGCGCCTGCGGCCAGACTTCGTCGCTTGCGTCGATAACGATCTCCGCGAGATTCACCGGCTCCAGCATGTAGGTTTGCGATTCGGCGCGAGCGAGTTGCACGAAGTCGTCGGCGAGTGTCAGCGCGCGTCGCGCATAACGTTCGATGCGCTCGAGCACGCCGCGTGCGAGCGCCGGCGTTTCGCGCGCGCGCTCCATTTCCACCAGCGCGAGAATCGACGCCTGCGGCGAGCGCATGTCGTGCGACAGCAGACGCAACGCGTCTTCGCGCTGACGCTCGGCGGCATGCAGCGCGGACACGTCGACGAGGCCGGCGATCCAGCCGGTGGTCTCGCCCTGTGCGTTGGTGCAGTTCGCGTAGCGCAACAGATGATCGCGCTCGTTCCCGTCGCGCACTTCGACGCCTTGCGCCATCAGCCCGGCAAACTCGCTGCGCGCGGGATCGAGCAGCGCCGGCCAGTGCGCGCGCGCGAACAGAGTGTTGTCGGCGGCGGACGTGCCACCGCTGTCGATTGCCTTCACGAGCGTCAGGCCGCCGAGCACCGCCTGCATCGCGCGTCCTTCCGGCATGGGCGCGCCAAGCCGGGTGAAATGTGCCTTTGCGGCATGATTGGCGATCAGCACGATGCCGTGCACGTCGCTCACCAGAATCGGCTCGGGCACGCTGTTCAGGCTGTCCCACATGAAACGCTTCATGTCCTGCACGCGTTGCGCCGCCTGCGCCATCAGCGCCATGTGCTGCTCCAGCACGTCGCCGCCAAATTCGCGGCGGCGCTGCGGCGTCTGCGGCAGCAAATGCGGCTCGTTGGCGAGGCGCTGCAGTTCCTTGCGCAGATAGGCCATCGTCATTTCCAGGCGGCGCCAGTTCCAGATCGGATAGACGACCACCACGCCGATGATCGCGGGCACCGGCGAGAGCCATAGCCGCGCACCGTACAGCAGTATCGCGCTGGCGGCCATCGCCAGCAGGCACAGGGCGCCCGTCAGCAGCAACGAGCGGCGCGGCGACAGCACGAGGAAGCCCGCCAGCAGTGCGGCAAGCGGTGCAAGCGACACTCCGGACAGCAACCATCGCGGGGCGGGAAGGACTTCGCGGCCGGTGAGCAGCGTATCGAGCACGTTCGCGTGAATATAGACACCCGGCAACGGCCCCAGCTCGCCGGAGACGGGCGTCGCGAAGCGGTCATACAGACCGGACGCAGTCACGCCGATCACGACGATGCGCCCACGCAGCTTTTCCACGGGGACCTCGCCGGCAAGCACGCTGGCAAAACTCAGCTTCGTATAGCTTTGCGAGTTGCGGCTGAACGGGATCAGGAAACGGCCGTCGCTGGCGGGGTTGGGGTTCGGCTGGGGGGTGAAGGCGGTAGTTCCCGTGCTTCCGGCAGTTCTGGTAGTTCCGGCGCTTCCGGTGCTATCACCGCTACCGGCATTAGCGCCGCTGCTGCCACGGCCACCGCCACCACCGCCACCCCCGCCGCCTTCGTCCCTCGCCGGCCCCGAATTCAAAGCAAGCCAGCCTTGCCGCGCCGCCCGTGCGACCGTCACCATGAGTTGCGGCCAGCGTGCGTCGGCGTCGCCTTCGTATTGCGCGACGCTGCGCACGATACCGTCGCTGTCCACTTCAAGATTGATATGGCCGAGGCCGGCCGCGGCCTGCGCGAGCGGCGCCACCGGTTCGACGACGGCATGCCGCCCGCCTCGCCCGTCGTTGGTGAGCAGCACGGGCAGATAGGTCGGACTCAGCGCGATGGCGCGGGCAAGGCTCGCATCGTCGCGATTCGGTTCGGTGAACAGCACGTCATACACAACCGCGGCAGGCTTTGCTTTAGCGAGCTGCTCGAGCAGGCTTGTGTGCACGCTACGCGGCCAGGGCCAGCGGCCAAGCTGCGCAATGCTCTCGTTGTCGATCTCCAGCACGACAATGCCAGACAGCACGGGCTGCGCGCGCCACATCAGCAAGCGGTCGTACATCAGATGATCAACGCTCGCGCTCATGCGCCCGAGCGAGCCGAACAGGATCACCGTAAGACCCAGGCAGCCGATGGCCACCCATTCGATCAGAAAGCGCCTACCCGCGCGCCGTCCAAGACGGGCGCGCGGGTCGAGGCTCAGGCGCGTAGGTGTGTTCGGCAAGGCGTGCGCGTCGGTCGTTAGGGGCAAGCGAGCGGGAAAGTTCGAAAGCGGATTGGCTGCGGCCTCGCGAAGCTACCAGGGTCAGCGCGCGAGCGTAAACGAGCGAACCGCGCTCCTCGTCTCGTAAAAGCGGCCATTGTCGAACTGCTCGGCCACGATCGTCCAGTAGTAGACGCCGGGCGGCAGATCGCTCACCACCAGTTGGCCGTCCGTCAGATCGGCGCGATCGACAATCGGATAACGCAGATCGGCCGTCGCCGCCATGACGAAGCGAAAGCGCGTCTGCCCGGAAGCGGGCGCGCGGCTCACGAACCAGCGGAACTCATACTCGTGGCTGCCGGGACGCGGCGCGGCCGACGCCGCAAGCCCGAACTGACGACGCTCGAAGGCATACACCTGCGGCAGTCCTTCGAGTCCGTTCCGGTCGATGGCGGCAATGCGCACGAAATATGTGCCGTCCGCGAGGTCGGCGAACTCGGCATGCGGCCCATTCACGCGCAGGTTGCGGATCAGGTCCAGCTGGTCGGCGTCGCGCGAAATCTGCACGCGGTAGGCCGCCACCCGGCTCGCCGTGTCGGTACTCGCGCCGTCGGGCGGCGGGAGCAGATCGAAGACAATCGTTTTGCCGTCCTGAACGCGCGACGGCTGCGCGAGCGCGGGCGCGTCAAGCAGGGGCACCGCGTCGCCGGGCGCGCCGCCGGCTCGCGTGACGCTGCCAAAGTGCGCCGCCAGCAGTTGCGCGGACGCCTGCAACGGTGCGCCGGGCGCGGACGCCCGCGCCGCGGCCGCTGGATCGACGCCGACCGCGCCGTCGAGCACCTCGACCGCGGTGGCCTGGGTGTCGCCGTCATAAGTCACGCGGAAATGCGTGCCGCGCACGCCCGCGACCACCGACGGCGAGCGGATCTCGAAGCGATCCTCTTGTTTCTTCGCGTGCGTGACCTCGCTTTCGACGCGCCCGCGACGCAACACCAGTTGCCGGTCTCCTGCGCCCGTCAACGTGATATGCCGCAGCTTGCCGATGTCGAGCACGCCGTCTTCGGTCATCGTCAGATGCGAGCCGTCCGACAGCATGAGCGTGAGAAAGCCGTTCGGTCCGGTGCGGATGCGGTCGCCCTCGCCGAGCGTCGCGCCCGTCGCAAGCGGCACGTAGGGACTCTTGCCGAACGCCCGTTCGGCCGGGCCGCTCGTCGCGATGACACGCGCCGTCTCCGGTTCCTGTTTCAGTTTGTCAGTCGGCAGACGCAGCGCTACGCCCGCGTGCATGCGGCGCGGCGCCGGCACGCGGTTGAGGCGGCTGAGTATCGCCCAGTCGCCGGTATCGCTCAGATAGCGGCTCGCGATTTCGTAGAGCGTGTCGCCCTCACGCGTCACATAGGAGACATACGCGGGCGGCGCGGCTTTGGCGCGCTGCTGCGGCACGCTTGCGCCGGCATACTGCGCGTGCGCCGGGGCCGGCGCGAAGCACGCCATGGCGAGCACGCCGGCCGCCGTCAGCAGTGCGCCCGCGCGGCGGCTCGCCAAACTACTGCTGCTGCGCGTTGCCCAAGCCGCGTCGACGGCAAACGTCACGCCTGCCCCGCTTCGGACTGCCCGCCGATGGCTGCCGCCTCGCCGGCAGATTCGAGCCGCTCGAGCCGCTCGAGCCGCTCGAGCCGGTAACCATAGCCGTAAATCGGCGTCAGGCGATAGCCGTGCTCCGGGCGCAAGCCGAGCTTGCTGCGCAGCATCGAGACATGCGTGTCCATGGTGCGCGACGGGATGTCGGTGGCCTGCTTCCAGACTACGTCGAGAATATGCGCGCGCGAGAGCGGCCGGCTCAGATGCTGGAACAACAGCAACGCGAGTTCGAACTCCTTCTGCGTCACCGCCACTTTCGTGCCGCGGACCACCACATGCTTCGCATGCAGGTCGAACTCGAACTCGCCGAACGTTTCCTTCGCCGACGGCGGCTTCAGGTGATACGCGCGCCGCAGCAAAGAGCCGACGCGCGCCAGCAGCACCGCAGCGGAGACTGGCTTGACGACGTAGTCGTCGGCGCCCGTATTCAGAATGGACGTGATGTCGCTTTCCTGACCGCGGCTCGTCATGAATAGAACCGGCAGGCGTTCCGACAGGCTTTCGCGCACCCAGCGCAGGACTTCTTCACCCGACATGTCGGGGACGTTCCAGTCGAGCACCAGCAGGTCGAAGGTCTGGCGCCGCAGTTGCCGCACCAGTTCGCGGCCTTCTCCATATGCGTGACAGACATGGCCGGCCGCCGACAGCGTTTGGCATACAAAATCGGCCTGTGCCGAATCGTCATCCAGGACTGCAATTCTCATAAAACCCCGCAACGCGACTTTATCGTTTCTAACTGGCGGACCGGCCGCACCGGCAGCCGTGATGCGCTGTCGTGAGACCGGCGGACTAGCCGGGATGCCGGTGCTCCAGGCACCGGGGATCCGGCCTTCCACTTATCTACGGTTCGAAGTTTCTTCGACTTCTTTCGACCAATGGTCCTTCGCCTCGCGCCCCGTACAGACTTTTGCCACCCCATCTCAAAAATGGCGCGCATTTTTGATTCAGGAACGGCGATTATCGAATCGGCGGTAATCATAATCGAAAAAACGGCTGTTTTTGCCGGATTCCTTTAAACCGCTCACGCCGCGGCGTCTTTTCTTTTGCGCGCCGCTTTTTGCTATATCGACATGCTGTTTTTATGCTTATGCATTGCGCCCCGCAGTTGACTGCGTGTTGGCGGCAGGTTTTCTGCAGATTGCCAGCCATTGGCCTGTTCGCCTTCATTCGTGCTGCCTGTGCGCTGCCTGTGCGCTGCTTTCGCCGGCTTCGGTCGCTTCCGCAGCCCGGTACGCTTCGTGCGCCTTCTGTGGAAAACTTTTGCTTTGTCTCTCGGGTTCTGCCGCCCCGGTATGCCTGCGCATCCGGGCGTGTTATTGGATCAGGTAGTCTCACTCGCGCGGTGCTGGCCCCGCCGCCTTTCTTCTTCACGCCGCCGCCGAAATCCGAAACAGCGGTTTGACATTTCGTGAGTCAGTATAGGAACTGTCTCAAAATAAATCGTTTAACTTTTGTCAAATCGGCTTGGCACGGTCTTCACCGGCGCTGGCAGGCAAGCTTGCTTCCGCGCACATCGCCGCGCGCAACGCCTCACGTTCATGCCTGTCGCAGACCCGGATTGTTGAATCGGCGTTGCGGCGCCTAAGCTTTTTGTGACACCAGCAAGGAGGCGCAATGAACCGCCGGGCACCGACACTCGTTTCGCCGGCTCGATTCCCGAGCTCTACGACAGCCAGCTCGTTCCGATGATCTTCGCCACCTACGCCGCCGATCTCGCGAAGCGCGTCGCGGCCCGCGCGCCGTCGCGCGTGCTGGAAACCGCCGCCGGCACCGGCGCCGTGACCCGCGCGATGGCGCTGGCCTTGCCCGCCGATACGGAGATCGTCGCGACCGACCTCAATCAGCCGATGCTCGACCGCGCCGCGGCAACCGGCACCGCGAGGCCGGTCACGTGGCAGCTCGCCGATGCAGCCCGTCTGCCGTTCGACGACGCGAGTTTCGACGTGGTCGTCTGCCAGTTCGGCGCCATGTTCTTTCCGGACAAGCCGCGAGCGTTCGCCGAAGCGCGGCGGGTGCTGCGGCGAGGCGGCGTGCTGCTCTTCAACGTCTGGGATCGCGTTGAGGAAAACGAGTTTGCCGATACCGTCACCGCCGCGCTTGCCGGCCTCTTTCCGTCAGACCCACCCCGTTTCATGGCGCACGCCGCACGGCTATTTCGACCGGCAAGTCATTGCGCGCGATCTCGCGGATGCGGGCTTCAGCGCGCTGCCCTCCTTCGAGACGATTACGGCGCGCAGCCGCGCTGCGTCCGCACGCGAGGTCGCGCTCGCCTATTGCCAGGGCACGCCGTTGCGCAATGAGATCGAGGCCCGTGCCGGCGCGAGTCTCGACGCGGCGACCGCGGCAGCCGAAAGTGCGCTGGCGCGGCGCTTCGGCAACGGGGCGCTGGACGGCAAAATCCAGGCGCACGTGATTGCCGTTGCACGCGATCACGCCTCGCGCTCAGCCGACGCCACGCGCGTTTCCCTGCCCAAGCGACGCACCGCCTGAGGCGGCTGCCCGGTCGCGCGCAGGAACGCGCGTCGCATCCGCTCGCGGTCGGCAAAGCCCACCTGGTCCGCGATCACATCCAGCGACAGGCGGCCTTTCTCCAGCATTAGTCGCGCCGCTTCGACCCGCAAATGCTCGACCGCTTTCGCGGGCGACTGCCCCGTTTCGGCGCTGAACGCCCGGCTGAACTGACGCGGGCTCAAACCGGCGACGCCCGCAAGTTCCTCGACGCTCAACGGCTTGCGCAGGTTGGCGTTCGCGTAGTCGATGGCTTTCTGAATCCGGTCGGACTTCGGATCGAGGTCGAGCAAGGTCGAAAACTGCGACTGCCCGCCCGCGCGCCGGTGATATACGACGAGCTTGCGCGCCACCGTGCGCGACACGTCCTGTCCGTGGTCTTTCTCGATCATCGCGAGCGCCATGTCGATGGTGGCCGTCATGCCCGCGGAGGTCCAGATCGGTCCGTCGACAATGAAAATCTGGTCCTCCTCCACGGCGATTTTCGGGAAGCGGCGTTGCAGATCATTGGCGAAACGCCAATGGGTGGTGGCGCGCCGGCCGTCGAGCGCGCCCGCCTCCGCTAGCACAAACGCGCCGGTGCACGGCGCCGCGATGCGCCGCGAGGTTTGCAGCGAGCGCCTGACGAATTCGGTCAGCGCCCCGGAACCCAGGTCGATGTCCACGCCCGAGCCGAACATCACCGTGTCGAACGTGGCATCGCTAAAGGGCTGGGTCTCGACCCGAATCCCCGCCGACGACAGCACGAGCCCGCCGCTCTCCGAAAGCAGCGTCACTTCATATGCAGGCTCTTCGAGCACGCCGTTGGCGACCTCGAACGCGGTGACCGCCGCAAAGCCCATCAGATAAAAGTTTGGAAATACGACGAAACCGATTCTGTGCACGTGCCCCTCCAGCGATGTCCTGAATTACAGGTATATATGACATTTGAGACACGGTCAACGAACGCTATGCTTTTGCCATACCCCGGATTGCAAGCACACGCGCACGCGCACAACCGAGGCGACACCGCAACAGCGGCTGCGTCGCAGCAAAACTCAACCGGCTCTACAGAGAACCTTCACATGGACCGTCGATTACTGATACTGGCACTGGGCATGTTTGCCATGGGCACGGACAATTTCGTCGTGGCCGGCATTCTGCCGAACGTCGCGGCCTCGCTGCATACCTCGGTCAGCGCGGCCGGCCTGATGGTGACGTTTTATGCGTTGACCTACGCGGTGGCCGCGCCGGTGATGGCGGCCGTCGCCGGTGCATGGCCGCGCAAGCTGCTGCTGGTCGCCGCCTTGGGCATTTTCGTGCTCGGCAATGCGATCAGCGCGCTTGCCACCGAACTGCCGTGGGTGCTCTTCGCGCGAGCGCTGGCCGGCTTCGGCGCCGCGCTCTTTTCGCCGACTGCGTTGGGGGTGGCCTCGGCGCTCGCGGCTCCCGAAAGACGCGGCCGGGCGCTCGCCACGGTAACGGCGGGCCTGACCGGCGCCACCGCGCTCGGCTCGCCCATCGGCACGTTCATCGGCGGATTCGGCGGCTGGAGAACCACACTGTGGTTCGTCACGCTGCTCGGGTTGGTCGCGATGATCGGCGTATGGACCATGCTGCCCTCGGTTGCCCAGCCCCGCTCCATCACGTTGCGCGAGCGGCTTGCGCCGGTTCGGGACCTGCGTATCACGCTGACGTTGCTCACCTCGCTGTTTGCATTCGGCGGCTTCCTGATGGTCTACACCTACGCAGGTATCGTGCTCGAGCGTGTGACGCACGGCGACGAGCGCATTCTCGCCGGCCTGTTCCTGCTGTGGGGCGTGGCTGCCACGGCAGGCAACCTGTGGGCGGGGCGGCTCGTCGACAGGTTCCGCAGCCGGCACATCATCAACGCGATGCTGGGCGTGGCCGCCCTCAACTTCTGCGTGCTGCCGTGGGCGTCGGCTCACGTTGTCAGCGCGGCCATAGCGCTCACCGTGTGGGGCATCTGCGGGTGGGGCCTCATTGTTCCGCAGCAGCACCGGCTCGTGCAGATGTCGCCGCAAGTCGCGCCCCTGCTGCTGGCGCTCAACAGTACGGCCACGTACATGGGGCTCGCCTGCTCCGGCGTGCTGGGCGGCGCGGTGCTGCAGTCGATCGGTGGGCGCTATCTGAGCATCGTCGCCGCTGCGCTGATCGCGCTGGCGCTGCTGCTTGCCGAGGCCGCCTATCGGCGCATCGAGCGTCCGCGCACGGCGCCGCGTGCCGCCGTCGAGCGCGAAACCGAGCCTGCCTGAAGCGGGCGTCGCAGCGCTCAGCGTTTCGGTCGATAATCGCGGTGCTCCGCTTTCTTCTGCGCCGTCAAGCAGCGGATCGCCGCGCTATCGAATCGAGGAACGAATGGACCGGCTCACTGGCATCGCAGTATTCGTCGCCGCGGTCGACGAAGGCAGTTTCGCGGCGGCTGCGCGCCGCTTTGGCCTGTCCGCCGCGATGGCAGGCAAGTACGTCAGCGCGATCGAAGCCCAGTTGGGCGCGAGGCTGCTTCAGCGCAGCACGCGCCGCCTCAGCCTGACCGACGTCGGCCACACGTATTACGAGCGATGCAAACGCATTCTCGAGGCCTACGACGAAGCCAGCCGCGAAGCCAGCGACGCGCACGGCACTGCGCGCGGCGTGCTCAGAGTTGCGGCCCCGGTCACGTTCGGCGCCATGCACCTGGGCGACGTGCTCGCGCGGTATATGGAGCAGTGTCCGCAGGTGAGAGTCGAAGTGTCGCTCTCCGACCGTTACGTCGACCTGCTGGAAAGCGGCGTTGACGTGGCGGTGCGCATTGGGCGCTTGCCCGACTCGGCGCTCGTCGCGCGGCGGCTGGCGCCGTGCCGGATGGTCGTCTGCGCGGCGCCGGCGTATCTCGAGCGCCACGGCGTGCCGCACAGTCCCGAGGACCTGCGAAGCGCGCCCCGGCTCACGTTCAGCGAGGCCGTGTCGGTCGGCGACTGGACGCTCTTCGACAACGAACGACGCCCGCATGTGATCGACGGGCCCAGTCGGCTCGCAGCCAACAACACGCAGATGCTGCTCGCCGCGGCCCTTGCCGGCGCGGGCATCGTGTACGGACCGACCTTCGTGTTTGGTGAGCAGATCGCCTGCGGAAAACTCGTGCAACTGCTGCCCGAGTACCATGCGTCCGAACTGACGATTCAGGCGGTGTATCCGAGCGCGCGTCATCTGCCGCTGAAAGTAAGGCATTTCCTCGACTACCTCGCCGGTGCTTTCGGCGACGAACCGCCGTGGGACCGCTTCAGACAATCGCCGCGGGACCGGGTGCGCCGCTCGCCGGGCGCAACGCGGGCAATTCGCCGAGAAACTGCCTGATGATCGCCGCGAGCGCCGACGGCGCTTCGAGCGGAGACAGATGCCCCGTTCCCGGCAAGACATTGAGACGCGCGCCGGCGATGCGCGGCAGCACTTCTCGCCGCAAGGTCTCGACAGGGTCAACCTGGTCCAGTTCGCCGCCCACCACGAGCACCGGAACGTCAATCGAGCCGACCTCTTGCGTGATGTCCTCGCGCATGGCGGCGTTGGGCCATGCGGCCTTCGCCTCGCGCGCACCGCGCAGGCTATCGGCGATCACCTGCTCGCGCAGCCGGTCGTCGAGCGGAGCGGCGGTGAGCACGTTGTCCAGCACCCACGCGATGGATACGCGCGACTCATAAGCTGCGGCCATCGCGGCGCGCTGCTCGTCAGGAAGAATAGTCGGCGAAGGCGGCGACGGCGCCACGAGCACCACGCCCGCCAGTCCTTGCGGCCGGCGTGAGGCAAGCAGTTGCGCCACCTTGCCGCCCATCGAATGACCGACCAGCACGTAGTGCGAAAGCCGCAGCGTTGCGATCACATCCTGCACGTCGTCTGCCATATCCGCGATCGCGTAGCCTTGCGGCGGCGCCTCTGATAGACCCCATCCGCGATGGTCGACGGCCACGCTCCTATGTCCGTTCGCCAGTTCGCTGACCACCGCGTCCCACGTGCGCGACGATCCGCCCCAATAGTGCAGAAACACCAGCGCCGGTTCGCCGCTGCCGCTGTCGCTGATATGAATCGTTGTTGCCCTCGTCCGAATATCCATGCCCTGCTCCTTGCCGATGCGCTTCGTGAGTCAAGCGGTTCGGGCTCGCCCCGCAACCGTGAGCAGATTGTGGATTCGGCGGCTGCAACTGATAAGGCGCGACAGCGTTGATACCGTCGATCACGACGCTATCGAATCGACCTGCAGTCGACCTCTCAGCGCCCAAGCGTCCGCATAAAAGAACGGCATCGTTCCCTTGCGAGGACGATGCCGCTTCAAAAACACCACACGCTCGCGGGGGCTGCCCTCACGAGTGGACCAAAAATAACTGCTAAGAAAAGCTTCCTCAAGATGAAATAAGTGCCTTTGTAACGGCGTCTACGGTAGTTATTACGCGAGGAGCGGGCGCGTCCCGCTTCACGGCGCGGCTGCATGCGGCGCTAAAAAGTGCCGGCCGCAAGCTGCAAAACGCGTGCGTTTTACATACGCGATGATTTGTTACAGTCCGCGCCGCGACTTCGCAACCAATTGCGGGCTCATGTAACGCGCGCGTAAGCGGGATGAAACCCGCGCGTATTGCGTGGCCAGTGGCCAGTCCGTCAAGCCCGGGCCGGCAGGTCCATGCATCGACGTGCGCCGTCCGGGCCGCGCACCGGCGCGATATGCTCGAGCCTGACCTGCGCGCCGCCCGCCCCGCGAACGCCGAGCGCTTCGGCGGCAGCATACGAAAGATCAATGATGCGTCCGCGCACGAACGGTCCCCTGTCATTAATACGCACTACGACAGAACGCATGCGCGGGAGCGCCGTGACACGCACACAAGTGCCTAACGGCAACGTGCGATGTGCGGCCGTCAATGCGTGCATGTCGTAGCGTTCGCCGCTTGCGGTGCGGCGGCCCTGGAACAGCTTGCCGTACCACGAAGCTAGGCCTGTCTGGCGGAAGCCCTTGCCGCACGCACAGGCAGGCATGACCGGCGAATCGTCGTTCGCGCGCTGCACCGGCGCGTGCGGCTCGACAGCCGATGGGCTCTGCGTGTCAGAGGGGGTGTCTGCGGCATCGGCCGCATCGTGTTGCAACGCATAGCGTGGCGCAGGTTGCCGCATTTGCGTGTCTGTGGGCCCGGCACCTTGCGGAGCTTGACCTGTGTTCACGCCCGCTGCGGCGCAGCCCGTCAGCACGAGCGCGGCCCCGAGCGAAGCGAGCGTCGACAAAAAACCCCCTCTGGGGCGGCTGCAAAAGTAAAGGTTCATAAGCGGGTTGTCGCGCGCGTCGCGCTGCGTGGACACCACGGCGCGCGGCTGATCTGTTGGATGTGGTTCGGAAAAAAACGGGAAGAAGCAGCGACAGGCAGCAACGGGCAACAACGGCCACGCGAAGGCACCCACGCGCGGAAACCAACTGCCTGGCTAACGGCGCGCGGGAAGATAAGGAAACGGATCGACGGCCTTGCCGTCCCGGCGTACTTCGAAGCGCATGGACGCGTTGCCGCTCGCGTCCGTCACAGCTTCCGCAATCGCCTGGCCTTTCTTGACGAGCGTGCCTTCCTTGACGAGCAGCGCGCGGTTATTGCCGTACGCGGTCAACAGGTGCGAGTCGTGCTTGACGATGACGAGCCGGCCATAGCCCGGAATGCCGCCGCCCGCATAGACGACCTTGCCGTTCGCGGCAGCTTTCACCTGCTCGTCCGCGAGCGCGGCAAGCGTCACGCCTTTGGCCTTGCCGGCAACGAAGGGCTGTTGCACCGCGCCACTGACGGGCCACATGAACCTTGCCTTGGCCTCGCGCGTCGTGCCCGAGGCCGCATCGGCGCGTTTGTCCGCACGCGTATCCGCGGCTGTCGGCGCGCGCGCATTCGTTGCAGCCGGGCTGCCCGCAGCACCCGGAGACGGCGGCGCCACGCGCAATATCTGTCCGGTTCGCAGCCCGGCGTCGGCGGAGAGGCGATTCCATCGCGCAATCGCCGACACGTCGCGGCCGAAGTCGCGCGCAATCGCCGTCAACGTGTCGCCCGGATTCACTCGATAAAATCCCGAGAGCACCGTCGCTTCACCCCGTGCCGCCAGCGCGTTGCCGTTTGCCAGAGCCGCGATCGGATCCAGCGGTTCGCTCGCCGGCGCGTCGTTCGAGGTGGCGCCGGGCGAATGCAGCGAACAGGCGCTCAGCGGGCTGGACAATGACAACGCAAGCAGCACCGTGACGAGCGGCTGGGACCATCGGGACAAACTGATTTTCATTAGTACTCTGAAAAGATCGGATTCTTGCGGAGCGGCAGCAGCACGCTCGCACTTCTTCTATGACGCAGATGCAATCGGCGCCCCGGCAGGTTCGCGCCGATCGCGCCGTTCGCGCCTCGATCGTGTGCAAGCGGATCGATGCCAGGCATCGATCCGCTCTCTTGCAGGCCAACCATGTAGACCTCCCACGCGGGTCCGCTGGTGGGCTCAACGCGGTCTCAAAGCAGTCTCGAACCTGGCTCAAGGCCGGGCTCAACACGGGCATGCCGACCGCATCTGTGTCGAATGGCTCGTCGCCATAGCCGGCGAGCACACCGGAATGGCCGTAGCCGTTTCCGCTCCATAGCGGGCGCAAAAACGGGCTCAAAAGCAGACCCGCTCGCGCGCCCGCAGACTCGCAGCCTCGCTAGCGGCCGCTAGTTGGCTCGATAAGCGGCGGGAAACTTAGGGCTTGGCGGGAGCTGCGTCGTCGGCGGCGGGCGCAGCGTTGTCATCTCCAGCAGAAGTCGACGCTGCGTGCTTATGTGCATGCTTGTGCGCGTGCTTATGCTTCTTCGCGTGATGGTGCGACGCCGCCGGCTTCGCTTCGTCCGCAGCGGCAGAGCTGGCGGCAACCGCCGCCGGAGCTGCGTGCAAGGTTGCCGCTTGCGACACCGGCGCTGCGTGCGAGGTTGCGGCTTGCGACGCGGAAGCTGCTGCGGACGCGGGGCTCTGCGCGAACGCGGCGATGGAGAACAGGCCGGCGACGGCGGCGGCGATGAGTTGCTTGTTCATTGCGATGTATTCCTTAACGTATGCATTGACTGACCGGTAAATGGTCGCGTGTTCAACGAGTACGAAAGGAAACCGTTGACGTCATCGAACGGAACTCTGCATTCCTTGACGATTTGTGACGCCTTTGACCAAGAGCAGGTCAAATGTGGTGCGATTTGAGTGCGGCGAAAAGCGGTCGCTTGCGCTCGGCATGCGCAATTAGCGCGGCCGTGCGCGTCACTTTCCGCCGTCCAGTTCGGGCATCGGCGCAAACAGTGCGTCGATATCGTCGTCGGAGAACTTGACGGCGCTGGCGGCGTCTTCGGAGAGAATGCTGTCCGCGAGACCGGCCTTCTGCTCCTGCAATTCCACGATCTTTTCCTCGATGCTGCCCGCCGCGATCAGCTTGTAGACGAACACGGGCTTGTCCTGTCCGAGCCGGTGTGCGCGGTCGGTGGCTTGATTCTCGGCGGCCGGATTCCACCACGGATCGTAATGAATCACAGTGTCCGCGGCGGTCAGATTCAGACCCACGCCGCCTGCTTTGAGGCTGATCAGGAACAACGGCACCTCGCCCTGCTGGAAGCGCTGCACTGGGGTGACCCGGTCCGTCGTGTCGCCGGTCAGGATCACGTACGAAATTGCGGCTTCGTCGAGCGCTTGCGCGATCAGCGACAACATGCCGGTGAACTGCGAAAAGAGCAGCACACGGCGTCCTTCTTCTATCAGTTCCGGCAGCATCGACAGCAGCAGATCGAGCTTGGCGGAACGCGTAGGTCGCGCGCCTTTCTCGGGCTTGTCGGACGCGCGCGAAAGCTTGCGCGGCGCGTCGTCGCGGGTTTTGCCGTTAGAACTCGCTTGGGGGTTGGCTTGGACGTTGGCCTGGCCGTCGCCCTGGCTATTGGCCTGCATGTCGGCCTGCATGTCGGCCTGCATGGCGGCCTCTATATCACCCTGCATCTCGCCCTGCCCGTCGCCGCCAGCGTCGGCTTCTGCCGCCCGCAGCGTGCGCACCAGACGCGGATCGCAGCATACCTGCCGTAACTTGAGCAGCGCATCGAGCACGATGATATGGCTGCGCGCGAGGCCCTGCGCGCTCACCGCGGCGCGCACACGCTCCTGCATCGCCGTGCGCACGGTTTCGTACAGATCGCGCTGCGCGCCTTCCAGATCGACGGAGCACACAATCGTCGTCTTGGCCGGCAGCTCTTTCGCGACTTCGTCCTTGCGACGCCGCAACATGAATGGCCGGATGCGCCGTGCGAGCAGCGAGCGGCGCACGCCGTCATGATTCTTTTCGATTGGATTGCGCCAGCGGCGGGTAAAGTCCTTCTGCGTGCCGAGAAAGCCCGGCAGCAGAAAATCGAACTGCGACCACAGTTCGCCGAGATGATTCTCCAGCGGCGTGCCGGTCAGACACAGACGGTGGCGCGCGCTCAACCCGCGGATCGCCTGCGCGGCTTTGGTGGTGGCGTTCTTGACGTACTGCGCCTCGTCGAGAATGAGCAGGTGATACTCATGCCCGGCCAATACCTTCTGATCGCGCCACAACAGCGCGTAGGTGGTCAGGATCAGTTCGTGTTCGCCAATCTGCTCGAAGCGCTCCTTGCGCTGCGGACCGTTGAGCACCAGCACCTTCAGTTCGGGCGCAAAGCGCCGCGCTTCCTCGCGCCAGTTGTGTACGAGGGTGGTCGGCACGACGATCAGCGCGGGTTTGTCGAGCCGCCCCGCTTCCTGCTCGGCGAGAATGTGCGCGAGCGTCTGCACGGTCTTGCCAAGGCCCATGTCGTCGGCGAGCACGCCGGCGAGGCCCTGCTCGCGCAAATACTGCATCCAGTTCAACCCCTGCTGTTGGTATGCGCGCAATTGCGCGCGTAAAGCAGCGGGCACCGGCACGTCGCGCAAGCCCGGACCCGCCTGCAGACGCGCGGCGAGCTGGCGGATCGAATCGTCGCCGCGAAACTGCCAGCGCCCGGTGTCGTTCAACGCCTCCAGACGGCCTGCGTCGACGGACGGCACGCGCAGCGGCGCGCCTTCGGCGAGCGCCCCGCCAAGCGAATCGAACAGGTCAACCAGCACCCGCACCACCGGCTTCAGCCGGTCGGCGCGCAAGCGCAGCCGCTTGTTCTCTTCCGTTTTCAGCTCGATCGGCTCGTCGTCGGGAATTGCCTCCAGCGCGCCGCCAAGCCAGCGCCGGTCCCGGCGGAACAGATCGGCGAGCAGCGGTTCAAGCCGCACATTGCGCTCGCCGATGCGGATGCCCATTTCCAGATCGAACCAGCCGTCGCCTGCCTGATGCGCGGTGCCGTCGATCGCGTCGATTTCGATGACGTTGTAGCGGAATTCCGGCGCCATCGTCACACGCCAGCCCTTGCTGACAAGATCCGGCACGGCCTCGTTGACGAACGCGGACCACGCCTCGCCATCGGGCAAGCCGAGCATCGTGTCGGGCAACAGGCGCGAAGCGAACACGCGGTTCGTGGGCACCTTCTGCAGGCCGGTCTTGCGCAGTTCGAGCAGGCGCTTTTTCTCGACCTCGTAGCGGCGCCGAATATGCAGAACCTCGCCGCCCGGCATCGGCACGAGCGTCACGCTGCTGTCCACGTTGATGCTGACGCCGTCGTAGTCGAAGCTCACGCCGGCCAGCTCCACCGCCTGGCCGGTGGCCGCCCTGGTTGCCTTGTCCGCCTTGCTTGCCCGGGCTGCAAACGGCAGCGCATGGCTGTTGAGCGTGAGCACGGGCACGGGCTCCACGTCGATCACGCGGATCGCCCAGGTTTCGTGAGTGGGCGGCAACGGCAGGTCCGGCGCGACCTCGCGCAGCACCGACGCGACGAGCGGCGCCTCGGCAAGCGAGATGGGCGGCATGGCCAGATAGTCCGGCAATTGCTGGAACGGCAGCGACGAGCGGACAATCCCCGCCTCTCTCGCGGCACCGTCCACATACCAGACGGGCTCGGTCGGCAGCACCATCGTGGCGCGCGGCTCGGTGCACAGAACGGGACGCAGCCGCTGGTCTTCAAGCGGCTCCCATTCGATGCGGCCGGGCCGGTCCGCGGCACGCACGAGCGGCGTGGGCGCGTCGTCATGCGGCGCGACCTTGAAGTCGAAAAAGAGGCGCCCGGTCGCGATGAGCTTTTGCAGCATTTCCGCGCCGCTCGTGCCGCGTAGAACGAATTGCCCGAAGTCTTCGCGCGCACGGCCAAGCCACAGGCCGCGCAAAATCGACAGATCCTCGTCGGACACGAACCTCGGCTGCTTAAGCAGCGCCGACTCGACATTGCCCCACGTCTCGCCGACTTCGACGATCCTGCCGTCGGCGTCGCAGCGCGCACGGTACAGCACGACTTCGTGCCGCTTGTGGAAATCCGACCAGTTCAGCCGATAAGCGAGCGTCTCGGTGCGCGCGGCCGTCGCCTTCTGGGCGGCGGCGTCGGCGGCTTCGGCGCGGGCGCGAAAGCGCTCCAGCCAGCTCACGAGTTCGGGGCGCACGCCCTGCTGCGCCTGCTGCGGGCCGAAGCGCTCCGGCATGGCCGGTCCTGCCGGGGGTGCGCTGTCGTCGCGCCCGGCGTCGTCCACGCGGACGATATGGTCCATCTCGTCGTGATACTCGAGCTCGGCGAGCAGCAGCGCGGCCACGTGTTTGCAATTGCGGCCGACGGGACAGCTGCAGTCGCTCTGCGCCCAGGGCGTGCCGCCGTCGGTGCGAAAGCGCACGCGTGTCCTGTAGGGCTCAGGCTCACTGCCCTGCACGTGGCCCGTCAGCGTGGCGCCATGCCACTGTACGTTGCTGACGGGGCCGACCGCGCGCGCCTTGGCCACGGTGTGGTCCCCGAGCCAGTCTGCAATCCGTTCCCGATCGAAGAAAACTGACGACATCAGCGCGCATCCCCTTTCAAGCCGGCGAAGGCAAGCGGCACGAGGGGACCGGTCCAGCGGACGGCGCGCTGTCCACCGCTATGGTCGCTCCAAGGCGTCGTTTGCCAGTGATAACCGGCCATTTTACGCGTTGGCGGGATTTGGCTGTGTGAGGTGGCGCTCGTCGGCTGGCGGGGGTCTGCCGAGGGCGGGTTGAGGGAGCATTGGGGCTTGGGGCTTGCGGCTTGGGCTTGGGCTTGCGTATTCCCGGCCCGCGGCCTCGCGGCTCATGCGGCGGCTCATGCGGCGCCGCCCGCACAAGCCGCAAGCACGCTCAGTTCACGCTGCCGGCCGGCGCGCTTTCGCTTGCCATGCGGCTCGCAGCGGCCTCGGCGGCCAGCGCCTGCTTATGCTGCTCGACCTGATGCGCGAACACGGGGCTCACGTCGGGATACGATGCGTCAGTCACATAATCGAGGCCGTTCTGCTGTGCGGTGATCAGTTCCTGGTAGACCTCGGCGCGCGTCTTGGCCTGCGCAAAAACGTTCGACGATGCAGCCAGAACGGCGACAGACAATGCGGCAAAAGCGATCTTCTTCATGATGAACTCCGGTAAGTGATGTGCGGGTTTGCATCAGGGCGAACCCCCCTTTTCCGGCTTTTATTCCTGTGCGAGGCGCCTGAGAAAAACATTTTCCGAGCGCGGAATAAAGCGCATCGCGAAGGGGTTTGCTCGCCGTCGCGCAATGCGTTGATCGCGCGATGAACTACGATGAAGCACGGTGAAAGTGTTCCGCACGCGCCGTCGAACGAGCGGAATAAACCGGCGCGCGACCGTGTTTGCACTCCATAGCCGGATTTCGACCGGAGATCTTTCATCATGAAACCAACCGACGCCCCTGCCGATTCGCCGCTTTCCGAAGCCGACATTCAGGCCTATGCCGACGGCACCTTGTCGCCTGCACGCGCTGCGTTCCTGCGCGACTACCTGATCCGCGATCCCGCCGAAGCCCGCCGCGTGGCCTTCTATGGCAAGCTGAACGAGCAGATGCAACGCTCCTTTCAGACGCCCGACGAACCCGCGCCCACCGCCTTCAACGGCGGGCGCAAGACGCCGGGCCGCCGGGGCCCGACCGTCGCGACGTCGCGGCTGCGCAGGACCTGGCGGGCGCTGCTTGCGGTCGTCGTTGCGTGCGTTGCGCTGGGCGGCTGGCTCGCGGCCACCCAGGTCACCCAGCAGGCGCTCAACAATGCGGCCGTCATGGTGCTCGCTGAAACCGCCGCCGCGCCCTATCCGGCTGCCACGCCGACTCGCCGGGAGCCGTCTGCGCCCAACCTGGAGGGGATCGGACTGCGGCTCGTCGATGAGCGCGTGCTCTCGCTCGGCCTGTTGCAGCGCGCGACCGGATTCGTCTACCTGAACCGCGACAGCCAGCCCGTGGTAGTGCTGTCCACCCTCGCCCTGCTTGCGCCCGCGCAGCCACAATGGTCCGCGCGCCGCATCGGCGACGTGCGCCTGTTGACGTGGACAGATCAGCGCCAGCGCTTTGTGGTCGCCGGCAATGCGCGCACGCATGGGCTGATGCGTGCCGCCGACGTCATGACAACGCAATGACGTGCGCCCGGCGAGGCGTGCGCCTGGCATGCTCCTTCGCAAGCGTGGGAATAGAATCCGCTCACGCGTGTTTGCATTACCAACGCGAGCGACGCCCGGACGAGGCGCCGCCGTTCCCTGCTCACGAGAGGCCCCATGACCGGGATAAAGAATGGATGTTCGTGACGAGTTAATGGAGCACGTGCCGCGGCTGCGGCGCTACGCGCGGGCGCTGATCAACAATCGCGACCTCGCGGACGATCTGGTGCAGGACACGCTGGAGCGCGCGCTCGGCCGCACCGGCATGTTCGAGCCCGGCACCGATCTGCGCGCGTGGCTGTTTACGATCATGCACAACGTATTCGCCAATCAGGCGCGCAAGGCGTCGTCGCGCGCGGTCCACGTGGCCGTCGACGACGAAAGCGTCCACGAAAGCGAATTCGCCGTGCCGGCGCAACAGGTGCGTTCGCTCGAAATGCGCGATCTGGACTACGCGTTGCAGCGTCTGCCGCTGGAGCAGCGCGAAGTGGTGCTGCTGGTCGGCCTCGAGGAAATGAGCTACGCCGACGTCGCGCTCGCGCTGAACGTTCCCATCGGCACGGTCATGTCGCGGCTTTCGCGCGGGCGCGAACGGCTGCGGGCGTTGATGGCGGGCAGCCAGCCCGGTGCGAAATTACAGGTGGTGCGATGAGCGACCAACATATGCCGATCACTGAAGAAGAGTTGCACGCGTACGTGGACGGCACGCTGTCCGACGAACGGCGCGCCGAGGTGGAGCGCGCGCTCGAGCAGAGTCCCGAGCTGGCTGCGCGCATCAGCGATTATTTCTCGCTGAACAGCCTGTTCCACGAGCGCTACGACCGCGTGTTGAACGAACCGGTGCCCAAGCGCTTGCAGCCGGCCGCGCCGCGCCGCTCGCGCGTTGCCGCCAACTGGCCGCAATTTGCGGGCATGGCGGCGGCGCTGGTGCTGGGCGTCGGTATCGGATTTGGCACGCACATGGGGCAGGACGCGATGGCGCCGATGGCCGGTTCGGCCAATACGCGCCCGGTCAGCGCGGACAGCTCCGAGATGTTCGCGCATCAGGCCGCGGTGGCGCACGTGGTGTATATGCCGGCCGTGGATCGGCCCACCGACATGAGTGTCGATCACGAGCAGGATTTCGTGCAGTGGCTGGCAAACCGCCTCGGCACCAACGTGCACCCGCCGATGCTGGAGAGACAAGGCTTTGCCCTCTCCGGCGGACGGCTGCTGCCGGGTCCGGACGGCCAGACGGCGCAATTCATGTATCGCGGACCGAACGGCGAACGCGTGACGCTGTGCATCTCGCGCCGTCAGGTGAATTCGAACACCACCGCGTTCAAGCTGTATCAGGACGGGCCGGTCAACGTTTTCTACTGGGTCGACGGCGATTTCGGCTATGCGGTGTCAGGCGGTATCGACCGCAAGCTGTTGCTGCAGCTCTCGCATGACGTGTATTCGCAACTGACCAGTGCGGCGCCGCCAGGCTGATGTTCGCCCCCGCGTCGGGCGCCTCAACGTGAAGCCGACTGGATCAACTGGCGCGGCGTCATGCCGAGAAGGCGCCCCATCCAGTGCGCCATGTGACTCTGGTGCGCGAAACCGGAGTCGAGCGCGACCTGGCTTGCTGAGAGCCGGCCTTGCAGCAATAGCGTGCGGGCCCGTTCGACGCGCCGCTGCACCACGTACTGGTGCACGGGCACGCCGAGCGTCGCGCGAAACAGCACCTTGAAATGCGGCACGCTCAGGTCGGCCAGTGCGGCCAGTTCGCTTAGGGTGAGGCGGCGCTCCAGATGCGCCTCGATAAACTCCGTCACGCGTGCCGCCGTTCGGGGCGCGAGCGTGCGCCGCTTTTCGTCGAGCGAGGGCGCGCCGCCTATCAGACGCACCACCATTGCCGTGCATAGACTCTCCGCGTAGAGCGGATCGGACGCGTCGTCCGCCTCCAGCTCGGCCTGCAATGCCCACGCCAGGTGCTGAAAGCGCGGATCACGCAGCTGGAATTGCGGGCGAATCTGCGCGTCGCCCGCCTTCAACGCCAGTTGTTCCGCCGTTCTGCGCGCGAATTCTTCGCCGATCCATACGCTGAAGATGGTGCAGGCGGATTCGTCGCTCCACTGTCCGTCGAGCCCTGCGGGTATCACATCCGCGTCGCCGTGCGCCTGAATGCGCGAGTGCGGCTTCTCGTTGCAGAAACAGCGCGCCCGGACCGGGCTGCCCACATGCACCCCCACGCGATGATGTCTGTACGCCGGGAGCCGGTGCATGCCAGCCGACACATTGACCAGCTCCGCGCCGAAGCCTTGCCAGCCGAGCGTTTTGCTTGTGCGTAAAGCGATGCGCGAGCCGCTGTGTGCCGGCGGGATCGGTGTCTGGATCGGTGTGGCGGCGGGTGTGACGGCGCTCATGGTTGGCCTCGCGGATGGCGGTCTGTCTGCGCGCATTGTGCCGGGTTTTTGGCGGCCGCGCTTTGGGGCTTCCGCGCTTCCAACACTCACCAGGCCGCATGCCCTCCGTTCCCGCCGCACGGTCCCCCGCGCGGCCCGTCCCTTGTCGCCAGCGGAAAGCAGCGACCGCGCGCAAGCGATCATCCGAATCTGCTCATCCGCATCTGCGCGTGTGCGTTTTGCGTAGCGCCCGTCTCTATGATCCTTACATGACAATCCGATAAGGAACCTCACGTGTTCGTGATCTTTGGAGCAGGCGGCAATGTAGGCAAAACATGCGCCGCGGCATTGCGGCGCGCCGGCCACGACGTACGTGCCGTGCTTCGCAGTGACGCGCAGGCCGCGCCGCTCGCGCAGATCGGCTGCGACATCGCGATTGCCGACCTGCGCGACCCCGCCGCGATCGCTCGCGCCCTCAAGGGCGCACAGGCGGTGCAGATACTGTGTCCGGTGCCCCGCGATAACGCCGACCCGGCGCGCGAGATGCGCAGCATGATCGACGCGAGCGTCGACGCATTGCGCGCGAACCTGCCCCGGCACGTGCTCGCGCTGTCGGATTACGGCGCCGAGCATGCGAGCGGCACCGGCATCACCACCTTATTCCACTATCTGGAGACACGGCTCGGCACGCTCGACACCCGGCTCACGTTCCTGCGTGCAGCCGAGCACATGCACAACTGGGCGCGCGTGCTGCCTGTTGCTTTGTCCACCGGCGCTCTGCCGAGTCTTCATTATCCGCTCGATAAGCGCTTTCCTACTGTCGCCGCGCAAGACGTCGGCGCATTGGCCGCTCAATTGCTGCTTGACGCGAAACCGCCGCAGCGTGCGCCGCGCGTGGTGAGCATCGAAAGCGAACAGCGCGTGAGCGTTCTCGATGTCGCACGCACCATTGGCGAACTCGCGGGCCGCGCGATCACGGCGCAAGCGGTGCCGCGCGAGCAATGGGCAGCCATGCTCGAACGCGCCGGCCTTGGCGATGGACACGCGCGGCTCATCATCGAACTATACGACGCTCATAACGCCGGCCGCATCGATGTCGAAGCGAACGTGAGTGAGCGCCGTTATGGTCCGACGACCTTGGCACAGGCACTCGCGCTGCTCGTGGGACGTGAGGCAAATGCGGCAAATACAGCAAGCGGGGGAAGTGGAGCAAGTGGCCAGGCAGGAGCACATGAATGAGGAGGATGCCGATGACAAGCTGTGTGCTGCGGTATCAGACGAAAGCCACGCGCGTGAATGTGAGCCGCTTGCTGGCGCTCGTGCTCACGCTGGCGGGACTGTTCGGCTGGCGCGCGCTGCGAGATCTTCTTAACGCGATTCCCGACAGCAATGAGGACTTCGGCTTGTTCTAGGCCATGAGCCCGTGTTTCCTGAATGACGTCGAACGTGCAGGGAAATTCGGCGCGAGGGTCAACCTGCGTTGAGCGTTGCGCCCCATAGCCGTTTCCCTGCTTTCGATATGCGCAAACGTTGTTTGAATTTGTGCGCCTCGCGAATTAACGTCAGCAGTCTATTCTCCGATACCGACAAGCAACGCCGATGAGCAAACGCGACAGATCAATCGCCCCTTTCCCTGCCGATCCCGATCGGCGTCAACTGCTGCGGCGCGCGGGCGCCAGCGTGGCGGGCGCCGCGCTCGGCGGGCTGCTGACGCCGCTTGCGCCGTTTTCGGCAAACGCCGCTTACGCACAAGGCACGAACAACCGGCTCAGGATTGGCTTCCAGAAGTACGGGAATTTTGTCGTGCTCAAGGCGCGCGGCACGCTCGAAAAGCGGCTCGCGAGCCAGGGCATTAGCGTGCAATGGCTCGAATTTCCCGCTGGACCGCAATTGCTCGAAGGCTTGAATGCAGGCGCCGTCGACGTGGGCACCGTCGGCGAAACGCCGCCGATTTTTGCGCAGGCGGCCGGCGTCGATTTCGTCTATATCGGCAACGAACCGCCGGCGCCGCGTGGCGAAGCGATCGTCGTCGCGCAGGACTCGCCGATCCGCAGCGTTGCACAACTGCGTGGCAAGAAGGTGGCGCTCAACAAAGGTTCGAATGTCCACTTTCTGCTGGTGAAGGCGCTGCAGCATGCCGGCCTGGCGTATACAGACATCCAGCCTGTCTATCTGGCGCCTGCCGATGCGCGCGCCGCCTTCGTGCAAGGCAGCGTCGATGCATGGGTGATCTGGGATCCGTACCTCGCCGCGATCGAACGTCAGACGAACGCACGCACGCTTGCCAACGGCGACGGCCTGGTGCGCAATACGCAGTACTACGTCGCGGCCCGCAAGTTCGCGGCGGCGCAACCGCAGGCGCTTCACGCGTTGCTCGACGAAGTCAACGACATCGACACGTGGGCGCGCGACAACGTCCCGCAAGTGGCGGCGCTACTATCGCCGCTCCTGGGACTGGATGCGTCGATACTCGATGTCGCGCTCAAGCGCACCGGCTACGGCGTTCAACCGATCACCGACACGACCCTGGCCTATCAGCAGCAGATTGCCGATGCATTCAGTGCGCTCAAGCTGATTCCCGGCAAACTGAGTCTTGCGGATGCGCGCTGGAAGAGTTGAGTACATACCGCGTCCGACGCATGCGTGATTATCGGGTCGATAAACTGCGCGACGCCTGTTGATCCGGACCGCGCCCGCCGGTTACAGATCCCGAAATGCGTGTCGCGCCCGGGCGGAAATCGAGCTTGAAGAGCGGCATCTTATGTGCGCGCCGCGCCATCCCAAACCGTCATTTCGATGTTCGATATGACTGGCAGCGGATATCAGGCGTGTTATCGCCCTACCGCTTCGATCGCTCGATCCTCAACTGATACTGAAACGCGTCGCCCCGATAGTTCAGCGCTTCAAACAGCACAGGCGCGCCATCGCGGCTGTACACGATTCTTTCGATACCGAGCAACGAACTGCCCGGCTCGACCTCCAGTGCGGCCGCCACCGCATCGCTCGCGGGCATCGAACGAATGGAGAGGTCTGCATGACCGATGCGTGCGCCGCAGTCCTGCTCGATTACGTGGAAGATATCGCGGTTCGCGAGATCGGCGGTAAGCAGTCGCTCGCCTATCGCATCCGCCGCGTAAGTCACTTCAAACGATACGGCCACGCCGTCCAGCATCCGCACGCGCTGGATCTCGGTCACTCGCGCTTGCGCATTCAGTTGCAGGCGGCTCGACAGCTGGCTGTTGGCAGCCACGACACGCACACTCTCCACCCGGTTCGACACGCGATGCCCGAGCGGTGTCATCGCCTCCGAAAAGCTCTGCAGTGAGCTGATGTTCTGCACGGCGCGCGATTGTTGCACGAAGGTGCCCTGGCCGTGAATCTTCTCGACCCATCCTTCCTGACGCAATCGCTCCAGAGCCTGACGAATAGTGATCCGGCTGACGCCGTGTAAATCGCACAGTTCGTGCTCGGTCGGCAGGCGCGAGCCGGGCGGATAGGTGCCGTCGAGGATGCGCGCATGCAAGGCGTCACGGACACGGTCATAGAGCGGCGCGGCTGATTGTCTGGCGTTTCCCATCGATTGGTGAACCCGTAGTGCGGCAAGGAATTGGCGGGTGCAATTGTGCACGACGTGCAAATCGAACACCGACATAAGCATGTCAGAAATGATCGCTTTGAACGCGAACAGCATAAACCTATACTCGCTTCACCATGTCGTTGTTATAACAACGACGAACGGAAAACCAACCACATATCGCTCGCGAAGAGTTCATACACCATGTCTTCCATCGTGTTTCACCGCGCGCCCACTGCGGCTGCACCGCCCCTATCGGCACGCTACAGCCACGCGGTTGAAGCAGGCGGCTGGCTGTATGTCACGGGGCAACTTCCCGTCGATCCGGACGCACCGGACGAGCCCTTGCCAGAGGGCATCGAAGCGCAGGCGCAGCTATGTTTCCGCAATATCGAACGGATCGTCGAACACGCGGGCTTTGCGCTCCCGGACACGGTTTTCGTGCGCATCTATTTGCGCGAGTTCGACACCGACTACACAGGCTTTAATCGCATCTACGACCGTTACTTCGACGATACGGCGCGGCTCCCCGCGCGCACCACGATCGGCGTTGCGCAACTGGGACGCAACGCCCGCGTTGAAATCGACGCTGTGTTGTATTCCGCACGTTGAGCGCCGTCCGGCGCCTTCATCTGCCTGCTTATTCATTCAGGGTCGATGTAATGAACACACGATTTTTTATCCGGCTGCTTGCCCCACTGTTCGCAAGCGCGATTCTCGGTGCGTCGCTCGCGCATGCGGCCGACAAGACCGTGACGATCGGCTATCAGACCGACATCGAGCCTTCCAAGATCGCGCAAGCCAAAGGTCTTTATGAAAAGGACAGCGGCTACCAGATCAACTGGCGCAAGTTCAACACGGGCGCCGACGTGATCGCCGCGATGGCATCGGGCGACGTGCAGGTCGGCTTCACGGGCAGCAGCCCGCTCGCTGCGGGCGTCACGCGCGGTCTGCCCATCCAGACGTTTTTCGTCGCAGCGGAAATCGGATCGGCCGAAGCCTTCGTGGTGCGCAACGGCAGCAACATCAATACGCCGCAAGATCTGATCGGTAAGAAAATCGCCGTGCCTTTCGTGTCCACCACGCACTACAGCCTGCTCGCTGCGCTCAAGCACTGGAACGTGCCCGCCGATCGCGTGACGATCCTCAATCTGGCACCGCCGGAAATTGCCGCCGCATGGCAGCGAGGCGACATCGACGGCGCGTACGTATGGGAGCCCGCGCTGGGCAAGATCCAGAAGTCGGGCAAGCTCTTCACGACGTCGGCCGACGTGCGCAAATGGGGTTCGCCTACCTTCCTCGCGTGGGTCGTGCGCAAGGACTTCGCCCAATCGCATCCGGATTTTCTGGTGAGTTTCGCGAAGGTGACGGGCCAGGTGAACGAGGACTATCGCAAGAACGGCGCGAACTGGACGGCAAGCTCGCCTGAGGTCGAGGCCATCGCGCGCGTCAGCGGCTCCGACCCTGCCGACGTGCCGCCGCTACTGCACGGCACGACCTATCCGCTGCTCAGTGAACAGCCGGGCGGCACGCTGCTGGGCGGTGGCACGGCCGCTGCGCTGGCAGATACGTCGAAGTTCCTCAAGGAGCAGAAGCGCCTCGACACGCTGCTGCCCGACTATCGTCCGACGGTCACTGCCGCCTATGTGCAGCAGGCGATCAAGCAGTAAGCCCACCCAACAGGCCAGCCGATGATTCGCGTCGAATCCGTCAGCGTCGACTTTGAAACGGGCGCAAGGCGCCGTACCGTGCTCTCGAATATCGATCTCGATCTGCGCGACGGCAGCTTCACGGTAGTGCTCGGTCCTTCGGGTTGCGGCAAGACCACTCTGCTCAACGTGATCGCGGGGTTCATCGCGCCCACGGCCGGCAAGGTCACGCTGGATGGCGTGGCCGTGACAGGGCCGGGCGCGGAACGCGGCGTCGTCTCGCAGGACGATGCCTTGCTGCCGTGGCAGAACGTCGCGCAGAACATTGGCTTCGGGCTGAAGCTGCACGGTGTGACGCGCGACGCGTTGCGCGACAAGGTCGACTCGCTGCTGGCGCTGACCGGTCTGAGCCAGTATGCCGACTATCCGCTATGGAAGATCTCGGGCGGCATGCGTCAGCGTGTGAACCTCGCCCGCTCGCTTGCCGTCGATCCGCGCTTTCTGCTGCTCGACGAACCGCTCGGCGCGCTCGACGCATTCACGCGTCAACGCATGCAGGAATACCTGCTGCAACTCTGGACGCGCTACGACAAGGGCATGTTGATGATCACGCACGACATCACGGAAGCACTCTTCATGGCCACCGACCTCGTGCTGATGCGAGGCGGCCCAGGCCGTATCGAGTCCTTGCGCGCGCTGGAATTCGGCCGGCGCTTCGCAGCGGGCGAAAGCGCCCGCTCTATCCGCAACGACCCGGCGTTCGCGCGGCTGCGTGACGAACTCGAAACAACCTTCTTCGCCGACGAGGGAGAAAAGATATGAGCGCAGCCGATCAATCCGTGCGCGCGACGGCCGGTACGCCGGACGCCGCCGCAGGTTCAGCCACGCGGCATGCCGCCAGCACGCCGCGTGCTGGCTGGATCAGTTCACGTCAGATCAGCGCAGCCACGCTGGTCGCACTGATCGTCGCATGGGCGGTCGCGGCGCGTCTTCAACTGGTCAGCCCGGTGTTTCTGCCCTCGCCCGCAGCCGTCGCGCAGAAATTCGTCACCGTGGCCACGGATGGCTCCAGCAACGCAACGCTGCTCGAACACACGCTCGCGAGCCTGCATCGCATGCTTGCGGCGCTGTTGCTCGCCATCGTCACAGCGATTCCCGTCGGCATTCTGACGGGCATGAACCGCGTCGCACAGGCCATCGTCGATCCGCTGATCGAGTTCTATCGCCCGATTCCTCCGCTCGCGTATCTGCCGCTCATCGTGATCTGGTGCGGCATCGGCGAGCCTTCGAAAGTGCTGCTCATCTGGCTCGCAATCTTCGCGCCTCTTGCAATCGCGACGCAGCAAGGCGTGAAGCGCGTGAAGCCGGGGCGCGTCCGTGGCGCACGCGCGCTCGGCGCGACCAACAGGCAAATCGTGCGCTACGTGGTGATTCCTTCGGCTGCGCCGGACGTTTTGACGGGCATTCGCATCGGCCTGGGCGTGGGCTGGTCCGTGCTGGTCGCCGCGGAACTGATCGCGGCCACGCGTGGGCTCGGCTTCATGATCCAGTCCGCCGGGCAGTTTCTGGAAACGGATGTGGTCATCATGGGCATCATCGTCATCGCGCTGATCGCCGCCGCGATCGAATGGGGGTTGCGGCGCGTGCAGAAAGCGCTCGTGCCGTGGGACGGGCACGCATGAGCACATCGCACGAGCAGAACGGCACCGCCTTGCAGGCGGACGTCTTCGTGGCAGGCGGCGGCCCGGCGGGCACCTGGGCCGCGCTCATGGCGGCGCGCAGCGGCGCGAGCGTCGTGCTCGCCGACAAAGGCTATTGCGGCACGTCGGGCGCCGCCGCTGCGTCGAACAACAATGTCTGGTATGTGCCGGATCCAGGCGATTACGCGCGTCACTTCGAAGAACGTTATCGCCGCGGCGGCGAACTCAGCGAACTGTCATGGACCTCCAGCGTGCTCGACGCTTCGGCGCGTCAACTGCAGTTGCTCGAGACGCTTGGCTATCCATTTCCGCGCAAGGATGACGGCACGCCGAATCGCGCCACGCTGCGCGGCCCCGACTACATGCGCTTCATGCGTCAGCAGATCCGGCGCGCGGGCGTGACGATTCTCGATCATGCGCCGTTGCTTGGCCTCGTGCACGACGAACGCGAGGGCCGCGTCACGGGCGCATTCGGTGAGCGCCGCGACGGCTCGCGCTGGCAGGTGAGCGCGAACGCCTGCGTGATCGCGACCGGCGGCTGCGCGTTTCTGGGCGGCGCGCTTGGCACCAACGTCTGCACCGGCGACGGACATCTCGCAGCGGCGGAAGCGGGCGCGCTGTTCTCCGGGATGGAATTCTCCAGCCAGTACGGCCTCGCGGCGGCGTTCTCGTCGGTCACCAAGGGTTTGCCGTTCGTCTGGGCCAGTTATTCGACGCAGGACGGCAAGCCGCTTCATATCGACGAGGACGATGCATTCGTGCCCGTGGCCAGAACGCTTATCCACGAACCTGTGTTCGCCGTCTTCGACCGTGCAACGCCCGAGATCGAACGATGGCTGCGCTCGGGTCAGGCCAACGCCTTTCTGCCTTACGACCGTATGGGTATCGACCCGTTCCGCACGCGTTTCCCCGTCGGTTTGCGCCACGAAGGCACGGTACGCGGCACGGGCGGCATCCGCCTGACCGATTTCGACGGCAGCACCGACGTGCCAGGTCTCTATGCGGCGGGCGACGCGGCTTCGCGCGAGGCGATCGTCGGTGCTCGCACGGGCGGCGGCTCGCCGAACGCGGCATGGGCCATTGCCACTGGAAGCTCGGCGGGTGCGGCGGCAAGCCGCTTCGCGAAAACGCACAGCGGCGTGCAAGCATTCGACGTCGATGCGCACCTTGCGCAGCTTTCCACGAGTGACCCGCACGCCGCCGCTGAAACGCTCGAACGCGACGTCCGGCCGCCCGAGGTCCAGCTGTTCCGCAGTGAAGAGCGGCTCACTGCTGCGCTGCGTACCATCGAAGCCGCGCTCACGACCCGCGCACCCGCCGACGCGTCACTCGCTGCGAGCCGCAGCGCCCATGCACTGATGTACGTTGCGAAACTGTCCTACAGCAGCGCGCTCGCGCGCCGCGAAACGCGCGGGATGCATCGGCGTGACGACTTTCCGCTGCAAGACGGTTTCGCCTCGCGTCTGCTGACCGGTGGCGTGGAAGATGAGCCCGCGCTGCGCTGGCACGCCGTTGCCGACCCCGCCATTGCCTGACAGGACAACCCGTTTTGATCGAACTTATCAGCGAATCGCGCTGCACTGCCTGTGACCGTTGCGTCGATGTCTGCCCGACCAACGTGTTCGATGCCGTGAAGGGCAGCGTTCCCATCATTGCCCGCCCCGACGCGTGTCAGACCTGCTTCATGTGCGAGCTGTATTGCCCCGCCGACGCGCTGTACGTGCACCCGTTCGCAGACGAACATGTGGCCGTCGACGAGGCGCAGCTTGTGCGCGAAGGTGCGCTTGGCGCCTACGGCCGCTCGCTCGGCTGGAAGCGGGCACGCGCCGGCGGCACGGAGCGCGATGAAACCCATCGTCTGTTCGAACTCGGCGTGACGTAACGCATGCGTGCGCTGCGGCCCGCAGAAGGATGATTCGCTGCCGCGATGGAACGCATATGCCGCAAACACATATGCTTTCCACGATCACTTCTTTTACGGCGCAGCGGCACGACGCTAAGCTCGAAATCCGCCATCGACTTTCCAATGGCCTTACCGCCTACGTCCATCATGCCGAATTCCGCCGAACAGGCCGCCGACTGGCTGCTCTCCGGACTCGAACTGCGCAGCACGCTCTTTCACGTGGGGCGCTACTGCGGGGCGTATCGCGCGTCGACGGCGGGCCATCAGCGAGCGAGCTTTCACCTCGTGCTGGAAGGCACGTGCTGGCTTCATCTGCCGGCAAAGAACGGCCGCGCCGCGCAAAGCACGCGGCTGGTAGCAGGCGACGCCGTGTTCCTGATGCACGATATGGCGCATTGCCTCACGCCCGACTCGAACGCGCCATCCGATGACGAATTCGCGGTGCGCATCGGGGCCATGACGCCGCTCGACGCGCCTGACGATTCACACAGCGGTGTCGCGCTGGCATGCGGCTTCTTCGAATTCCGTTCCGATCTTGGCGAGGCCATCACCGGCCTGCTTCCTGATCACATCCTCGCGCGTCACGACGACACGAAGCTGGCCGGCGCGCGCACGCTGTTCGATCTGATCCGCGTGGAAGCCGCCCGTGTGCAGGACGCGTCCTCGCCGCTCATCAATCGTCTGACGGATGCGCTGTTCTTCTATGCGCTGCGCGCCGTCGCGAGCGCCGACGATTTCGCGCCGGGTCTGTGGTCGGTGATGCGGCGCGCCGAGTTCACGCCGCTCGTCAGCGCGATCATCGAGAAACCCGGCGACGACTGGACCACGCACACAATGGCGGCGTTTTGCCACATGTCGCGCGCGCGTTTTTGCAAGCAGTTTGCGCAAGCGTGCGGACAGCCTCCTGCGCAATTTCTCGCCCTGCTGCGCATGAAGGTCGCCGCGGAAATGTTGAGGCACGGAGCCTCCACGCTCAGTACAGCCGAGCATGTCGGCTATCAATCGGAATCTGCCTTCGCACAGGCCTTCAAACGCGTCACGGGCCTGCCGCCGGGTACATGCCGCCGCGAGCCCGCAGGAATCGCTCAAACGCCCGTCCATTGAGTTGAGACGAACGCGCATGAAAGCGAGACGGCGGCGCATTGCCGGCTCGACTGGCGGCGTCAACAATGGGGCTTTCCGATTGAGGATGCCATGAGCCGTCTGCCTCTCCAAACCATCGAAAGCGCGCCCGAAGCAAGCCGCCCGTTTCTCCAGAAGTCGCAGGCCGCGAATGGCTTTCTGCCGAATCTGGTTGCGGCACTCGCCAATGCACCCACGGCGCTCGAAACCTATCTGAGCGTCGGCGAAATCAATTCGCGCAGCGGTCTTACGCTGGCCGAACGCGAAGTCGTGCAGATCACGGCGGCCGCCATTCATGGCTGCGGTTTCTGCGTTGCCGGTCATACGGCGGTCGCGCTGAAAAAGGCACAATTGCCCGCAGCGGTTGTCGATGAAATCCGTGCTCAAGGCGCCGTATCCGACGTGCGTTTGAATGCGGTCGCCGCGTTCGCGCGTGAGGTGATCGCCACGCGCGGTGCCGTGTCCGACCAGGCATTCGCTGCGTTCAAATCCGCTGGTTACAGCGACGCCAACGCACTCGAAGTGATACTCGGCGTGAGTCTCGCAACGTTGTGCAACTTTGCGAACAACCTGGCGCGCAACGAGTTGAACCCGCAACTCGAGGCATATCGCTGGGAGCCTAAGGCGCAGGCGGCATGAACGCGTCCGTGAGCTTCGAGGCGCTCGCCGCCTGGCTGGACGCGAACGCCGAAACACTCGACGTCGACCCATCCCGCGCGTCAGAGGTTCTGCCGCAACTGGTGCGCGCGCGTAGCGCCGCCGTGGGCGTGCCGGAAGCGCTGGGCGGCACGGGCGGCAGCATCGCGGACGCAATCGACACGGTCGCGGCCGTCGCGCAACGCTCGCTGACGGCAGCATTCGTGCTGTGGGGGCATCGCACCTTCATCGAATACCTACTGCAAAGCGACAACGAAGCGCTGCGCACGCGCTGGCTACCACCGCTTCTTGCGGGCGAGATCGCGGGCGCTACGGGGCTATCGAACGCGATGAAGTATCTGTCCGACATCGAGCCCCTGCAGATGCACGCGGCGCGCAGCGGCAACACGTTCGCGCTGAACGGCAGCCTGCCGTGGATCACGAATCTGAGGCGCGAAGGCTTCATCGCCGCCGCAGCGTTCGACCACGACGACGGCTCGCCGCCGTCCATCTTTGCGATTCCTCACGATGCCCCCGGCGTCGAGCGCAGTGAAGATCTCGACCTGATCGCCCTGCGTGCAAGCAACACCGCTGCGCTGCGCGTGAAAGGCACGGTGCTCGACGACACGTATCGCCTTGCCGCGAATGCACCCGTGTGGCTCGCCCGTGTGCGTCCCGCATTTCTCGGTCTGCAATGCGGGATGTCGATTGGACTTGCGCGGCGTGCCCTGCTCGCCACGCTGGAAGCGAGCGAAGCATCACGCGGGTCGATCCGCGAGGAAATTCACGAACTCGAAGCGACACTCGCAGACCAGTCGGCGCAACTGAAGCAGGGTGTGCTGGACGGCACCTTCTTCAATGCGCCCACGGCGATGTTCGAACTGCGCATTGCGCTTGTCGATACCGTCACGCAAGCCGTCTCGCTCGAAGTGCAGGCGACGGGCGGACGCGGCTATCTGCGTGGTCAGAGCGGCGGTGCGCGGCGTGTGCGCGAGGCGTCGTTCATTCCCATCGTCACACCGAGCCTCGTGCAATTGAAGTCGCAACTCGCGCGACATCGACGGGCGGAAGCGGCATGACGCAGGGCGCGCATATTGTCGCGAGCGGCGTCACGCTGCGCTATGCCACGCGCGGCGTGCTGAATGGCGTGGACCTGTCGGTCGCGCCCGGCGAACTCGTCGCGCTGCTCGGGCCGAGCGGTTGCGGCAAGTCCTCGCTGTTGCGGGCCATCGCGGGGCTGACGCGAACCACGTCCGGCGCAATTCGGGTGGATGGCGCAACGGTCGACGGACCCCGCCCCGAAGTCGCGCTCGCGTTTCAGGATGCGTGTCTGCTGCCGTGGCTCACGGTCGAGCGCAACGTGGCTTTCGGGCTGACGTTCGCACGGCAGCCGCAACTCGCGCGCACGGTCCGCAAGGAACGCGTGACCCATGCACTGGCCGCTGTCGGGCTGGAACATGCCCGTCACTGGCTGCCGTCGCAACTCTCGGGCGGCATGGCTCAGCGTGTCGCGCTGGCGCGCTGCCTCGCGCGCGAACCACGCGCATTACTGCTCGACGAACCGTTCGGTGCGCTGGACGAAGTGACCCGCGCCGACATGCAGCAACTGCTCATTGCCGCCGTGCGCAACACGGGTGCATCCGCATTGTTCGTCACGCACGACATTGACGAAGCGCTGCTGGTCGCCGATCAGATCGTGCTGCTCGGCAAGCGTGGCACGCTCGTGGGACGCTGGGCAGTGCAACTGCCGCAGCCGCGGCATACCCAGGTGCGCTCGCTCGGCGAGTTGCGCATAGCCATCCTTCAGGCGCTGCAAAACTCGATATCAGAGGCAGCCTGAAGCCGGCAGACGAATCTGGCAGATGAATCTGGCAGACACAAGCGGGGAATCTTTCATGTGCAATGTACCGATGTCACGACGCGAATGGCTCAAGCTCGCGTCGCTCTTTACCGTCGCAGGCGCGGCGCCGCTGCTGAAATCACTCGATGCCCGCGCCGCTGCCGATCCGGATGCGCCCGTGCGCATCGGCTATCTGCCCATTACCGATGCGACGCCGCTGCTCGTCGCCCACAACAACGGCTATTTCTACGCGGCGGGCATCCGGGCAGAGAAACCGACGCTGTTGCGAAGCTGGGCGCAGCTCGTGGAGGCGTTTCTGTCGGGACAGGTCAACGTGGTGCATCTGCTCTCCCCGATGACAGTGTGGGCACGGTACGGCAGCAAGGCGCCCGCCAGGGTAGTCGCGTGGAATCACGTGAACGGCTCGGCACTAACGGTTGCGCCCGACGTGAACAGCGTCGCGGACCTGGGCGGCAAGACGCTCGCTGTGCCGTTCTGGTACTCGGTGCATAACGTCGTGCTACAGGACATGCTGCGCGCGCAAGGTCTCACGCCTGTGCTCAAACGGTCGGGCACGCCGGCGCCGAAGGAGGTCAACCTGATCGTGATGGCACCGTCCGACATGCCGCCCGCACTCGCCGCGAGGCAGATCGCCGGCTATATTGTCGCCGAGCCGTTCAATGCGGTGGCCGAGCAACTGAACGTCGGCAAGATACTGCGCTTCACGGGCGACGTGTGGCGCAATCACGCGTGCTGTGTGATTTTCATGCACGAGCAGGATCTGACACAGCGCGCGGCGTGGTCGCAGAAGGTGGTCGATGCGATCGTCAAGGCGCAACTGTGGACGCGCGCCCATCCGCAAGAGGCGGCCAGGCTGCTGTCGAAGGAAGGCCCGAACCGCTACACGCCGCACGCGCCGCAACTGCTCGCCCGCGTGCTGGCGCCGCAGGCCGCCGATCAGGGCCGTTATCTCGGCGACCATGCGATCCAGCACGCCGACTGGAAGTCGAAGCGAATCGATTTCCAGCCCTATCCGTATCCGAGCTATACGGAAGAACTCGTGCGCAAGCTGAAAACGACCCAAGTGGAAGGCGCGAGCCAGTTTCTTGCGTCGCTCGATCCGAAACAGGTCGCAAGCGATCTCGTCGATGACCGCTTCGTGAAGAAGAGCATCGAAGCATCCGGCGGCCTCGCGGCGTTCGGTCAGGAGGCGGGCTATACCCGCAAGGAGACGATCATTGTCTAGTGTGCTCGTTCGTGAGGCTTCATCACCTGTACGCAGCCGCAGGCCCGCTTCCGCGCATTGGCGCAGTGTCGTGCTGGGCGCAGTAGGTCTCGCCGCCACACTGGCGCTCTGGTGGCTCGCCGTCACGCTGCTCGCGGGCCACAACGCGATGGCTGCACAGTTCACGCCGCAGCGCGCGCTGGAAGCCCTGCCTGCCCTCGTCACCAGCGATCAGCTACTCGTGCATGTGGCGACCAGTCTGAAGCGCATTGCTGTTGGACTTGCCTGGGCGCTCGTGGTGGGTGTGCCGCTGGGCTTCGCCATCGGCCGTCTGCGCTGGCTCGAACAGACGCTCTCGCCTGTGCTGCAGTTCCTGCGCATGATCTCGCCGCTTTCGTGGATGCCGCTTGCCGTGATGTCGCTCGGCGTCGGCGATCGTGCCGTGTATTTTCTGCTCGCGTTTGCGGCTGTCTGGCCGCTCGTGATGAGCACGGCGTCGGGTGTCGCACATCTGGACCGGCGCTGGATCCGGCTTGGCGAAAGCCTCGCCGCCACGCGTGCGGAGATGCTCTGGCATATCTATGTGCCGGGCGTCGCTGCGCATGTGCTCACTGGCGTGCGACTCGCTATCGGTATCTTGTGGATCGTGCTGGTGCCTGCGGAAATGCTCGGCGTGAGCGCGGGACTTGGTTATCTGATTCTCGACACCCGCGACCGGCTCGCGTATTCGGAGCTGACGGCCGTCATCCTCGTGATCGGCGTCCTCGGTTTTCTGCTCGATCTCGCGGCGCGCGCCATTGCCGCGCGCCTGTCGAATGACGTGGCGCTGCGGGATCAGTAAATTCCTGATCACGCCAATCTGCTGACATGAGGTGAACCGCAGGCAGGAGATGCGCGAGACGCTCAGGCAAGCATCAGAAGAACAATAGCGTGCGCAGTTCGATACTCCGACGCGGCCTTGCATCCGGCGGTGACGACGGATCGTCGAATGCCGTGTGCGCCGTCAGCCGCGCGACGCCGTCGCCAGCAGAATCGTAGATTTTCAGCAGCAGCACTTCTTGCGGCGCCATCAGCGGGAAGTAGTACCAGCGATGCTTCGGGTTGTACACGAACGCATAGGTCTCGCCGACCTTGTCCGCATAGATCAGGTCCGACGGCACGAGATCGGTTGGCGCGATACTGCGCGCATCGCATAGCGCCAGCGGCGACGATTCGACCGGCGATCCGATGGGACGCCACAGATTGACGATTGCCACCCTGCCCTTGAGCAGCTCTTGCGCTTCATGCGGCGGCAAATGATCGCGCACGCGGCGCGGGCCCGACACGAAGGTCTGGTCGTTGTGAATGAACTTGACCGGCTCGCGCACGTTGCCCGGACGCGCCGCGTCGCCGTCGCGAATCGTGTGATCGAAAATGACGGCGCGCTTCGCGCCCGTCCAGCGTTTGAGCAGTGCCTCCGACTCCGGATAGTAAATACGTTCTATTGCAGCAGGATCGGAGAAATCGCTGAGCGCGCTCGCATGCTGCCGCAACTCGAAACCGTTGCGGTCCAACGACAAGCCACCCGGCGGCGGCGAAACCCGCGCATTGACGATATGCACTCGCTCGGTCCGATACACGCCACTGCGCTGCGGCACGCCGGCAGGCGGCTCATAAGCGTACGTAGCGGGCTTTTCGCCCGTCGGGACAAGATAGTTCAAGCCGGCTTCGACAACCGCCGGTTGTTCAATGACGACTTCGCTCATTGCTTACGCTCCGTGCCTGTGCGTGAACGAATTCAGTTCGGCGCTATTTCACCGATGATCTGACACGAATCCGATGTGACCGTGATGTTGAAGTATCCGGCGCGCGCATAGCGGGCGATCCGTTCGAGGCGCTCCGGATCGTCCTTGCCCGTGTGCTCCGGTACAGACGGCACAGGCCGCAACTGCGCGCGCTGACGCACGAATTCGAACGGATAAAGCACGACCAGGCGGTAAAACAATGCGGGGCTCATCGACATGATGCGCTCTCCTGCTCACGGCAACATGAGTTGAATCTAGTCAGTGAAGCGGCAATGCACAAACAAGCATTTGTGCAATGCTTTGCAAGGCGTGGACGATGTAGCAGCCGGCCGTTCGAAGCCGCGTGGCCCGACAGCACGCCCGGCAGAATCAACGCAGCGTAATGCACCAGAACGTTTCGATGCGACCCGCGCCGAGGCTCAGGCTCGCGTTCACGAGCGTGCCGTTGAAACTCATGTCGTCGTCTTCGCGCACGCAGAGCTTGTGCAGGCGATTCGCCCAGGGCTCGTCGAGCGGAACCTCGGCGATGTGCATCGCGGCGGCGCGAGCGGTCACGAAGTAGTCGGGAACGATGCCGATACCCAGCCCCTCCTGCGCCATCCGGCACACGGCGTCGAAGCCCGCGACGCGAATGCGCGAGCGCAACGTGCGGCCTGCTTCGGCGGCGAGGCGCTCCGTCAGGTTCTGGATCGAACTGTACCGCTCCTGCAGAATGAGCAGATGATCCAGCAGTTCGACGAAACGCAGGTCGCGCCGCTGACCGAGCGGATGCCCTTGCGGCACCACGACGACGAGACGATCCACGTAACACGGCATCACCGTCAGGCCGTCTACAGGCTGATCGCCCCAGAAAATGCCGAAGTCAACGACACCTTCGCGCACCGCCTGCACCGCGCCCGTGCTCGTATTGGGCTGCAACTCGACGGTCACGTTCGGGTAATTACGCATGAAACGCGAGAGCGCATCGGGAAAAAAGCCGAACAGGGCCGACTCGTTCGCCGCCGCACGCACATGACCGCGCGCGCCGTGCGAAGCGGACGAGAACTCGGCCATCTCGCATTCGAGCTGAGTGAGATCGCGCAGGATTTTGCGCGAGTGGCGCAAAAGCGCCTCGCCCGCCGGTGTCGGCGAGACGCCGCGCCGGTGGCGTTCGAGCAGCGTGGCGCGCACGGACTGCTCGAGATCGGCAAGCCGCTTGCTCACGGCGGAAGGCGCCATGTGCTCGCGCTCCGCTGCCTTCGCGATGCTCGCTTCCTCGACGACCGCGAGGAACAGCTTCAGCGTGACGATATCGACTCGCCCGGCCAGATTCGCGCGAAGTTCGATGCTGGGTGCGCCGGGATCTTCTGACGCGGGACGGTCGATGCGGAACATGTCGGACGGAGTGCAGGACGCACCCAAGGCCTAGGGAAGTGCAGTATCCCACGCGAATAAAACTGAGCACAGAAGCGTTGTCGCGAAGAGGCGCGCAAGAGTGAATCGCCTGCTCGACAATCCAGGCTTCGTTTCCACTATTGCATCCCACTGCGTTCAATCCTCGTTCGCGACCGGCGGCGGCGTAGCCATCACGCTCGCACGCAGCGCCGACAGGACCGATTCCATGAGTTCGTCCGGCGGCGCCAGCCCTGTTCGGCAAAGCGCCTGCTGTACGCTGATCACACGCCCCGCTTGATAATGTCTCCCGCTTCCAATGGCGTCTTCAAAAGCATTGGCGCGCTGATTGATCTCATGTGGATCGGCGCTGACCAGCAACACCGCATGAGCCAGTACTGCGTACAGCGACGAATGCGCCCCACGCCCGTCCATTCGCACGCCGCGCCAGTACTGCGCAGTACCGGCCAGCTTTTGGGCCTCGCCCGGCCGTCCCCAGGCGAGGTTGAAGCGTCCGTCGCAGAATGAGCCGTCCACCGCCTCCCAATGCGTCTGAAGCCCGAACGCGCCGAGCGCGTCGCGCAGCACTTCACACAGATGCCGATAGACTGCTTCGGAATTGCTGGCCGCCGATCCCCGCACCCGATAGGCCAGGCTCAGGTTGAGAATTCCAGGCCCCTGCGGCACCAGCCCACCGCCCGACATGCGCATAAAAACCCGGCATCCCTGCTCCGCGAACTGAGCCCGAGCACTCTCGAGAGCCGGGAAACGCCGGTAGCTGCGCGGCACCACGAGCGACTGCGGTGCCTGCCACAAATGCGCGACACTCCGGCCGGTCTCGGCCATCGACAGCAACCTGGTTTCTGCCGCGAGGGGATCGGCAGTGTCGACGTCGAAGTAGACGATGTCAAATGGCATAGACGCGGAATCGAACTGGAGTGAGGTAGTGCAGCGGTACTTCGTGGACTAGTGAAACGTAAATCCGCCGTCCACGTTGACGGACTGGCCGGTCACGTTGTCCATCGTCGCAAAGAACAGCGCCATTTGCCCCATGTCCTGCGGCGTCTGCGCACGCCCCTGCGGAATGAGCGTGAGCTGGTGGCGAGCCCAGGAGTCCTCCACCGATTCCCCGTCGTTCTTCCACTCGTCGGCGAGGCGGTCCCACATGTAAGTGCGCACGATGCCGGGACAAATGGCGTTGACGGTGACACCCTCCTGTGCCACTTCCTTGGCCAAGGCATTGGTAAAGCCGACCACCGCGAATTTGGACGCGCTGTAGTGTGCAAGGTTCGGAAAGCCCTCCTTACCCGCGATGGAGGCCACGTTGATAATGCGTCCCGAGCGCCGCGCAAGCATCGGCCCCAGCGCTGCCTTGCAGCCGAGGAATGTGCCTTTGGCATTGACGTCCATTACGAAGTCCCAGTCCGCCTCGGTGAGATCCGCAACCGGGTGAATGTTGATGACGCCCGCGCAGTTGACCATGATGTCGAGCCCGCCCAGTTCGGCCACGGTTTGATCGACCATGGCCTGCACCTGCGCCGCGTCGGTCACGTCCACGCGGCGCACCAGCGCCTTGCGGCCAAGACGTCGCACGGCCTCCTGTGTGGCCAGCATGTCGTCTTCGAGCAGGTCGGCGATAAGAATGTCGGCGCCAGCCTCGGCCAGCGCCATGACGATGCCACGTCCGATGCCCCGCGCACCACCGGTCACGACGGCCGATTTGCCGGCCAGGGGAAGAGAATTGTGCTGCATGAGTGTCTCCTTGATATGGTGTCCGGGCTGCGGCTCGTACACAGACTGCCGGGCGACCGGATGTCTGAACAGGCAACCATGCCCTTGTCAAACCCGAGCCGCGCTCACTTTAGTCTTGGCTGGACGATGATTTTCACGGCCGATTCGTTGTTATGAATCAGGGTGTCGAATCCTTTGAGAATCAGGTCATCCAGTTGAATGCGTTGAGTGATGAACGGCGCCAGATCGATCTTGCCTTCCTCTACGAGCTTGATCGTTTCCTGATGGTCATTGCAGTACGCAATCGTGCCGCGCACGTCCAGCTCTTTCATGACTACGCTGTGCACGTTGACAGTTGCCGGATGGCTCCAGATGGACACGATCACCACCACGCCGGTTGGTTTGGTAGCGGCCACCAGCGTGTCCAGAACCTTGTTCACGCTCGAGCATTCGAATGCCACATCGACACCCTTGCCACTGGTGATCTTCATCACTTCCGCAGCCACGTCCACTTCGGACGGATCGAGGATGTGATCGGCCACGCCGGATTCGCGGGCTTTTTCCTTACGCCTCGCGCTCAGCTCCGTCACAATCACACGCAGGCCCTTGGCTTTGAGAATGGCCGACAGCAGCAGGCCAATCGGACCAGCGCCGCCGACCAGCGCGACATCGCCGGCCCTCGCGCCACTGCGCGTGTAGGCATGGTGGCCCACCGACAGCGGCTCGATCAGGGCGGCCTGATCCAGCGGAATGGCCTTGGAAACCGGATGCACCCAGCGGCGCTTGACGGCAATCTTTTCGGCCAGGCCGCCGCCGCGGCCGCCCAGACCGATGAAATTCATGTTCTTCGACAGATGATAGTTTTCGCCCGGCCCCGTGGGCACGTCGTCGGCCACGATGTAAGGCTCAACCACCACATGCTGGCCGACTTCGATATCGGTCACGCCTTCGCCCACCGCATACACCACGCCGGAGAATTCATGCCCCATGGTGATCGGAGCGGACTCTCCGGAGATCGGATGCGGATGGCCGCATGGCGGAATGAAAATCGGCCCTTCCATGAATTCATGCAGGTCGGTCCCGCAGATCCCACACCATGCTACGTCGATGCCAACGGTGCCCGGCTCGACGACGGGTTGGGGAATGTCTTCGATGCGAATGTCACCGCGATCATAAAAGCGTGCTGCTTTCATCGTTCCAGATCCTCTGGTTTGTCTTGAATGAGGTGCGCGACGGCACCCCACCGTTTTCTTCGTTCGCAATCGACCGGCTCGTCCTGAGGTGCATCGCTCAGCAGAATTCCCTCGCTAGCGCCGGCCGGTCTCGCTAGCCCAGGTGCCGGCGCAGCAGCGCGTTCACCTCGTTGGCCTTTTCCATCTGCGGCATGTGGCCGGCGCCCTCGAGCACCGCCACCACGGCGCCGGCAGGCGCGGCGGCCGCATGGGCGCTGGGGATGATGCGATCCTCGCGGCCCCAAACCACCAGCACCGGCCCGTCAAAGCGGTCCAGCGCCCGGCCGGGCTGCTCCCGTTGCCTGCCGCCGCCGAACAACTGCGTGCCCAGCGCGCCGAGCGCTTCAGCCACACCGTCGAGCCGCTTGTACTTGAGCAGATCGTCCAGCAGCTGTCGGCTCACGAGCGACGTGTCGTTGAACAGCAGTTCGGCCACGGGCTTGAGCTCGCGGCGCGACTGCGCGCGCACGAAGCCATCGGTGTATTCGGCGTTGACTTCGTCGCCCAGGCCGGCGCTGCCGATCAGCGCCAGCGAACGCACCTTGCGGGGCGCATCCACCGCCAGTTGCGCGGCCACGCCCCCGCCCATCGAGTGGCCCACGAGATGGGCCGACGGGACATCAATGGTTTCCAGGAAGCGGCCGACGAAGGCGGCCAGTTCCTGCAGCGTCGTGCCCGCCAGCCGCACCTGGGACAGGCCGTGCGCAGGCAAATCGAGCGCGATCACCGGATGCGTCTCGGCCACTGCATCGAGGTTGAAAAGCCAGTTGTTCAGGTCGCCGCCGAAGCCGTGGATGAAGAGCACCGGCGTGCCCGACTCGGGCCCACGTCGCGCATAGCGCACGCGGATGCCGTCCACCTCGACGTAGTCGAACGCCGGGCCGGCGTCCTCGTCGTCGCCCTCGATGGCGGGCACCTCGAAAGCGGCGACGTACGCATCGATCTCGGCATCGCTCACGTCCATCTCCGCCAGCACACCAAGCAAGGCCTTGACCGGCAGCGTCTCGCCGCTCTGCGCAACGATGCGGCGCAGCAGTCCCGCATCGGGTGCTTCCACCGAGTTGGAAATCTTGTCGGTATCCACGTCGAGCAGCGCCGCTCCTACTTCGATTCGCTCGCCTTCCCGAACCAGCCAGTCCTGCACCGTACCTTCGCGCATCTCCAGCCCCCACTTGGGCATGACGATCGGGGTAATCGCGGCCATCAGTTCTTCCCTCCGTTCATCGTGCGGCGCGCCGCGTCCGCGATCCGCGCGGCGCTGGGCAGGTACAGGTCTTCCAGCACGGGCGAGAACGGCACCGGCGTATGCGGCGGACAGACCATCTCGATCCCGGCCTTGAGCGCGCCGAACGCATGTTGAGCCACCTGCGCCGAGATATCGGTCGCGATGTTGCAGCGTGGACTGGCTTCGTCCACAACAACCAGACGGCCCGTGTTCTCGACCGTTTCGAGCACGGTATCCATATCCAGTGGCGACAGCGTGCGCAGATCCACGACCTCCGCTTCGATGCCCTCCGCGGCCAGTGCCGTGGCGGCCTCCAGTGCGCGATGCACCATCAGGCCGTAGGTGACGATCGATACGTGCTTGCCGTCGCGCACGATGTTCGCCTCGCCGAACGGCACCGTGTACGAGCTTTCCGGCACATCGCCTTCGAGGCCGTAGAGGTTCTTGTGTTCGCAGAAGATCACGGGATCGTTGTCGCGGATAGCCTGGATCAGCAGCCCCTTGGTGTCGTAAGGCGTGGACGGGCACACCACCTTCAAACCGGGAATGTGCGTGAACAACGGCGTGAGCATCTGGCTGTGCTGGGCGGCGGCCCGAAAGCCGGCGCCGACCATCGCGCGAATTACGACCGGCGTTTCGGCGTTGCCGCCGAACATGTAGCGAAACTTCGCGGCCTGGTTGTAGATCTGATCGAAGCACACGCCCATGAAGTCGATGAACATCAGCTCGGCAATCGGCCGCATGCCGCACGCGGCGGCGCCGATGGCCGCCCCGACGTAAGCAGACTCGGACAGCGGCGTGTCGAGCAAACGGTCCCCATGTTTCGCGTAAAGGCCCTTCGTTACGCCGAGCACGCCGCCCCACGCGTCCGTTTCACCGTTCGCGCCGGCGCCGCCGACGATGTCCTCGCCCAGCATGATCACTGTCGGGTCGCGGGTCATTTCCTGGTCGATCGCTTCATTGATCGCCAGCTTCATGCTCAATTTTCTGGCCATGATGGAGTCTCCTGATGGATTGAATTATTGGTTCGGTCGTCGCGCGATGCCTTCAGTAGCTCACATAGACGTCCGCGAGCAGATCGTCGGGTCCCGGCAGCGGGGCGGCCTTGGCCTCCACGACCGAATGCTCGATCAACGCCGCGACTTCGCGATCAATTGCATCCAGTGCATCGCGCGAAATCACTTCCGCGCGCACCACCGCTTGTACGAACTTCTTGATGCAATCCTTGTTGCTGCGAATGTCGTCGAGTTCGCCGGGGGCACGATAGGTCTGCGCATCCCCTTCGAAATGGCCGAAGAAGCGCACCGTCTTGCATTCGAGCAACGACGGGCCGCCGCCCTCGCGCGCGCGCCGGATGACCTCGCCCGCGGCCTCGTGCACGGCGAAGAAGTCGGTGCCGTCCACCGTTACGCCCGGGATGCCGAAGCCGGCGGCGCGGTCGACATAGCTATCCACGGCCGTACCGTATTCGCGCGCAGTGGATTCGGCATAGCCGTTGTTCTCGATCACGAAGATCACCGGCAAATTCCAGACTGCCGCCAGGTTCAGGCTTTCGAGAACCGTGCCCTGGTTCGACGCGCCGTCGCCGCAAAAGGTGATGCCCACCTCGCCTTTGCCGCGGAATCTGGCGGCTAGTGCCGCACCGCAGATCAATGGCGCACCGGCACCGAGAATGCCATTGGCGCCCATCATTCCCTTCGACAGGTCCGCGATATGCATCGAGCCGCCCTTGCCGTTGCAGGAGCCCCCTTTGCGACCGTAGATCTCCTTCATCATCGCCACGGGGTCCACACCCTTGGCGATGCAATGGCCATGTCCGCGATGCGTGCTCGCAATGCGATCGCCGTCACCGAGGTGATGCAGGATGCCGACTCCGGTTGCTTCTTCACCGGCATAGAGATGAACGAAGCCGGGGATGTCCCCACGGCCAAAGTCGACGTGTAGCCGCTCCTCGAACTCACGGATCGTGCGCATCTTGCGATAGACCGCGAGCAGCGTCTCCTTGTCGAGCGGCAGCCGGGCCTGCCCTGCAGCGATGTCTGCTTCCATGTTTGTCTCCTTTTTTCAGGTTTGGGGGGTGAAGATGCAGAATTCAGGATCGGGCAGACCCGCGCCCGCGGCGCGGCGCATCAGGTGCGCGCCCGCGGAGTAGCTCATGCACGCGGCCACGTCGATGCTGGAAAAAGCGTTTTCTTTCAGCGTCACGAATACTTCGTCATCCTTATCGAATGCCAGCTCACGCTCGCCGTCGAGCGCGACGATGCCGGCGCCCTGCTGCACACGCTGCGGCACGGCATGCTCGAGGCGGTGCCAGCAGGCGACCGGCACCGACCGCATGAGTCCGGGCGCAATGGGCGCCATCAACTCGAACGCGCACTGCCCCTGCCGGCCCAGTTCGACGGCGAGGCCACCGCGTTCGTGTCGGCCGACCGGTTCGAGCAGGCCTGCGATCGCGGACAGACCGATTGCCTGCGGACTCGCGTATGACACATACACCGCCGTTAGCATGTCGGTCTTCCACACCGCACGTGCACCGATGTATTGCTCGCGGGAAATGACCGCGTCGACCAGCGCGATATCGGACCGCACCGCTTGGTTCGGCTCGCGAATCGTCACGTCAAGGCGCTTGTTACTCGCGAGCGCGCACTCCGCCGGGATGCGCCCGCTTGCGAACAGGGCGGTAGCCAGCCCGGTGATGGTGGGCTCGCGCATTTCGGGAAAGGCGTTGTTGGTGCCCGTGGAAATCCCGACGATCGGCACGTCGCCGCACTCGCGGACCACCGCGCGATGCGTCCCGTCACCGCCGAGAACCACGATAGCCGCCACACCGGCCTCTCGCATCATTCGTGCGGCGCACAGCGTGTCGTCCACGCTGCCGGTGACAGTCATGTTCAGATAATCGACCGCCGCCAGCGTGGCGTCAGGCCCTGACGAGCGCGCGAGATGCCGCTGCAGCATGGCCCGCAACCCTTCCCGATCCGGCATCATCAGCACGCGGCCAACGCCGCCCGCGGCCAGCGCAGACAGCAGCCGCAGCACGATATTCACGCGATCGGCCAGTTGCAGGCTGTTCGCGTTTGCGACAACCCGACGGATATCGCGTGCCGAAATGGGATTGGCGATGATGCCGACCAGCGGCGAACGAACCGGCGCAGGTTCGCGCATGCCTGTCTCCTGATGTACTTGTTTTGACAGGCCCACGTACTGCAACTGCTATGCCAGTGACGTGTCGATCCAATGGGACCGAAATCCCAGGTGATTACCCGGAAATCTGGGCACGAAATGCACAGGCGCGGCATGGTCCCGTGACAGGTGTCACAGGTGCAGTTGCATCATGCTGGACACGCGTATCGGCCGCACGCGGCAGGCACGCACTCAGCGCGCGATATCGCCTGCTTTGGCGTCGCTGCGGTTTGGCGACTGAATTCCGTAGCGCGCCATGCGGCGGTACAGTGTCATGCGGCTGATACCCATCTCGCGCGCGACAGCGCTCAGGTTCCAGCCCGAGGCGCGCAGGTGCTGCATGAGCACGATGCCCTCGGCCGACAACGTGTTCCCTTGCGACACATGGGCCGGATGCGCCGCCGGATTAGACGACGCAACTTCCGCGACGGTTTGTACGGCTGTGTCACCTATGCCTTCGGGGAGGTCATCTGCTTCGATGTGTTGGTGGCTGCAAACCGCCCTGGCATATGCGAGCGCATTGCGCAGTTCGCGCAGGTTGCCCGGCCAGCGATGCCGATGCAGCTGCTCACGCGCCGCCTCCGAGATCGTGAAGCCGGATCCAGTCTCCGGCACGGCGAGCAGCTTCTGCACCAGCCAGTCCAGATCGCTGCGCTCCCGCAGCGGCGGCAGGACGAGGCGCGCACCGTTGAGACGGTAATACAGGTCCTCGCGAAAGCGCCCGGTGCTGATCAATTGATCGAGCGGATGGTGAGTGGCCGAAATCACCCGCACGTCCACGGGCACGGGACGCGAAGCGCCGATCGCCAGCACCTCGCCTTCGGATAGCACGCGTAGCAGACGCGACTGTAGCTCGCGCGGCATGTCGCCAATCTCGTCGAGAAAGAGCGTGCCGCCGTGGGCCTCCTCGATCAGGCCGCGCTTCGGTTTCGAACCGGCGCCCGAGAAGCTGTTGGGCAGATGTCCGAACAGTTCGCTCTCGATCAGCGCTTCCGGTATTGCCGCGCAGTTGACCGCGATGAATGGGCCATTGCGACGTGAGCTGGCTCGATGCAGTGCCTTGGCCAGGAATTCCTTGCCGCTTCCGGTCTCGCCGTTGATCAGTAGATTGATCGGCGAATCGATGAGCCTCGCAGCGCGCTGCAATTGCTGGTGTAGTGCCGCATCTCCACCGCATAGCGCGGCCAGCTCAGTCGGCAGCGGCGGCGCTACGTCGACCTGCATCGGATGGTGCAAGCGCAGCACGGGCGGCATCACGCTCAGATATAGCGGTTTCCCGCTACGGCTCAACCGCAAGACGCGCTGCTCGCTGGGTCGCGAATAAACGAAGCGGCCCAGGTCGTCAGGGCGTGCATCAAACAGCTCCTCGAATCGCATGCCGAGCAGAGACTGGCCCATTGCCTCGACACCCGGCTCGGATATCAGCATTTGGTGCGCACGGCGGTTATGGCCGGAGATCCGTCCGCCGGCGTCGAGGGCAATCAGATACTCCGGATTGACATCGAGAAACTCGGGCGCCGGACTGAGTTTGAGCATCCAGTCCTGCCGGTGCCGGCGCAGAAAATAGGCGTCCTCGATCCGGTTGGCGTACATGCGGACCAGTTGCAGCGCAAGCATCTGGCTGTACTTGGCCTGCGGTGAACAGAGCGCCGAGATATCGAGAATCGCGTTGAGCTGGCCATACGAATCGAACAGCGGCGCAGCGGTGCAGGTCAACGGAATATGCGTCGCATCGAAATGGTCGTCCTGATGTACTGTCAAAGCCTGACCCGTCGCCAGCGCAGTACCCACCGCACAGGTGCCCGCGCCGTTCTCGCTCCATTCAGCGCCCAGATAGAGGCCGGCGCGGCGCAGGGCTGCGTCTACATTGGCCTCGCCCCGGAAGTCGACAGTGACGCCGTCGGCATCCGTCAACAGGACCACATAGCCCATTCCTCCCACCTGGCTGTACAAGGTGTCGAGGCCATGACGGGCAATGCGCGTGAAATCGTCAATACGTTGCTGATGTTCGCGTAAGCGGAACTGCGGCAGGATGCGTGCTTCCTGCATCCGGGCAGGGTCAAGACCGTACTGGTGCACGCAACGCCGCCACGAACTCTGGATGATCGCATCGTGCGCGCGGGTGCCTGCCGCCGATTCACTGGTGGTCGTCAGGAGGACTGTTTCGATGTGCTGGCGTTGCGACTGGTCCATCGCTGTCTCCTGTGTATCAGGTGCCTCATACGGAGTGCGAAGGCGCTGGCTGGCAAGACGCTCCGGCTCAGCGTGTCACGCAGTTCCTCTGAGCATATCTTCGCTACCACAGTCGGGCTGTTATCGAGTCGGCATCGCCCATTCTAAAATGGCTGGACCGGGCCATCAGCCGCACCAGCCGATGAGCTCGTTGACGTCGGATTTACTGATGCCGGCTTGATAATGTATCCGACGCCCACTGGATTATGCAAACGGGGATTCCGTGCGAATCAACACTCAGGCGAATCCGGCGGTTCGTTGGGCATGGCGAAAATGCCAGGACCAGACGCCACGCAAGCCCTATAACTGACCCTTGCGCCTCACGGAAGTGGTCGCGCGCCCGCAGGAGCGTGCCGAATAGTTCGATTTTCCTGATGGCACTCCGCTCATCAAACATCGGCGCTCCGCTAAACGAATAGCGATGCGTCGAAATTTCAGGTCAGCAGGACCGGCTGTGCCCTGCTCCGGGTGAAAAGCAAATGCTTCGCCCCAGTTCGGTTTGCGAATGCTCCATGGGCCACAAAATGTCGGCTCTCTCTCCGGAGGGCAGGAAGGTTATCGTCGCGGCCATTCATTGTGGGCTCGTCTATATCGAACCACGATTATCTTCGATTCCGGCCAACACCTCCCGATATTACGACTACGCAATAGAAGGGGACCACCTTTTCAAATAAGCTGCATTTTCGTTGTGACCGCCTTGTTTCAGATCACGATTAGTTCTTCGCGCTCTTATCATCTGACAAATCGGCTTTGGCCGATTAACGCTTCTGGAAGGGACTAAAGAGAGACGCTGCCGATCGTTTTCGACAAGCGGAATCGGAAGTGTGCGTCAAGGGAGTTCCAATGAACATAAAGAGCTTTACATCACTACGTGGCGTCGCGTGTCTCGCGGTGGTAGGCACGCACGTGTGGACGATCTTTGATCTGCGCCGCCTGATCGAGGATCGATACGGCTGCGGTTCTCTTGAGGAGTTCGTATCGAACGTCGTCGACAGGACATTGAATGGACAGGCCGCCGTCGAAATTTTCTTTGTTCTGAGTGGTTGTGTACTCGCGTTGTCCTTGCAAAGTACTTCACGCATTTCCGGTACGACGTGGATCAAGGCATTCTATGTGAAGCGGTTCTTCCGTATTTATCCGGCTCTGTGGGCATCGCTCGCCTTAACACTCTGTCTTTGGCCTTTGATCAAAGTGGGACTGACCTCCCATGCTTACAGTGCCTGGGCGCTCGACGCTTATCCCGCACAGATCACTGCCAGATCCGTCATGCTGTCGTTGGCCGCCATCTATGTACATTTGAACTGGCCGATGTGGACGTTGCGAGTGGAGCTGTTCTATTCGATTCTGTTCCCGGCGATTTTTGTCATGGTGACGAATCAGCGCACGCGCACACCGTTTATGATTTTGATCGCGTTAATTGCTCTTGCGCCGATTCCACGCAATCTCTCGCTCCATTATTCGTTAGCCTTCAGTCTCGGGGCGTTGATTCCTTCGTCACGCAGAATGGGGAATGCGTGCTACCGCCTGATCGGCCTTGGTCTGGTACCGGTCCTGATGTATTTGAGAGTGCCCCTCGAAACCAGCGTTAGTCTGAAGAACATCGAAACGCTCGAAATCCTCGTTGCCTGGGTAATCGTATATTGCCTCTTCCACAACAAGAAGAGCGTTCCACTACTTGATGGTCGCTTTTTCGGTTATATCGGCAAAATCTCCTATAGCGTCTACGTTCTTCACTTCCCAATCGTGTTTGGAACTGCCGCAACCATGGTGGCCGTGTTCGGAACCGCCGCGATTGAAGACAGTCCTTTGCTCATGGCGTCATTGCTGGGTGTGCTGACGCTGCTGCTCACGGTCCCACTGTCGATGGTAGCCAACACGTTTGTCGAAGACGGAGGTAACGCTCTGGGAAAACGTCTCGCGAGTGGAAGGCATGAGCGACCACGAAATGCATCGGTGGTGACCGGCGACTCGAAGGAAGATCGCCCTTTCGCTTCTAACGCCTAGGACCGGCGGGCTGGCGCAGCATTCTGTCAAGGGTAGGACAACTGGCCGCGATCGCCGGCCCAGCATAGCCTATCGGCGTCGTTGGTCCTTTGCAGTTAGCGGATCCCGCGAGAATTGACACGCGAAGGCACACTCGATACTTGTTCGGCCATCGGACGGTCTTGCCATAAGAGCGATGAACGTTGCTTCACCACCTCCAATACTCGAACACAGTCGAACCTGTCTGCCTTGCCGGTCATTCGAGATAACGAATACAGTGACCGCATCGTGATGTATTGCAGCCTCGTGTCTGCGCCAGCAGCCGCGCGAGGCCGACTTACGTGGGGAAAGAGAATCTGACGATCGCGGCAGCAGTCTCAACGAATACTGCGCTATATCCTTGAGCCTGCCTTGCACTTCGTGGTCATGTGCGAGTATGTCTGGCCTTTACGAGCGCTTAGCTGTGTCGTCGCGTTGCTTTTGTTGCATTGCGTTCAGAGCCCGCCTTTTGGCTCACTGGCCGCTTCGGAACCCAGATTCCATCGGCCGCTTTCCGGCAATAGATTGAAGAAGGGGGCTGACGCAATTCGACCCGTTGCGGGCGTTCGCCGGCTTTGCACTAGCAATTGATCTTCAGCTGTTAGCAGACTCTTCCATTGCGGTGGCATCTCGTTTCACTGCCACGCACTTGATCTCCACCAGCAAGCCGGGATGCGCGAGTTCGGTCACGCCTATCGAAGTCCACGCGCATGTGCCGCGTGGAAAAACCCGGTTCTTCACCTCGCGGAATATGGACATATGCGTGCTCATCTGCACGTGGTACGTCGTCATATCGACAACATCTTCAAAAGTGCACCCAGCCGCTTCCAGAACGACGCGCAAATTTTCCCAGCACGCGAGGAATTGCGCCTCGGGATCGGCGATGACTTCAAGGTCCACGGTACGCCCGACCTGCCCAGCGCAGAAAACTATGGAACCAGCCTTCACGGCCGGTACATAACCGGCGCGCTCTACGATACGTTGCATCGTCGGCGGGATGATCAATTCACGGACTGTCATGTGTGTTACCCGTTACAGGATTCAAGCGGTCATTCACCGCAGCCCGGATTATGACCGTATGTGGCCGAGCCCTGCCCCGACGACAATATCGCGTCGCCCCCCCTTCCCCACGGCACGAGCGACTTCCCTAGCCAGCGCACGCGTAAAAATCCGAAGCCTACCCGAAGGCTAAAGGTTCTCTGCAAGTCGAATCACACGTCGATTATCGGGCGAAGCAAAGCCTGGCCTTCATACAGGAATCGGAGGTACCGTTCGCGAATTTCCGCTTGGGTCATCGTCGATACCTGCATCGTGATAGTCAGGCTCGCGCGCATGTCGCCGTTACGGTTCGTAAGAGGCACGCCGAGAATGCGCATGCCGACTTCGTACTCCTGGTCGAGTTCGACGTATCCCTGCGTTCTAACCTGCTCGACCTCGTGCTTGATATCGCGCACCGACGTGCGCGTGAACGGCGTCAAACGTTGCAGCGCTACGCGTTCCAGATACCGATCGAGCTCTTCGGGCGGCTCGGAGGCGAGCCATAAGCGGCCGCTGCCCGTGCAGTACATCGGCAGCCGATATCCCTGTCGTATCGAAAGCGAAGAGACGTTGGCGACACGGCTTCGGACGATATGAACGACCTCATCGCCATCGCGCACCGCAACGGAAACGTGTTCGCGCGTTTCGCTGGCAACCTTCTCGACGATCGGCCTGAGCATGCGCGGCAATCGCGCCGAATCCACGTAGGCCTGTCCGAGCCGCAGAGTCTTGGCCGCGAGCCAGTAATAGCGACCATCGGTTTGAGCGTAACCGTCATGAACCAGAGTAAGAAGAAAACGCCGCGCGGCACTCGTCGTCATGCCTGCCAGCCGCGCCGCTTCGGGCACGCTCAGCCTCGGGCTTTCATCGGTGAACAGCTGGATGAGTGCGAGGCCTTTCTGAAGCCCGACGATCAAATCCCGCTCGCGAATTCGCGGAGTGTGCATGCTTCTCACCCTATCGATGCGTTGCCAGAGTGCGATTATCGCATCGTAAAGGCGATTGCCGGGCTATTCGTTCGTTTGTGGCGTTGCCGGTGACCGCCCGGCGGTTGCATCATCGCCGCTCATCAACGTCATTGAGCGCGCAACATGATCAGCGGTACGACCGAACTCCTCGCCATCGTCGGGTCCCCAGTCACGCAGGTGAAGTCACCGCATAACTTCAATGCCTGGTTCGAGCGTCACGGCAAGGACGCGTCGATGATTCCGGTCGACCTGGACCGCGGTTCCGTCGATCATTTCATCGACGCCATGCGGGCGTGGCGCAATCTGCGCGGATGTGTCGTTACCGTGCCGTACAAGCAGGACATGGCCAGACGCATGGACCGCTTGAGTGAACGGGCGGCGGCGCTGGGGTGCATCAACGTGATTCGCCGCGAATCCGACGGCACGCTGATTGGCGACATGGTCGACGGCGACGGCTTCATGAATGCCGCGCGCGGCCACGGCTTCGAGCCTCGCGGGGCGCGGGCGCTCGTCATCGGCGCCGGCGGCGTGGGCAGCGCGATAGCCTGGGCGCTCTGCGAGCATGGCATAGCGGCCATCACGCTAATCGACCCGGACGGCGCCCGCCTCGATCGACTAACCGCGCTGTTGGCAACTCACTATCCGCACGTGGCGACCGGCGCCGCGCTTGCATCGCTGAAACCGTTCGATCTGGTCGTCAATGCGTCCCCGGTTGGAATGACGGGCAACGAAAGCCTGCCTCTTGCCGATCCGCTGCTGGCGACCCTCGACCCTCGCAGCCTCGTGGCGGACGTCGTGACGTCGCCGGACGTCACCCTTTTCCTCGAGACGGCCCGCGCAGCGGGATGCCGCATACAGACCGGCGGTGAAATGGCGCTGGCGCAACTCGGGCATCTCGGTGCGTTCATGAATATGACGCCGCTGCACATCTGAGCGGACAACGAGCCTGCGCGCCGCATCTGCGAATGCGCGCGGCTTTAGACGCAACACAGCAAGAACCACAGAGGAGACACACATGCAGGTCACAAGCAAGACAGCAAGTCCAACCACGCAGCAAACCCGGCGCGCGACTGCCAGCGGCTGGATAGGCTCCGCGCTCGAGTACTACGATTTCTTCATCTACGCGCAGGCCGCGGCGATGGTGTTCCCACAACTATTCTTTCCGGCGGGCAATCCAAAGCTGGCAATCGTCGCTTCGCTCGCGACCTACGGTGTCGGCTACGTGGCGCGTCCTATCGGCGGCTTTATCCTTGGACGGCGGGGAGACACGCACGGACGCAAGCACCTGCTCCTGCTATGCATGTTCCTGATGGGCGTGTCGACCTTTCTGGTCGGCCTTCTGCCGACCTATCATCAGGTCGGCGTTCTGGCACCGATCGCTCTGGTGCTGCTGCGACTCGTCCAGGGCTTCGCGGTGGCCGGCGAGATTTCCGGCGCCAGTTCGATGATCCTCGAGCAGGCGCCCTTCGGCCAGCGGGGGTTCTATGCGAGCTTCGCCTTGCAGGGCACGCAGGCGGGGCAGATTTTCGCCGCGGCTATCTTCATCCCTCTCGCCTATTACATGCCTGCGGACGACTTCGCGTCGTGGGGCTGGCGCATTCCGTTTCTTCTCAGTGCACTGGTGCTGGTGGCGGGCTTCGTTATCCGGCGTAAGGTCGCGGAATCGCCGGCGTTCGTGCAGGAGGATGCGCAGGGCGGCGTCCCGTCATCACCTGTCACCATTGCACTGCGCGAGAACTGGCGCGATATCGTGCGCATCGCGATAATGGCGCTTGCCGCGGTCATTGCGATGGTCGCCACCATCTTCGGCGCAGCCTACGCAGTGCAGCCATCCTACGGAATCGGCTTTCACGCCAACACGTATCTGGTGATTCCGTTCGTCGGCAACATCGTCGCGGTAATCGTGATCCCATTCGTCGGAAAGCTGTCAGATCGGATCGGGCGACGCATTCCCGTGGTCGTCGGGTCTGTAGGCGCGGGCTTGCTTTCCTACGCGTATCTCTACGCGATCAGCGCGAAGAACGCGCCTCTGGCGATCGTCACGTCGGTGCTGATGTGGGGCGTGATTTACCAGGGCTTCAACGCTGTGTTTCCCAGCTTCATGCCTGAGCTATTCCCGACCCGCACGCGCGTTTCGGCGATGTCGATCGGGCAGAACATCGGCATGGCGCTGACGGCCCTGCTGCCTTCGCTGTTCGCGGCGATTGCACCGCCTGGCACGAAGGACATCCCCTTGGTGATCGGTACTGCGACGCTCGTCATCTCAACCCTCGCGGCGCTCGCCGCATGGACGGCGCGGGAGACGTATCGCACACCGCTCGATGAACTGGGCTCCCGTCCAGCATCTGCGGGTCTCTATGCGAAGAGCGCCGTGCAGAGGAGCAAGCGGGCTGCGGCTGTCACTCGTGCCCGTTGAGCGCTCACGATTCTTGCGCTAAACGATAGCGCGCATCGTCGCGGCCATCCCGTGGTTGCACGCTCTCTCAGTTCTGGCACGGCCCTCGGATCGCCAGAACTTTCAGCCGGCTCGCCTGAGCCGGCTTTTTTCTATCAGGACTTATCACCTGCGCTATGGGTGTCACGTTGCCCGGCGAACGCCGTGACGGCGGATCTGCAGTTGTTGAACCGTTCTGCGCGCCTAAATGCCGATGCGGCAATTGCATATCGCCAGAAGTTCGAAAGCCATCAGCGGGCGCGCGTTAGCATAGACGGTTTCCTCACACTGTCTCCGGAGTCACAGGCGATGTCTAACCCTCCCCGCTTCGGCGTTTGGGCGCTCGTACATGGAAGCCGTGCGGCGCTGCAGGATCCCGCGGAACCGTACGACGCTTCGTGGGCGCGCAACAAGGCGCTGGTGCTCGAAGCCGAGCGGCTCGGCTACGACTCTGTGCTTGTCGCGCAGCACACCGTCAATCCGCATGACCCGTCGCTCGATCAACTTGAAGCGTGGACCGCGTCCGCCGCATTGGCGGCGCTGACGTCGCGCATCGAGATCATCGCCGCGATCAAGCCGTATCTGTACCATCCGGTCGTGCTCGCGAAAATGGCGCAGCAGATAGAACACATCAGCGGCGGACGTTTCGCGATCAACCTCGTCAACGCGTGGAATCGTCCGGAGCTTGAACGGGCCGGCATCGGCTTTGCCGAACACGACGAGCGCTATGCATACGGCCGCGAATGGATTTCGGTCGTGGACGCATTGTTGCGCGGCGAAGCCGTCACGCATCGCGGAGACAACTTCCGCATCGACGACTATCAGTTGCGTCCGGCCGATCCGTTCCGCGCGCGGCCGCGCATTTATGTCGGCGGCGAGTCGGAGCCGGCGCGCTCGCTCGTGGCGGCTCATGGCGACGTGTGGTTTATCAACGGGCAACCGCACGACGACGTGGCGCGCCTCATAGCGGATGTCTCGTCGCGTGCGCGGCCTCCTGGACACGATGCGTTGCGCTTCGGCCTGTCGGCCTTCGTGATCGCGCGGAAGACGCAGGCCCTCGCCGATGCCCACCTCGATCACCTGTTCGCCCTTGCAGATCTCGACAAGCCGCTCCGCGAGCAGCAAAAGGCCAATATCGATCCGAATGCAATCATGCACCAAACGTTCGCGCGCTCACCTCGGGTGGGTTCGAACGGCGGTACGGCTGCGGGTCTCGTAGGCGACTACGACACGGTCGCTCGGCGCGTCGTCGACTTTCACCGAGCCGGCATCGAACTGTTCATGCTGCAGTTCCAGCCTTTCGAGGCGGACATGGCCGTTTTTGCCGAGGAAGTCATGCCGCGCGTGCGTCGTCTGCTTGGCTGAACGCTCGGGTCATCGCACCCGAGCCGCGAGCGAAGACCGGGCGGGCCTAAAAGAACGCGCCGGTCGGCGGCAACTGGCCGGTCAGCAGATGCTGACCGAGCAGGCGCTCCTTATATAGCCGCGGATTGTGCGATGCAATCACCTTGATGTTGCGCCAGTGCCGGTCCAGTGCGCCGAAACGCGAGACGACCGAGCCCGAGCCCAGATCGATCAGCCAGCTTGCTATTTGCGGAGCGAGGTCGTCGATGACGACTTTGGCTTCCGACGCCGCAAGCGTGGCAGCAAGCGTGGCTTCATATTCGCCGCTTGTATCGTAAGCGTCCCATGCTCGCTGGAGCGCAGCGACCGCGCGGTCAGCGGTAGCTTCCACGCTTGCCGCATAGGCGCGGATGCGCCCAAGTTGCGACTGAAGCACGGGTTCGTCGGCGGGATGCGCGGCTTCGCCGTGATAGAAATTGCGGCTGCGCGTCCGCAACACTTCGACGGCATCCAGCGCGACCCGGCGCACGATGCCCGCAATGCAGTTGGTCAGATAGACCTGATGGAACGTGAAGCCCCAGGGCGCGGCCTCGTCCGGTCTTGGAGGATCGAGCGGGTACAGGTGCGCCGCGGGCATGGTGACGTCTCGAAAGCGGGCCGTGCCCGACCCGGTCAGCCGTTGGCCGAACCCCTGCCAGTCGTCGTCGTTGCTAACGCCCTCGCCCCGCTCCAGCACGTATTGCACAGCTCGCTCCGTACGGCTCTCCACCGCCGAGCCGATAAAGGCGTCGTTGTAGAGATTGCCCGTCGCGTAGACCTTCTCTCCCGAACCCACGTACACGTCGCGAGAAGCGTCCCATTCAAGTCGGGTCATCACCTTCGTCGGGCGCGCTCCGGCCGCCGTTACATCGCTCGCGGTAAAGCTCAAGCCAACGGTCTTTTTCTGTGCGGCAAGCCTCAGCACGTGCGCGTGGAACGGATGATCCTTCTTCCTTAGCGCCGTCTCGACCTGCCACAGGTGATTGCGGAACGCATGCGCAATGTTGGAATCCGCCGCCGCCACGTCGCGAGCGACGACGAACAGATCGCCAAGCGACACGCCGTGGCCACCCTGGTCCGGCGACAGGCGCAGCGCGCCGAAGCCGAGCGCCTTCAACTCCGCGATCTCATCGTGCGGTAAGCGATGCTCCCGTTCGCGCGCCGCCGCAGTCGCCGCAATATCGGCAAGAGTCTTCGCGAAGCCGAGTGAGACGGTCAACGGCGAGACGCCCTGCGCGCGGCTCGCGTCCTTGCTGCTATTGGTATCAGTCATGCGGGCGCCCGGGTTCAAACTCTGATGCTGTAGTCAGCGACCTTGATGCGCGAGTTGATGATCTTGCGCTCCGCGAGCCAGTCGGCGGCGCGCTGGAACTGCGCAATGAAGGCGGCGTCGTCGGCCTCGTGAAACTGGTTCACGCGCTTGAGACTCGCGAGATAGTCACGCACCTGGTCCGGATATTTGCCCTCGCGCTGCACAAGTTGCTCCGCTTCGGCCGAGTGTGCCGATTGCCACGCGCCTTCCACGTGATATGCGTCGATTACCGCGCGAATCAGCTCCGAGTTTTCTTCAGTGAACTTGCGGCGCGTGACCAGCGAACTGTAGTCGATCAGAAAGTCCAGGTCGCGGCCTTCGCTGAAGATGTCCTTCGCGTCGTTCGAGAAGCGCGCAATGTCCACGCCCGGCGACCACATCGACCACGCATCGACCTTGCCCTGGGCAAAAGCCGGCGCGGCATCGGGCGGATTCAGATAAACGAACTGCACCTTGTCACGGTCGACGCGATGTTTCTCCAGCGCCGCGATCAGCAGGGATTCGCCAAGCCCTGAGCGGTTCACGGCGACCTTGCGGCCCGCGAGATCGGCAACCGAATTGATGCCGCTGGTCTTCTTCACGATGATCGCAGTGGAGCGCGGCGAATAGATGTCGAACGCATTGAACACGATCGGCGAGCCGGCCAGCATCGCGGCAAGTGCCGGTGTCGTCGAGCCCCAGAAGCCGAAGTCCGCGCTGCCGCCGACGACGGCCTGAATGGACGGCGCATGGTTCGGGAACGGCCCGATCCATTCGACCTTGATGCCCTTGGCCGCGAGCGTCTTTTCGAACACACCGCGTTGCTTCGCAATGTCGGGCAGGCTGCCATACCCCCAGCCAACGCGTACGGTGTCGGTGTTGCGCGTCAACTTGCGCGGCTCGGCTGCGTGCGCGGGAAAGAGCCCTCCGGCAGCGACGCCTGCCAGCAGTCCGCCCGCCGCGCGCAACACCTGGCGGCGGCTCAACAATGAATCGGTCATGCTTTAGGTCCTTCGATTGATGGCGATATGTGTTAGTGAGAAGGCACGCCCAGTTCGTCGAGCAGAATGGGGCGCAGCTTGCCGGCCTGCTCTTTCGGCCGGAAGGAGGCCGCAATGCGACCGGCGCGCATCACGAGAATCCTGTCGGCAAGGGTTAGTGCTTCGTCGACGTCGTGCGTGACGATCAGCACGCCGGGCTGGTGCAGCGCGACCAGTTCCTTGACGAGTCCGTGCATCTTGATGCGAGTCAGCGCGTCGAGCGCGGCGAACGGCTCATCGAGCAGGAGCAGCGCCGGCTCCGGAACGAGCGCCCGGGCGAGCGCCACCCGCTGAGCCTGGCCGCCTGAGAGGTTGCGCGGCCAGTCGTCTTCGCGGCCGGCAAGTCCGACCTCGGCGAGCGCAAGCGCCGCGCCGCGGCGGTCAATCGTTTTCTCGTGACCCAGCGAGACGTTTTCCCACAGCGTCGCCCAAGGCAACAGACGATGCTCCTGAAATACCACCGACGGACGCTCCGGCGCGCGGATGGTCCCCGCGTCCGGCAGATCAAGTCCTGCAAGCGCGCGCAGTAACGTCGTCTTGCCGCAGCCGCTCTCGCCGAGCAGCGCGACGAATTCGCCCTTGTGGATGTCGAGATCAAGTGAGTCGATCACGACGCGGCTGCCATAGCGCCGCTGCAATCCACGGACCGCTACGGCCAGTGTGGGGGCACCGGCGCTGACGTTGACCGGGTCTGCGGCGAGATGATCGCGGACGGTGGCGATGCTTTGGCTCACTTGCCTGCTCCTTTCGCGTAGTTCACATGCCACGATAGGAAGCGGGTTTCCAGCAGGCGCACGAGCGCGTCCGCCACGACACCGATGATCGCGTAGACGATCATGGTCAGAACGATCACGTTCGTGTTGAGAAATTCGCGCGCGTCCATCGCGAGGAAGCCGATACCTTTCGTGGTGGCGAGCGTTTCGGCGATGACGAGAGCGAGCCACGCATGCGCGAGCGCATAACGCACGCCGGTGAGAATCGACGGCATTGCTCCGGGAAGAACGATTCGCCGCACAACCGCCGTCCGCTCGAGCCCGACGACACGCGCAAGCTCCAATAGCTTCGGGTCAAGCTGGCGAATGCCGAGCATCGTATTGATATAAATCGGGAAGAACACCGCCAGCACGGCCAGGAAAATTTTTGCGGTTTCGCCGACTCCGAACCACACGATCACGAGCGGCAGCATCGCGAGGAACGGAACCGCGCGCACCATCTGGATCGAGCGATCGAGAAGCGCCTGCGCGAGCGACGAAAAACCGACGACGATGCCGAGTGCGAGGCCGAGCGTTCCGCCGATGACGAACCCGCTCGCGGCCCGCAGCAGCGAGACGCCGAGATGAACGAAGAGGTCGCCGTTGCGGGCCAGATTGACCGCCGTTTCCAGGACGCTGCTTGGGGCAGGCAGCACTTGCGGTGCAATGAGCCCAAGGCGGGCCGCAGCTTCCCAAAGCAGCACAACGGCGGCCGGGATCATCCACGAAAGCCAGCTGTACAGCGTCGCCTTGGGAATGCCCGAGCGGGTTGGTTGGGCCGCGACATAGCGGCTGCGGGTAGAAGTCAGGTCGGCCATGCCATTTCCATGTCAGCTGTGCAGATGGCGCGCGGCGGTGCGGATCGGAAGCCGATCGTCACTGCGCAGGGCGCCAGTGCGTTGCCTTTGATGAAGGAGACTCGGGGTGCTGCTTTCCAGCGGGCGTCGAGGCGACTCGTTCGGTGCAGCGAGCACGGACGCTCGCTTCCAGTGAGAGGCGCTTTCAACCCGTCGCAACAAGCTGATTATTAGAAGCCGTCAGGCAAGGCCCTGACAAACGCTTTTTTATGCTTTGCTTTCCCGCAATTTCCAGATGGAAGGTCGAACCAACGTCCAGCGCATTCGTTAAGCTCTGCGATTGAAGTGGCCTCGTAACCCTTGATCCAGAAAAGCCTCATGGCTTGCGCTAATGCAGCGTCGCAATCAAGCGCGTGGCCTGCCGCGGCCACGAAGCGTGGCGCTCGACCTTTTTTTTGGAAGCTTTTTTTGCATCGATCACTGCATCGCCCGGGGACCGCATCTTGCTCGCAACGTTCCTATCCTGCTACTGGAAGGGAGCGCGTCATGATCAAGCTACTTGGCATCCTCGTATTTGCGGTGAGTATTGGGGGGTGCGTCGCCGCGCAGCCGCCCTACTACGGTTATGGCGACCCGCCGGGCTATTATGGGCCGAGCTCCAGTTTCGGCGTCGGGATCGGGGCGGGCAGTTTCGGTGGGGGTGGCTTCGGAGGCGTCGGCGTCGGGCTCGGGTTCTAAAGGGGCGATACTGCCGTCAATCATGCGTCGTCTCCCGCCAAAGGTCTGACGTGAAGCACGCCGCTGTTCGGGGCGAAGCCTCACGCGCGATCCGGCACGAGCCCCGTTCGCGCGCTCTCGGATATCAGCCTTGAAACCGATTCTCTTCTAACGGCAGTTGTAACGGGCGCCCGGCGACGGCAGTTGCCTTGGGCATGCTTCAGCTATTCGAGCGCTTGAGCCGCATCGCCACTGAAAATCTCTCGGCGGGATGGATGCTGACCGATACCTCGAAGCTCTTGCCCGACGCGTCCAGATAGCGCCGAACGATCTCGAGCGCCGCCGTTCCCGCCTCCACGCGCAGCCGCTTTGCCATCTCGTCCGACACGAGCACCGCCCGAATCCCCTGCTGGATCTCCCCGATGCTGTGCCCATAGCGCTCCTCGATCAAGGCGCTGATCAGCCGGTCGGGCTGTTCGCGCGCGATATCCGCCACGTCGGCATAGTCCGGCGCGATGTACACGTCAGTCCATCCGACCGGCGCACGGCTTTTTCCTCCGTCGATGCGCAGGCTCGAAATGCGCAGAAACCGTGCGCCTTCCTCACATTGCAGCGTCCTCGCGAGATCGCGGTCCGCGGCGATCACGTCCGTCGATTGCACCAGCCGCAGATGTTCCGAGCCGAACTGGGCCAGATCGTCGACGGAAGCGAGCGTTGGCCGGAACTCGCTCCTCGGGCGCGCCGACTCGACGCGCGTCCCCGCATTCTTCCGGCGCGAAACCAGACCCAGTTGCTGAAGCTCGTGCAGTGCGGCGCGCACCGTATGACGGCTCGTGCGGTAGTAATCCCGCAACTCCAGCTCGGTCGGAAGGACGCTGCCGACGGGATAGCGCCCCGACGCGATGGCTTCGGTGAGTTCGCGCGCGATGTCCGCGAAGTGAGGTCGGTTGCTCATCTCGTCTTTCATCTTTCAAAAAATGTTTTGTTTGTTCGCCAGGGTAAATCATAGCTTGTCTCAACATGTCCGAACATAATATCCTCAATATGTCCGGACTTATTAAAAGCCTCGCTTTGCGCCGTCCGCCTCTTCCGTCCCAGTTTTCGAGGTCGTAATGACAAAAGCTGCCTTTTCGATGGCCAGCACCGTGGTCGATTCCATCCTGTTTCGCGACGCCTTTGGTACCGCCAGGATGCGCGCGCTGTTCTCTGATCACGCGTTGATTGGACGCTACATCGAAGTCGAAATCGCGTTGGCGAAAGCGCAAGCGCGTGTCGGCGTGATTCCCGCCGAAGCCGCCGACGTGATCGCACGTGAGTCGACGATCGAGCGCATCGATTTCGATCACATGCGCGAAGAAACCGATATCGTTGGCTATCCGATCCTGCCACTGGTGCATCAACTGGTCGAGATGTGTGGTGAAGCGGGCCGCTACGTTCACTGGGGCGCGACGACACAGGACATCATGGACACGGCGGTCGCGCTGCAAGTGCGCGACGCGCTCGATTCGATCGATGGCGATATCCGCGAACTGCGCGCCATTCTCGCGGATCTGGCGAAAAAACATCGCGACACGCCGATGGCCGGCCGCACGCATTTGCAGCAAGCCTTGCCCGTCACGTTCGGCTACAAGGTCGCGATCTGGCTCGCGATGTTCGATCGTCATCAGGAACGCCTCGCGCAGGTGCGCGAACGCGTGGCCGTCGTCGAATTGGCAGGCGCGGCGGGCACGCTGGCATCGCTCGGCGACAAGGGCTTCGAAGTGCAGAAGGCGCTCGCCGAAGAGCTGAAACTCCGCGTGCCCGCCACGACATGGCACGTCGCGCGCGACGGCTTCGCCGAGGCCGTGAACCTGCTTGCACTGGTCACGGGTTCGCTCGGCAAGATCGCGCTCGACATCATGATCATGGCGTCCACCGAGTTCGCAGAAGTCTACGAACCCTTCGTGAAGGGACGCGGCGCGAGCAGCACCATGCCGCAGAAGCGCAACCCCATTTCCAGCGAACTGATGCTCGCGGCGGCCAAGGCCGTGCGTCAGCACGCGGGCCTGATGATCGACGCAATGATCCAGGACTTCGAGCGCGCCACCGGTCCGTGGCATGCCGAGTGGATCGCGATTCCAGAGAGTTTCATCCTCACGGCGGGCGCGCTGCATCAGGCGAAGTTCGCGCTCGGCGGTCTCATCGTCGATGAAGCGCGCATGAAGCACAACCTCGGCATCAGCCGTGGGCTGATCGTCGCGGAAGCGGTGATGATGAGCATGGCGCCGTACACCGGTCGTCAACAGGCGCACGACATCGTGTACGACGCATGCCGCACGGTGAACGAGCACGGCGGCACGCTCGCGGAAGCGCTCGCCGCGCTGCCCGAAGTGACGCGGCACTTTGACCGCGCCGCGATCGACCGCATGACCGATCCCGCGAACTATCTCGGTCTCGCGCCGCGGATGGTGGACCGGGCCATCGCGCTTTCGAGCGAAGTCTGAACGCAAAGAACATGGAGGAGCACCCGATGCATAACGAACACGCATCACACGATGGAGCACCCGTCGCAGCGAAGAAGAAGCTGCCGTGGTACCGCAAGCTGGGCATGCAGGTGTTGCTGGCGCTCGTCATCGGCATCGTGGTCGGCTTGCTGTTTCCGAAGTTCGGCGCCCAGCTCAAGGTACTCGGCGATATCTTTCTCGCGCTCATCAAGGCAGGCGTCGCGCCGCTCGTGTTTCTCACGATCGTGCATGGCATCGCCTCGGCGGGCGACGTCAAGAGCGCGGGAAGCGTGGGCTGGCGCTCGATCGTCTACTTCGAAGTCGTTTCGACGATCGCGCTCGCCATCGGCCTGCTCGCGGGCAATCTGCTGCACACAGGCAAGGCGATGACGTCCGTCAGCGTCGGCGCGGTGCCCGCGAGCGCGGCCAAAGCGGCGCCGCAGGGGTTCACCGAGTTCGTCATGCATCTCGTGCCGGACAACTTCATCGGCGCGTTCGCGAAGGGCGAGCTGCTGCAAGTCGTTGTGCTCGCGGTGATGGTCGGCATCGGCATTCTCGCGATTCCGGAACGCCGGCGCGTACGCATCAACGAAGGGCTGGAACTCATTTCCGAAGTGCTCTTCTCGTTCATCAACCTCGTAATGAAGCTCGCGCCGCTCGGCACGCTCGGCGCAATCGCCTTCTCAGTGGGCAGCAACGGCACGGCCGTGCTGATAGCGCTCGCGCAGCTCGTGCTGAGCTTCTATGCGGTGGTCGTCCTGTTCATCGTCGTAGTGATGGGCGTGATCGCCAAGCTCGCGGGTTTCAGTCTGTGGCGCTTTCTGCGCTATATCAAGGACGAGATTTTCATCGTGCTCGGAACGGCTTCGTCCGAGAGCGCCCTGCCGCGTCTTCTGATCAAGCTCGAACGGCTCGGCTGCGCGAAGCAGACCGTCGGGCTCGTGTTGCCGACCGGCTATGCGTTCAACCTCGACGGCACGTCGATCTTCATGTCGATGGGCGTGATGTTCATCGCGCATGCGTACGGCGTGCCCATCACGCTGGATCATCAGATCGGCATTCTGCTCCTTATGCTGCTGACGTCGAAGGGTGCGGCCACGGTGTCGGGCGGCTCGTTCGTCGTCTTCGCGGCAACGGTGACGTCGACAGGCATCCTTCCGGTCGAAGGCCTCGCGTTGATCTTCGGCGTGTACCGTTTCATGTCGATGGCCATCGCCACCTGCAATACCATCGGCAACAGTCTCGCGACGGTCGTTATTGCAAAATGGTCGCGAACCTTCGATGCGGCCATCGCGGAACGTCATCTGCACCCGGAGCGCTACCCTGACACTGCACGGACTGACGAGTATCTTGCCGATGGCAATCTGCTGCCCGAAGACATCAGCGACGCAAACCCGCATCCCCACGACATTCCGCTCACGGGCGCCCGAAACACGCCTTGATTCGGATGTGACGGCGCTAAGACGCGCGGTGTTATCAGCCGCGCACAATTGAATCCCGAGACTCTGCTACCCGCCATGACCACGCCATCGCGAATCGAGCATGACGCATTCGGTCCCGTCGAGATTCCGTCGGATCGATACTGGGGCGCACAAACGCAGCGTGCCCTCGGTCTTTTTGAAATTGGTGAAGAGCGCTTCCCGGCTGTGCTGATCCGCGCATTCGGCTTGCAGAAGTACGCGGCCGCGCGCGCGAACGCGCAGTGCGGCGTGCTCGCACCGGAGCTTGCGTCGGCGATCGAGACGTCCGCGATCGAACTGCACGAGGGACGCTGGGACGACCATTTTCCGCTGACGATCTGGCAGACGGGATCCGGCACGCAGACGAACATGAACGCCAACGAGGTCATCGCGAACCGCGCGAACGAGTTGCTCGGACAGCCGCTCGGGACCAAGGCGCCGGTGCATCCCAACGATCACGTCAACCGGTCGCAGTCGTCGAACGACAGCTTCCCGACGGTCATGCACGTCGCGGCCGCGATCGAGTTGAACCAAAGGTTGCGCCCCGCGCTGGACGAACTCCGCTCGGCGCTGGTCGAACGCAGCCACGCCTTCGCCGACGTCGTGAAAGTCGCGCGGACACATCTGATGGACGCCGTGCCGATGACTGTGGGCCAAACGTTCGGCACTTTCGCGCTCCAGTTGTCGAACGCGCTCGCCCGCATCGACGATGCCTTGCCTCGCATTATGATTCTTCCGCAAGGCGGCACCGCCGCCGGCACGGGCCTGAACGCGCCCGCAGGTTTCGACGGCTTCTTCTGTGCGACGCTCGCGCAGGCGACCGGTTTGCCGTTCGTCCCCAGCCCGCACAAATTCGAAGGAATGGCGGCGCACGACGCACTGGTCGAGCTATCGGGGGCATTGAACACGATCGCGACATCGCTCCTGAAAATCGCGAACGACGTGAGGTTGCTCGCCTCGGGTCCTCGCTGTGGTCTCGGCGAACTGCGGATTCCCGATGACGGACTGACATCCTCGATCATGCCGGGAAAACGCAATCCGACGATTGCTGAAGTGCTTGCGCAGGCGTGTTTCCAGGTGATCGGCAACCACCAGACTATCACCGTAGCCAACGCGTCCGGGAACTTCGAACTGAACGTCGCCAAACCGGTGCTCATCTACAACCTGCTGCAGTCATTGCGCGTTCTCGCTGACTCCAGCATCGTTTTTGCAAGGCGCTGTGTTCGCGGCATCGAAGTGGATCGTGAGCAACTTGCCAGTAATGTCGAGCGCTCACTGCTGGCAGTCACGGCCCTCAATCCGATACTCGGTTACGACCGGGTCGCCCAGATCACGGCGGCGGCGTTGCGCGACCGCGTGACACCGCGCGCCGCTGCAATCTCGCTCGGGTTCCTTAGCGGCGATGAGTACGACCGGCTAGTCGATCCTGTAGCGCTCGCGAGAGGTCCGCAGTATGTTTGCGGCGCGCCAGGTGATCGAGGTCATAGCGATGGTTTGGCTTGACCCGATTCGACCGTCACAGCAACAAAAATCGCGCTGTTCCATTGGAGCCAGAAGAAAGGATTCAGCGAAAAGTGACCGTTTCGAAGTCCGCCGACGTCCCCGCCGCCTGCTGTGCGAGATCCTGAATGGCGATGGTGCGTGTGGTCGCTTCGTTCCACGGATTGGTGTACGTCAGCATCATGTTCGCCTTGTCGATACGAACGATCGCGAACGCGTGTCCATCGCCTTTCGACCAGTCGCCATCGCGTGCGGGTTTGCCGCCGAAGACCATTGCGTAGCGGCTGCCGACGCCGTCCGCATGTTGCAACAGGTAAGCGGTAATTTGCCCGGGCGTGCTGTGGGCATCGGCGAGACGGTCGTGTTCTCCGGCGTGTCCCGCGAGCAGTTCCATGACCTTGTTGGTCGGCAGCGCGCCTTGTTTCGGGTCCTTGTGGAAGTACTGGAACATTGCACCGACCACAGCCGCCGCGCCTGCATCGCCCTTGCCAAACTGATCCAGTTCACCTGGATACAACCGGTAAACCGTCGACGGATCTCCCGGTAAGCTCACGTTGTAGCTGCCATCGGTATTGAACGTGACCGCCCGGCGCAAGATCGCGGCGCCCGTCGGCGTATTTGAGAACGCCTTGACGACGGAAATGCCTACGCAATCGCCTTCGCTGCTTTGGTTCAGATGCGTGCCGATTGGATTCGCGATCGGGCTTCCGGGCAAGGACGGATTCCATTTGCCGAACTCGATCACGCTGCCTTTTGCGTCGCGTCGAAGCGCGTTGACACTCGCGCCGGCGTTGAACGTTCCATCGGATAACGACGCGATGATGTTGCGCGCGTCCGCGGTGAGAGCCGGTCGTGCGCCGCCGTCGCGTTGCATGGCGTCCTGAAAGTTCTTCGCCGCCTGTGTGATCTGCTCGCGCGCGGTGGTGTCAATGGAACCGTTGCGGCTTTGTTGAAGCGTTTGAACAAGCTGGCGATACGTGCTTTCAATATCGCCTGAGGCTGCCTGCGCGATGCCCGCTGTACCGAAGCTCAGCGCGCAAGCCAGGATCGAAAATCGTAACAGTGCGGCTCGGGTCATTGTTTCCTCTCAAGGGTCTGGGTTCTTGAGGTGGACAACAGCCCGTGTCCGGTCTTTATTCCTTCTCGCCGGAAGTCCTCGATGCGTGGCACGAGACCAGCGCGGCGCGTGCGGGTGCAAGCGCTGCCGCGCATACGCCCATTCGCATGCCATTCTCAAACGGGAAGCATGCAGCAAGCATGGCGCCAAATAGCGTGACGCCAAGCGCCGCACTTGTTTGCCGCGTCGGATTCAGGACGCCCGCCGCGATGCCCGCGGGGTCGTCCGGCTATTCGTTCTCGTCGAAGTAATGCCCGAACTTAAGCTGCTTCGTACGGATATAGCGCTCGTTTTCCTCGCGCATCGGAATAGCGAGCGCGACTCGTTCGCACACCGGAATGCCGTGTTTGGAGAGCGTGTCGAACTTCTCGGGGTTGTTGCTCATCAAGCGGACCGAGGTGACTTTCAGCGTGCGCAAAATGCCCGCGGCCGAGTCATATTCTCGTGAGTCGTCCGGCAGACCGAGGTCGAGATTCGCCTCCACCGTATCGCGCCCCTGCTCCTGCAGCGCATACGCCCGAATCTTGTTCGACAGGCCAATGCCGCGGCCTTCATGGCCGCGCAGGTACAGCAGGACACCGCAGCCTTCAGCGGCGATATAGCGCAGCGCGAGATCGAGTTGCTCGCCGCAATCGCAGCGATAGGAGCCGAGCACGTCGCCCGTCAGGCATTCGGAGTGCAGGCGCGTCAACACCGAGGACTTGTTGGCGACGTCGCCCATCACCAGCGCGAGGTGTTCGGCGCCGCTTTCGATCACGCGAAACACGTAAGAGGTGAACGTGCCGTAGCGCGTGGGAAGCGTGGCGGTGGCGTCGAGAACGACGCACTCGCCCTGGATTGCGCCGTCTGCCGCAGGCGACGGATCGTGAGACGTGAGCATGGCGTTAGACAGTAGTGCTGGACATGAACCCGATCAAACCGGGGATTAGGTACGGACAGGAGTTTACCGCTAATCGGCCCGCCGCACCCGGATGCCCATGCATGGCGCACGGTTCATGCACCGCTGCGGCGCGAGACATGCTCGCTAGAGGACTGCGAAGCGCGAGCTACCCGAATTGCCTGCCGCGCGCGCTCCAGTTATTCCCGGACACACTCGCTGGCGCGTCGCGCCTATACTGGAATCGACTGTCCCCGACAGCCCGCCGCGCCGGCGTGCTGCACTGCGAAACGGAGCCGCTCCATGACAACCGTTGCACAGCTTCTCAAAACCAAACCGAACCACACCACCGTTTTTACGATCGGGGCCGACGACTCCGTCTATGAAGCGATCAGGCTGATGGCCGACAAGGGCATCGGCGCGCTGGTCGTGACGGATGGCGACAGCATCGCGGGAATCGTTACGGAGCGCGACTATGCGCGCAAGGTCGTGTTGATGGACCGGTCGTCGAAGGCCACGCCGGTACGCGAGATCATGAGCAAAGCGGTGCGCTTCGTGCGGCCGGACCAGACCACCGACGACTGCATGGCGCTCATGACCGAGCGGCGCATGAGGCATCTGCCGGTCATCGAGAATGAGCGGCTCGTCGGCATGGTGTCGATTGGCGACCTGGTGAAGAACATCATTGCCGAACAGCAGTTCACCATCCAGCAACTCGAGTTTTACATTCATGGCGAGCGTCCCTGAGGGATCGCGTCTGCCTCACGTCAGCCGGTCAGCCCGTTAGCCGCAAAAAAAGCCCAATCGCTGAACGGTTGGGCGAAGCTACCTTGCGGCAGCGGAGGTTCGAGGAATTCTTAACGGCCCTTCTCGCGTCGGACCGTCGGAATGCCGGGCCTTCCGACGTTATGAAGCTGACGCCTGCTCGCGCGGGCGGGAGCAGGCGCGCATCAGTTGCCGTTATCCGTAGAAGCGCCTGGCCGGCTGCGGCGCGACGCCGTAATCGCTGTTTGTGCCGGTCACGACTCCAAAGTGCAAAGCGGCGCATTCATGCTCACACCGCTCTGCTGCCTTTCTGTCATCCTGCTCCAGCGTGCGTCAACCGAGCATCACTACCGGCATCAACGCGGACATCGATCCGGGCCGCCCGCGACGGACCTCACTGCCCGTCGCGGCCCGATGCCTTTTGCGTGCCGCTTAGTTGCCGAAGTAGACCGACTTCGGACCCGTCATCGGCTCACGCACGCCACCGGCTTGCGACGAGCCGCTCGTCACGCCGCCGTAGCCGCTGGTGTCGGCGACCGGCAACTGGGTCTGCGCGACTGCGGGGTTTTGCGCCTGAACGCGGCGTTCGGCAGCCTGGACGTCGGCCGGATAATCCGGATCGTTGCTGACAGCCGGGTTATAGCCCGCCTGTTCCAACTGGATCAGCTGGTTGCGCACTTCGGCGCGGGTGACCGGTTGCTGGCTCGACTGCGCGAACGACGCGACCGGAGCGGCGAGAACGGCTGCAATGGCGACTGCCTTGATAAGCGATTTCATGATTATTACCTCCAGACTTGGTTTTATTTGCCGCGCTTGCCACACCATGTGGAAGCGAGTGATTCCAGTCTAATCACCGGCACACCAAGGGAAAACCCCTATTTGTGAGATACATAATTGTCGTAGCTGAAAAAGTGCGACGAAATTGCCGGAACGCCGATGCAGCGCGCATCACGGCCGTAAGAACGGCGGGCAGCGCGTCCCGAAACGCGCAGGTTCCCGGACGAAACTCGAGGAAGGACCCCGCTGACCGCCAGCTCGCTGGGCGCGGCGTTCAGACTGGCGAGTCGTCGCCAAAGTCAGCATGCGGGGCAATGAGCAGTTTGCGTGGGCCGCTCACGAACGCGCTGCCAGGCTCGAAAAAGCGCAGCGGACGATGCATCTCGCGAGACAACCCAATGCGCGTGGTCACCCCAACAGGCACTTCGCCCTTCTCGATCACGCCGATCCATAGATCGCGGCCCGTGCACAAATCGTGACCGTCGAACGACGGGCCTATGCCGAGCGCCACGGTCAGGCGCCCTGGGCCGCGCGCAAGATCGCGCAGCGGCACGCCAGGCCGGCGCGCTTCCATGAGCGGCAGGCCCTCGAGCGGCTCGACTGCGCGAATCAGCACGCCCGCGCCCACGTCCTCCGGTTCAGCGGACAGGTTGAGCATGTACGAGACTCCGTAGGTCAGTCTCACGTATGCATGGCCTGGCGCGAGAAACAACGAGCCGTTGTAGTGACGACGCCCAATGAAAGCGTGACTGGTCGAATCGCCTATCGGATATGCCTCGGTCTCGACAATACGGCCGCTCATGCGCCCCTGCGGCGCGTCGTGCACGAGGTATTTGCCGATCATGAAACGCGCGAGTTCTGCCGCGCCGACCGGCAAATCGTCACGCGACAACGGAATGATGGGAAGCTGCGATTTGCGCATGCGTTGGGCCCCCTGGCGGTGCGTGGATTCATACGTTGCTTGGTGGGTGGGCGTGCGCCCGGTTCGGCCGTCTGCCGCAACGGCCAGGACGGGTCGGCGGCACAACACCGCCTGGCCGTGCTGCACCGCCTTGCGGCCAACAGCGAGACCGTTGTAGCGACGCCTCATTCGTGGCGCTTCCGCCCTCATTCTGGAACCAATTGAGGTATCGTGTTCTTCCGGCCCGCAGCAGCTTCTGGCCGGCCGCGAGGCTCCGGCCCGCTCCAGCAGCTTCCGGGCCTGTCGGCCCGACGCATTCGCAACATCCGCAGCAACGTCCTTCGCGTTCCATCCCGCTGTACCCGTAGTGCAAGCAAACGGTCCCGCCACGGGACCAGCCAATTCACGACAAGGAGAAACTCGCATGAAAGCATCCACGGCAATGAAGATGGTCGGCGGCGCGCTGATCGTACTGGCCTCGCTCAACGCATCCGCGCAGAGCAGCGACGCGGCGGCGGCACCTGCGGCGGCGGCTTCTTCGGCGGCAACCGGCAAGCAGGCCAAGGCCGCCAACCGTGCGCTCGGCCGCAAGGTCCGCGGCGCGCTCGCCAAGACCAAGGGCCTGAGCGTCGCCAACATCAGCGTGCGTGCACGCGGCGGCGCAGTGACGCTGGCCGGTTCGGTGCCCGACCAGTCGCAAGTCGACATCGCGACGCAAGCCGCGCAGGGCGTCGCGGGTGTCACGTCGGTCAAGAACGCTTTGACGGTTCGTCCGGTCGGACAATAACGCATCACAACGGGCTTAAGCCGGCGCCGTCAGGGCGTCGGCGCTCTTGCCCGGCGAAGCTCCGAATGTCCGGTTGCGAGGGCACGGTCCTGCGCCGGACCGCACAACGGCGACCACCGTTTCCAGATCGCGTCGCCTGTCAGCGCTGACTGCATTGCGCACACGGGCCTCGCGGCTCGCCGCCAGTGAATGGAGCACCCCGCCCCGCCGCTTCCATACCACAAATACACGCTAAAATTCAACGCATTATACGACATTGTTAATGCATAATCTTAAGAACTGATCAGCCATCGCTGGTGGAATGCCAAGCGCGTTGCACCATCGGGAAAGCACAGACAAAGGAAGCCGATGACCCCGCCCGCGACCGTCTTGCCCCGCTGGACTCTGGCCGTGCCGGCTCTCGCGTGGATCGTGCTCGGGGCGGCCTATGTGTTGCCGGCCAACGGACTGCTGCTTGCCTTGGTCGGCCTCGCGCTCTGCTCGGCCGTTTTCGCGGCAGTGCATCATGCAGAAGTCGTCGCGCATCGCGTCGGCGAACCGTTCGGCACGCTGGTGCTGGCGGTCGCGGTCACTGTGATCGAGGTCGCGCTGATCGTCTCGGTCATGCTGACCTCCGGTCCCGAAAAAGCCGGACTCGCGCGCGACACGGTGTTTGCCGCCGTCATGATCGTCTGCAACGGCATTGTCGGGCTGTGCCTGCTGGTGGGCGGCATTCGCCATCGCGAGCAGGATTTCCAGATCCGCGGCGCGGCTGCGGCGCTCGCGGTGCTCGCTTCCTTATCCGTGCTGACGCTCGTCATGCCGAACTACACCACGACTCATGCCGGTCCGGTGCTGTCGTCGTCGCAACTGGCGTTCGCCGGGGTGTCGTCGCTCGTGCTGTATGGCGTGTTCGTGTTCGTGCAGACGGTTCGGCATCGCGACTATTTTCTGGCCGACGTGCCCGACGAAAACGTGCACGCCGCGCCGCCTCGCGCGGCGCTTGCGCTCACGAGCGGCGGCTTGTTGCTGGTGTGCCTGGTCGCAGTCGTGCTGCTCGCCAAGCTGTTGTCGCCGGTAGTCGAAACAGCGGTTGAAAACGCGGGCGCGCCCCCGGCGGTGGTCGGCATCGTGATCGCCGCGCTCGTGCTGCTGCCCGAGGGCCTGGCCGCAGTGCGCGCAGCGCGCGCCGACCGCTTGCAGAACAGTCTGAATCTCGCACTGGGCTCGGCTCTCGCCAGCATCGGCCTGACCATTCCGACCGTGGCGGGCGTCTTTCTGGCGACGGGCCAACCGCTCGTGCTCGGCATCAACGGCAAGGAAAGCGTGCTGCTGTTGCTCACGCTGCTGGTCGGCACACTCACGCTCAGCACGGGACGCACCACGATCCTGCAAGGCGCGGTACATTTGTCGCTGTTCGCCGCGTATCTGTTCCTCTCGTTCGCGCCCTGACGCATTGCCTTCGGCGCGAGCTCGCGCGCTTACTCTTCCCAATGCGCCGCGATCCAGTCGCGAAAGAGCTTCAGCTTCTGCTGATGCGCGACCGAGTCCGGATACACGAAGTAGTAGCGCCACCCTGTCTTGAGCACCGTATCGAAGGGCCGCACGAGACGCCGCGCGGCCACGTCTTCGTCGATCAGCGCCAGATCGCTGATGGCCACCCCGAAGCCTTGCAACGCCGCGTTCGTCGCCATGTCGAGCGTGTCGAAGCTCGGACCGAGTTCGGCGTCGATGGCGCGCGCGTTGGCCGGGTCCGTGTCTGCGACCCTCGCGAGCCACATCTTCCAGTCGCGATGATCGCGAGTCGGATGCAACAACGTATGGCGCGCAAGATCGCCGAGCGCGGCGAGCGGCTTGTCCTTCAGCAGATCGGGCGCACACACGGGCGTAAGACGCTCCTCGAAGAGCGGCACCGCTTGCACGTCCGCTCCCGGCGACGAGCCATAAATGATGGCCGCATCGAACGGTTCCAGCTGGAAGTCGACGTCGTGCTGCCAAGTGGTGGTGATCTGCACATGCAGCTCGGGATACTCGGTCTGGAAGCGCATGATTTTCGGCAGCATCCAGCGCATCACACAGGTCGGCACCTTCAACGCGAGATCCGTGCGCTGCCGTGTGAGGCGTAGCGAAATCTCCTCGATGCGCGCGAAACTTTCCTTTACCGCAGGCAGCAGCAACTCGCCTTCGGCAGTGAGCGTGAGGCCCTTGGCGTGACGTTTGAAGAGCGGGAACTTGTAGTAGTCCTCGAGCGCGATGATCTGCCGGCTCACCGCGCCCTGCGTGAGACACAAATGGTCGGCGGCGCGCGTGAAGCTGCGATGGCGCGCCACCGTTTCGAAAATCTGCAGTGCGTTGAGCGGCGGAAGTCGTCGCATCGAAGTGTCCGGATAAGAAAAAGTCATTGAGGCGGCACTCGGGCTGCCCGCCCCGCCGCACCCGCCGGCCCCACAGGATACGCGATTGCGCCCAGCGCGACGAGTTGCGGCGGACCCTGGCCGCATGCACGCGGCTCATACGTCAGACGAAGCCGGCCTGCACTCGCCTCACCGCGCTGCGGCCCGGCACGATGCCGCCCGCATGAGCTTACGTCATGCCCTCCATGCGGATATTTCGTTTGTTGAGGGATTTTGGCAAACCTAGAGTCCACTTCATTCCAATACGCGTTTTACGACAGAGGACAAACCATGAACCAGCCCAAGCCCGTTCAACCGAAGTCGACCGCGCGCCGCGCGTTCGCCACCCTTGCTGCGGCGCTCGCTGTCACCGCCGCGGGCGCGCTGAGCGCCTTCTCGCCGGCCGCCCATGCCGACGCGATAGATAACATCGCCAAAACAGGCACAGTGCGCATCGGCGTGTTCATGGACTATCCGCCGTTCGGCTCGATCGGCCCCGACATGAAGCCAATGGGCTACGACATCGACGTCGCCAACCTGATTGGCCGCGCGCTCAACGCCAAGGTGGAACTGGTGCAGGTGACGGGCGACAACCGCATGGCCTACCTCGCCGACCGCAAGGCAGACATGCTGCTGTCGGTCGGCCAGACGCCGGAGCGCGAGAAGGTGATCGACTTCTCGAAACCCTACGCGCCCTACTATCTCGCCGTATTCGGCCCGAAAGCGTTGCCCGTGAAGAACGCCGCCGACCTCGCCGGCAAGTCCATTTCGGTGGCGCGCGGCACGCTGGAAGACCTGAGCGTGACGAAAATCGCGCCGCCGACCGCGAACATCAAACGCTTCGACGATCCGAACGGAGCAATTTCGGCGTTTATTTCTGGTCAGGTACAGTTGATGGTCGTCGGCAACGACGTGGGCGCCACGATTCTCGCGCGTCATCCCGCGAACGATCCCGAGCAGAAGTTCTCCCTGTTCAGTTCGCCGGACCACGTCGGTCTGAACAAGAACGAGCCGCGCCTGAAGCAGAAAGTCGACGAAGCAATCGCCAAGGCTCGCAGCGACGGCACCATGAACGCGATCTCGCAGAAATGGCTGCGTGCGCCGCTGCCTGCCGACCTCTGAATTTACGGAACGGAGTTTGACCTCACGATGAGCGCCAAGTCATGACCTATGCGTTCGATTTCAGCGGCTTCGGCCTCTATGCGGGCATGCTCGCGCACGGCGTGGCCGTCACGCTCGGGCTCACAGCCATCTCGACCTTGCTCGGCGGCCTGCTCGGGATTGCCGGCGCGAGCGTCGCGGTGGCCGGCCCGAGATGGGCCCGCTGGGTCGTGGCGAGCTATGTGGAATTGATCCGCAACACGCCGTTCATCGTGCAGCTCTTTTTTGTGTTCTTCGGCCTGCCGAGCCTCGGTATTCATATCGACGAAATCCATGCCGCGATTCTGGCGATGACGGTCAACCTCGGCGCCTACGCGATCGAGATCGTGCGCGCCGGCATTGATTCGATCTCGCGCGGCCAGGTTCAGGCGGCGCAGGCGCTCGGCCTGCATGGTCGCCAGGTGTTCCGCTACATTGTGCTGCCGCAGGCGCTCGCCAACGTATTTCCTGCGCTGCTAAGCCAGGTGCTGATCGTGATGCTGGGTTCCGCCGTCGTGTCGCAGATCTCCGTGCCTGACCTCACCTATGCGGCCAACTTCATCCAGTCGCGCAACTTCCGCTCGTTCGAAAGCTACGTGATTATCACCGCGACGTATCTGCTGCTCTCCATCGCGCTGCGCCAGATTCTCAACCGGTTTGGACGCGGACTGTTCGCCGGCCGGGCCGCACGCGGGCCTGAAGGCGCGTCGCGCAACTGGCGCACGCGTCTCATGTGGCGCGGTCCTCGCACACTGCCGACGGAGCGTTGATCATGGTCGAATTCACCCTTTGGGACATCGCGCGCAATCTGCTGCTGGCCGCGCGCTGGACGGTGCTGCTCTCGCTGATCGCATTCGTCGGCGGTGGCATGGTCGGCCTTCTTCTGCTCGCAATGCGCGTGTCGCCTGTGGGCTGGTTGCGCCGCATCGTCGTGCTGTATGTGGAAGTGTTTCAGGGCACGCCGCTGCTCATGCAACTGTTTCTGGCGTTTTTCGGCTTGCCGCTCGTCGGCGTGGACGTTTCGCCGTGGGTCGCGGCCACGGTCACGTTGACGCTTTATACGAGCGCGTATCTGGTCGACATCTGGCGCGGCTGCGTGGAAGCCGTGCCGCGCGGTCAATGGGCCGCGGGCGCGAGTCTTGGCATGACGTTCGGGCAGCAGTTGCGCTATATCGTCTGGCCGCAGGCGCTGAAAATCGCCGTCGCGCCGACGGTCGGTTTTCTCGTGCAGGTGGTCAAGAGCACAGCGCTTGCGTCGATCATCGGCTTCACGGAATTGACCAAGACCGGCACGATGATCACCAACGCGGCGTTCCGCCCTTTCCCGATCTACGGCATGGTCGCCATGATCTACTTTGCGATGTGCTTTCCGCTCACGTGGTATGCGCGTGTGCTGGAAAGGCGCAACAAGGTGGGCCAGCATCGCTAGCCGCCAACGCAGCGGCATGAACGCGAACTCACGGCTCGCGCAATAAAAAGGCGTCAACCGCCGCGAGGCGGTTGACGCTTTTTTCATGTGCCGCCGGTCGACGAGACGAACTGGTGCTAACGCACTGCTTGTGTCGACTTGCGCAGCTTCGCTACGTCGGCGGCCGTCACTGCGGGCGCGCCGTTGTTCCAGCCGGCGCGCACGAAAGTCAGCACGTCGGCGATCTGCTGGTCGTTCAGCACCGGCGCGTACTTCGGCATGGGATACGGCGCGGGAATGCCGCCGATCACGAGATCCTCGGTGCCGTTCAGCGTGACGTTGATCAACGACGACGCGTCTTTCTCCAGCACGTTCGGGTTGCCGGCGAGCGGCGCGAGCATCGGCGCGAAGCCGCGCCCGTCGACGCCGTGACAATGCATGCAGTACGCGGTGTAGACGCGCGCGCCGGCATCGCTCGCCGCACGGTTGAGCGACACCTTCGTCGCTTGCGGATCGTACGTGTATGGCGGCGCACCGTTGCCGCCCGCCGGCGGCAGCGACTTCAGGTACGTCGTCATCGCCGCGATGTCGGCATCGTTGAGCGCCTGCGTGCTGTTGTTGATCACGCTTGTCATCGAGCCGAATGCAGACGCGTGCCGATTCGCGCCGGTCTTCAGGAACGCCTGCACGTCCTGATCGCTCCAGCGCCCGAGGCCGACGTTATGCTCGCCGGTCAGGTTGGTCGCGAACCAGCCGTCGAGCAGGCTGCCGGTCAGGAACGCGCTGCCGCTTTCGTCGAGCGCCTTCTCCTGGAACGCAATGCCGCGCGGCGTATGGCACGAGCCGCAATGCCCGAGCCCCTGGATCAGATACGCGCCGCGATTCCACGCAACGTCTTTGCCGGGCTTGTTCTGATACACGCCCTTCTCGAGGAACACCATGTTCCAGAGCTTGAGCGGCCAGCGCATGTTCATCGGCCACTTGATATCCGACTCCCGATTGGCCTGCTGCACCGGCGCGACGCCGCTCATGAAGAAAGCGTAGAGCGCCTTCATGTCTTCGTCGTTGACCTTTGCATACGACGGATACGGCATGGCCGGATACAGGTTGTGCCCGTCTTTCGCGACGCCTTCGCGCATGGCGCGCGCGAAGTCCTGCTCCGTGTAGCGGCCAATGCCGGTTTGCGGGTCCGGCGTAATGTTGGTCGTGTAGATCTGGCCCATCGGCGTGTTCATCGGCAGGCCGCCCGCGAACGGCTTGCCTTTCGGAGCGGTGTGACACGCCACGCAGTCGCCCGCCTTCGCGAGGTAGGCACCGCGCTGGACCAGCGCCGGGTCCGCTGCCGCTGTTGCCGCTGTTGCCGCGGTGGCCGTTGCGGCCTGCATCAGCAGGGGCAAGGCCACGCCCAGCGCCGCACCGAAACCCTTCAATGTGCTTTTCATATCGGGCTCCCGTTAAGCGGTTTGCAACTGGCTGCCCACCGGCAATTGCCGCAGGCGCTTTCCGGTCGCCGCGAAAATCGCGTTGGTCAGCGCCGGCGCGAGGGCCGCCGTGCCAGGTTCGCCAATGCCGCCCGGCGCCTCGCTGCTCTTCACGATATGCACGTCGATAGGCGGCGTCTGGTCGATGCGCAGCATCCGGTAGTCGGTGAAGTTGTTCTGCTGGACCCGGCCGTCCTTGATGGTGATCTCGCTATAAAGCGCGCCCGTAATGCCGAAGATAATGCCGCCTTGCACCTGCGCCTCGACCGTGTTCGGATTGACCACCATGCCGCAGTCCACGGCGCACACCACACGTTTGACCGCCACCTCGCCCTGTTCGACCGCGACCTCGACGACAATCGCAAAGTAGCTGCCGAACGCGTGCATGACCGACACGCCGCGCCCCTGGCCTTTGGGCAGCGCGCTGCCCCAGTTGGCCGCTTGTGCAGCGGTGTTGAGCACGTTCAGCGCGCGCGGCGTCTTGCCAAGCAGATCGCGCCGGTACTTGACCGGGTCGACCTTCGCTTCGGCCGCGAGTTCGTCGATGAAACTCTCCACCACGAAGGTGCTGCGCGTCGGGCCGACGCCGCGCCAGAACGCGGTGGGAATCGCCCGCGGCTCCTGACGCACGTAGTCGACGAGCTGGTTCGGCAAGTCGTACGGCAGGTCCGCAGCCACCTCCACGGCGTCGGGATCGAGCCCGTTCTTGAACGCAGGCGGCGCGAAGCGCGCGAGAATCGACGAGCCGACAATGCGATGCTGCCATGCAAGCGGCTTGCCGTTCGCGTCCAGACCCGCGGAAATCTTGTCGTAGTAGTAAGGGCGGTACATGTCGTGCTGAATATCTTCTTCGCGCGTCCACAGCACTTTGACGGGCGCCGGCACCTGGCGTGCGATCTTGACCGCCTGCGTGACCATGTCGAATTCGAGCCGCCGCCCAAAGCCTCCGCCGATCAGATGGTTGTGCACGATGATCTTGTCGGCGGGCAAGCCGGTGACGGCCATTGCCGCGTCGCGCACGCGCGTGGGCACTTGCGAGCCGAGCCAGACTTCACAGCTGTCGGGCCGCACGTGTACCGTGCAGTTGATCGGCTCCATCGTGGCGTGGGCGAGAAACGGCTGCTGGTAGATCACATCGACGCGCTTTTTAGCGTTCGAAAAAGCCTGCGCTACGTCGCCCTCCTTGCGCGCCACCGCGCCGTCGCGCTGCGATGCACGCGCGAGATCGTCGACGATGTCCTTCATCGAAACACTGGCGTTTGCGCCTTCGTTCCACTTGATCTCGAGCGCCTGCAAGCCGCGTTTGGCAGCCCACGTGTGGTCGCCGATCACAGCAACCGCGTTGTCGATCTTCACGACCTGACGCACGCCGGGAATTTTTTTCGCGTGGGTATCGTCGACGCTCGCAAGCGTGCCGCCGAACACCGGACAATTGGCGATGGCCGCATAAACCATGTCGGGCACACGCACGTCGAGACCGAAGCGGGCGGTGCCGTCCACTTTTTCCGGAGAATCGAGGCGCTTGACTGCCGTGCCGACAATCTTGAAGTCCTTCGGATTCTTCAGCGGCACGTTCTGCGGCGCCGGCAATTTCGCGGCCGCGTCGACCAGTTGACCATAGCCGATGCTGCGATTGCTCGCCGCATGAATGACCTGGCCGGCCTGCGCATGACAGCTCGCCGCGTCCACCTGCCACTGCTGCGCGGCCGCGTTGATGAGCAGCGTGCGGGCCGTCGCGCCGGCCCGGCGCATCGGCTCCCATGCATAGCGGATCGAGGTCGAACCTCCGGTGAGCTGGCCGCCGAGCAGCGGGTCCATGAAGAGCTTTTCGTCGGGCGGCGCATGATCGAGCGTGACGGTGTCGAGCGGTACTTCCAGTTCTTCCGCAATCAGCATCGGAATGGAGGTGTACACGCCCTGGCCCATTTCGACCTTGGGAATCACCAGCGTGACCTTGCCTGCCGTGTCGATCTGAATGAACGCGTTCGGTGCGAACACACCGCTTGGGGGCGTTTCGTTGCCGTCGCCGCCGATCACCGACTTGCCCGCCTTCTGATCCTGACTGACGGCCGGCACGCTGAAGCCAAGCAGCAGGCCGCCGCCCGCCGCCGCGCCCACGCTCACCCCGAGCTTGAGAAATGTGCGGCGCGACAAGCCGCGTGGTTCATGCGATCCGGCTTGCGGGCGCTTCGCGTCCCGGTGTGCATCGAGCAATCCTTGCGACATATCAGACTCCTTTCGCCGCATGCTTGATGGCCGCGCGAACGCGATTGTAGGTGCCACAGCGACAGATGTTGCCGGCCATGGCGGCGTCGATGTCCGCATCGCTGGGATTGGGGTTGCTTGCAATCAGCGAGGCCGCCGACATGACCTGGCCCGACTGGCAGTAGCCGCATTGCACGACGTCGAGTTGACGCCACGCCTGCTGCACCTTCTGGCCGGCCGGCGTGTTGCCGACTGCTTCGATAGTGGTGATTTTTTTGTCGCCGACGGCCGCCGCCGGCAGCACGCATGAGCGCACCGCAACGCCGTCCAGATGCACCGTACACGCGCCGCATTGAGCAATGCCGCAACCGAATTTCGTTCCGGTCAAACCGACGAGGTCGCGCAAGACCCACAGGAGTGGCATGTCAGGTGGTGCGTCGACGGTATGCGTCTCGCCGTTGATGTTGAACGTTGTCATGAGCGGTTCCTTGTGGGGTTATCTTTATTCGGCTCTTTAGACGAGCATGCCGATCAAAAGGCAATGACTTGTCGCGTTTATTCGAGAGTCCGGACTAATGCGCAATGCCCATGCGCAGCTCGCTATAAGCGTCGCTGCACTAGTGCACTGTGAAGGTCCGGCGATTGTAGCCGCGCGTCAAAAAGTTCGCCTGGAAGGTGCCACGCTCATTCCAATCGCAGAGGCCACCCTCGCCTATGATTGCGTGAATAAGGGGCCTCCGGTCGTACGACTCGCGGATGGCCCGGTCTGGCGCTCACGCGGAGATGGCAAGCGCGGCACGCAGATTAGCGGATGCAGCAGATCGATATGCCAGGTCGTCGCGATCCTAGCCTTCCATCATGCGCAGGATATAGTCCTTCCGCTCTTCGTCGTTCCTGTAGAGGTGATACACATAGGCGAGCGGGTCTTCATCCTGGTCGCGCTCCGGAGCGAACTTGTTGAATGTCGGATCGTGAGCCCACCATGCCTCATATTCGACGCTGAATCCGTCGATGGTGAAGGTCGTGGTTTTCTTCTCGAAGTTGTGGCCATAGCGCACGTCGCTAGCCGGGCCAATCTCCCATCGTTGCGCCTCGAGTTGAAGGTACATCCGTCCATCTTCCGCATACTGCACGAAGGTCTTGCCCTCGACTGGAAACGCAAAACCACGCACGGGCAATGCTTCAGATCCGGTAACAGGCGTCAGACGGCCCGTTGGCTTGTCGAGCACCAGGCGCGGCCTGTTCGGCAGAGTGCGCACGACGATTTGTGTTTCGCTCATTTGACTTTCGCGATGCCTGTAAGAATGTCCATGGACGGATTGGTGCGGGTTGCGCTTTCTATTATCTGTTGAGGTGTTTTGCCGCTCTCGATCAGATAGTCATAGCTCGGGCCCATCTTGTCACCATACTTGGCGAGGTTGCGCGCGTATACGCCCGGCAACTGCTCTTCCGTGTAGTAGGAAAGGCGGTCGGCGTTGCGACTGTTGGTGATCTGCCGGGCTATGTCCTCATCCGGCACGCCAGCGCTTCTCTGGTCGGCAATCCATGCCTCTTTCTGTTCCATACCCTCGTGATAATCGATCCGCTTCGCGGTCGCACTCGCCGTTGCTTCCGGATCGGTCCAGTCTACACCCCACTTCGACTGGTGAAACTCGGTCCCTTCCTTGGGCATGTACCCGTAGACGCCGGCCGAGTTGGGTTCGAGGTCAGCGGGCACCTTATCGACCGTATAGTCAAAGCGCGAAACCGGCGCGGCGACAGGCTCTTTGGGCGATTCGAGCACAGCGACGGGAACGGTCTCTTTGGGCGCCTCGAGCATGCCTGCGCCCTTGCCGGCGAGTCCACCGCCAACGAGCGATCCACCTAGCATCGACCACTTCTGGCCATCCGAGCCTTCGCCGAAAACAGCCCCGCCGAGCGCGGAGCCGAGTTCCCCGCCGACGAATCCGCCTGCTGCGCCGATCAGGCCGACAACAGGCCCCGCGAGCACAACCGCGGCGGCAATGCCCACCCCGAGCATCGCCCAGTTCATCCACGCCGGAACCTCGGGGCTGATATCGTCGGTCGTCTGGCGGGCGCCGCCAATGAACACATTAGGCGAGCCGTCGCTGATGACCGCGCTGCAGGCAAGCATGTCTTCCTTGCGGCTTGCGGGCTGGTTGTTGATGAAGACTGTGCTCGAACCCTGAGCGACGACCTGAGGGGCGCCTGAGTGGTCGCTACAAAGCCCGTTGCTGATGTGCGCGCGGATCGCTGAGCGGCTATTGATGAAGACGTTTGGCGACCCGGATATCAGGCTGCCCGTGACGTGTCGCGGCGCCCACGACATCGTGCCCAGTACTTCGCCGATGCCACCGCCGGCAGCAGCGCCCGCGGCGACTGCGGCGAGCGCGATCAATGCTGTGCCGCCTGTGAGCGCTATGACTGCCGCGCCAAGCAATGCGCCACCTATCAGACCGGCAAGCATCCAGCCTTTTGAAGCTGTGTGCGCCACCGGGTCTCCCAGCCGGGCTGCGGCGAGTAGCGAGTCCATCAGCTAGCCGCCGGTTTCATGAGTCCGGAAACGGACACATCGGCCAGATAGCGGCGCACGGCGTCGACGCTGGACAGACTGCCAATGCCACTGACGCTACGTACCGCGTCGAGCCGATCGCCAAGACGAGGGTGAGTCGCCGCGTCGAGAGTCCAGAACATATAGCGGTCGCCATCCGGATGCGCCCAGCCTTGCTCAGGTTCCGTCGTCTGCTGCAGGCTGATGGGTGCCCCGGTGTGATCGAAGAACGAGACCTTGGGGTCGAGCGCGTCCGCGATGTCATATCCGAAGAGTTGCGACAACCTCGGCACGACCACCAGCGACCCGTCGACTTCCCGCAGAACGAAAATCAGCCCGTCTGCGTCAGCAGGAAGCATGCGGCTCGCGAACGGCTCAGCGCCTCGCTCGGCAAGCTTCACGCTTGCGACCAGCTTCTGGTATTGCTCTGCCCACTCAGCCGTAAAGCCGTTCGGGCACGTTCCGATGAAACTGATTGCACGCCGTCTCGTGGGTGATGCTCCCCGCGCCATCACCACGGTTTGTCGCTGGTGTAACGGTGTACCCTGCGAGACCCACATATAGTCCACCTCGCGCGCAGTCTCACCGTCGACCTCCCTTGCTCGCAGGTTTTTCAGTTCGAAACGGGGCAGCGTTTTGCGCATTTGCTGGACGAGCTTATGCGCGAACGTATCTACCGTATCGCTTTCATCCATATCAGCGCGTGACACGACAAAGGTGAAGGCGTTGCTGCCGTTGCGCTCTACGGTGAACAGGTGCATGGTGCCGTCCTTGAACTGCTCGGGCAAATCGATGGAGGCATCGTTCATCTGGTAACTGGGCATGGTTGTTCTATCCGCTGCTTCTGGTTTGCATACCTGTTGCCTGCGTTCCTTGACTGCTTGCCGCGCCACGGATGACTTCTCACCGGTGGCCATTACCCCCGGGCCGCCACGCGGCGCTTTGCGAGCGCGTCACTGCGGTTTGCTTATGGCGAGTCGGGACCGACTGTGAGCAATCCGGCAGTACCAATCCATGTTCGTCTCATGCCAGCAACCCTGCGCTTTTCATCTCGGGCACCTCTCATGCCGTCGGCCACTTTCCGCCCGCGCTGATTACTTTCTTGCGGATCGCCGCGATACGCTCGAGCTGCGGCGAGTCTTTCGGCGTGCGGTCAAGCTCGAGCTTGAGCACCTTGGCGTATGTCACGCCAACGTCATTGACGACGGTTGGGTCAGCTTTGTGCGATAGCAGATAGTCGACGGAGTCCCACTGGCGGATCTGGGTGGCTCCGAAAATCGCGGTGTTGCCCAGCGAATCCTTGATGTTCACGTTCGCGTTGCTTTCTACGAGCACGCGCAATTGAGGTAGGAGGTTGTCTTCCGCGACTGCAAAAAGCAGGGGGGTGTCCCCGTCATATCGCAGGTCAGGGCTCATGCCTCCTGCGAGAAGCGCCTTGAGCAGAGCCGGCGAGTCAGCCCGCGCTGCGATATACGCAACGTTGCCTTTGCTGAGACCAAATGGCTGCTCCGGTTTGGCACCATGACGGACCAGTTCGCTAACGATCTGGTAGCGCACATTGGCTGCGTCCGTTTTGACGGGGACCGTTTCCTGAACGGCGAACGCGAGCATCGTCATTTGTTTCTTGCCTACGAGGCTCAAGTCGACCTTCGGTATCAGGTCCCTTGTACGCGCAAGATCGCCGTCACGGATAGCACGCGCTAGCTCGAGTTCGACGCCAGAGAAAAAGTCTTCGGGAGGATAGCGTTTGAAGGCGGACATGTGTGTTTCCTGTGCCTGAGTAGGCCACCAGAATGGGCTTGTGACGCACACTGCGACGGCGACCGCCCCCGCAATGGCCAGTTTTCGATATTTCATTTAATGCGATCCGAGAATCTGAAGCAGCGAGGACTGCTGATCTGCAACCGTTGATTCCATTCCAGCATTGACCTGCGCCATCTTGTGACGGGACAGCGTCGTCATCGCGCTGCCGGGGATATCGATCTGCTCGCCGACAGCTTTTGGCATCACTGAAGCTGTGGCGTCACTGATCGGACCAAGCTTTCCTTCCTGCAATCCAGTCAGGATGTCGCCGTCGACACGGTAATTGGTTATCGAAGCGCCGACCGGCGTTGCCCCGTACAGCGAAAGTGTTCCGGAATTCAATCCCGCAGCGTTAAAGGTCGTTGCGCTGGACCCGCTTGCCTCTGCGGCCGCAGACGCGAGTCCACCGCCGAGCGAGTGACCCGTGAGGTCAAGATCCGAAGCATGACCCGAGGCTTGCACGGTCTTGCCTATTTTTACTGCCCGCCCGTAATAGGCGGACTCGTGGCCCTGACCCTGTGCAATGTTATTCGACATGTCCTCCCCCGTGAGCTGTTCGGTACCCTTGAACGCCACCGTTGGCTTCATGCTATCGCCAAACACGGCGGGGTCAGGCGCATACGCCTGTGCCCCGAAGTTGCTTCCGGGTATCGCCAGATCTGCCGGACGCAGGCCGTACTTTTTTAAAGCTTCAGGATCATTGCTGATGTTCGACCATCCGGGCGGCGCCGTACCGGGCGAATAAACTGCGTCCGCGAGCTTCGCCATCTGCTGCGCCTTGACAGATGCCTGCAGCCGCTTCGCCGCGTCACGCACCTTCGGATCGGGACTCGCCAGACCCGCCGCGATGATCGCCTGCTGCTGCGCCCACTGGATGGCCAACGCCTGCTCCGGCGTCACGAACAGGCCCTGGTTCAGGTGGATTACTGGTCCGTCGAGGAAGATTCCGCTGTGGTTGATGAGGATGCTCGACGCGCCGTGCGACAGCTTGATGCTGTCGGGCTTCATCGTGATGATGCTTGAGCCCACGCGATGCTCGATCTGGTCCGTTGCCTGATGCGTCTGGTTGCCAGGCCCCGCCTCACCGCCAACCGCTCTGGTGTCGATCGTATTGGCCGTTGTCGCGCGCGCCTTTGCGATTGTCTCCGTCAAGCTGCCTTTGGCGATGTCTTTCGTTTCATCGCCTGCGTGCAGTCGCACGAGCCGGTTGCCGCCTTCGATAGAGCGGGTTTCACTATCCTTGATAACGGTATTGAGGTTTTTCTGTGCATGGACGAAAACCTCTTCCGAACCCGCGACATCCGAAAACTTCAGTTCGTTGAATCCGTCGCCGTTTATTGTCTTGCTGCGAAACCCCATGGTTTGGCCAGCAGTGTCGTGGTACGGGTTCGCTTTCTCGCCGTTGAACACCCGGCCGACGATGATGGGATTGTCCGGGTCCCCCTCGTTGAACGCTACAAGTACCTCCTGCCCCGTGCGCGGCATAGCCGAGCCGCCCCAGCCCCCGCCTGCCCATGACTGGGCCACGCGCACCCACATTGAGTCGCTGCCGTCCTGCCTGCCGCGGCGGTCCCAGAAGAAATGCACCTTCACCGAGCTGCCGTCGGTGTGGACCTCGGCCCCTTTCGGGCCGACGACTACGGCTGACTGGGTGCCGTACATGTAAGGCTTTGGCGTACGACGCTCTGGCCGATAGGGAATATCCACCGGCAGGCAAGAAAATGAATTCCGGTAAGGGAGCTCGTTCGACTCGTGGGTGTAGTCGTTAGCGGCTTCGTGCCGCACGTGAAGAAGTACGAAGTCCTTGTTGTTGTACGCAGACACAGGGTGATTAACGAGCTTGAACTTCACGCCTGGGGCAAGCTTCTGAACGTACGACGCTCCATTGAAATGATGCGCTTGCGCCTCTTCCGCTTCCATTGCGAAACGCGCGTAACGTTCACCGTCCTCGCCGTGATCGTATAGCGAATGATATTCGTATCTCTCGGTGTTCTGAACGTTCGGATTTCGCAGCGTGGACGGCACCTCGACATGAAGGAGCGGCGTAGACGGCGTGCGATGGTTGAAATCGCGATAGGTGATTTTGCCGACGCGGAAACTGAACGCCTCGTTCCATTGCGATATGCCGTTCTTCTCGCTAGCGGCACTGTCCGCGTAAACGGAATCTCCGTCGGATCACCGATCGCACCGAAGCCAGCATTACTGTCCGTTATCACGAGGACATGCCTGTCCTTCTCATGGCGAACCCACCAGATGATGCCTTCCTGCTCCATCAACCGGGCAACGAAATTGAAGTACGACTCCCGGTACATCACCATGTACTCAAAGGGCTTATAGGTGCCCTGGAGATTCAATTCGAAATCAGTAAAACCGAACTCGGAAAATATTTCCGTCAAAATATCGCCGGGCGTCTTGTCCTGGAAAATTCTACAGTCGGTTGAGCGTGTCAAAAACCATAACCACGGAACGACCGTCATTTCATAGCGGGTTACCGTGCCCGAATTTCCGACTCGCGAGAAGGAAACGACAAAACCGTGAAAATAACGCTCTGCCGCAGCGTTGCCTTTTGCAGGCAGCGCTGACAGGACGCCGGACCGCTCAGCGGTTAGCGAAACTGAAACGACCTGACCCACCAGCGAATCAATCTGAATGTCGCGTTTCTGGGAGATAAGGTCGAGATGAATCTCGGACAGTTGATTGAGGTATTCGTCCGCAACGAGCGCCGTTACCAACAACACGTCCGGCCCGAGCGGCGTCCGGATGGACATGAACCGGTTTTGTTGGGTGAGAACCGGCTTGCTTGCCAGCGTATTAATCGCGTCGGCAACCGCGGCAGGCGTTTTGCCGATCAGGCTGGATGCCGTCTGAGCTAATTGAACCGCGCGCGCCGCCTGGTTGACCACGCCGGCAGCCGAGGGGCTCATCGCACCCACGTTGCTCGCGAGTCCGGCGAGCGATCCCGCACTCCCCAATACTCCAGCAACTGAGCCTCCGCTGCCAGATATTCCATCGCTTGCGTTATTGAAACTCATAATGCCCCCAGCGCGGCAAATGCCGATTTTGTTCTTGGCGCTTTTACGCAGGCGAAATATTACTCTAACATCTGGCTCCCAAAAACTACCGCGGGGCATTTTTTATGGAGAAGAGTGTAACAAGAACGTTAAATAGAGCCGGCTGAGCCGATTGATTGATTAAGGCCACATCCGGCAACCGGCCTATCGACCGGCTTATTTACAATGGGCTCTTAATCCGGAAACGCGGTCTGGTTTAGCTGAACTGTGCTTAATGCAAAGAGGCCCCTATTGGCTGCCTTTTGATAGAGTTCCCGGAACCGCTTCATTCAGTTCCTCCCGCGCGAGCTCGCGATGCTTGCGGGTGGCCATATTGCGCGACTTCGGCCACGGCGCTTTGCGTAGCGCCGGGCTAGTTTGAGCCGACGCTTGCACCAGCGGCGGTTCGCATCAGCGCATCGGAACGGTACTTGCGTTTCCCATGCACGGCCTGCGCGCTCGAATCACGCGCCACGACCGCTTCCCAATCCTCACCTTCCGTTGCGATGCATCCAGCAGCCGACGGCGACAGCGGCCGTGCGCATTGAAGCCTGCGGACGGGAAGCCGCCCTCAAAACCGAACATCTACACCGCGCGTTGGCAGCGCATGCATTCCGAGCCGCAGTACAAATCACCGCCCCAACGACACTACGCCGTTGCAACAGGCACGCCACTCGGCCCGAGGCGCGCATTTTTGTTAGCATGGACGCGACCGCACTGACCATCCATCCGAAGGAGACGCATCATGAACGACCAGCAATGTACGCAGTTCCTCTCGGATATCCGCAAGCCCCTGCTTGCGCTGCACAAGGCGATACTCGATCACGAGCGCTCGGCGTATGAAAAGGAGTTCGGCCCCGTCACGCCCGCGGCATTTCTGCAAGTGCTGATCAACGGCTCAGGGTTCCGCTGGCTTACGCCGCTTTCCACGATCATCGCGAACGTCGACGAGATACTCGACGACAAGGAGGCCGATTCCGCGGACCGCCTCGCCGCCGCCGAAGCGGTCACCGGCCTCTTTTCCGCGGATCAGCCGAACAATATTTTCTTGCCGCGTTATCTGCCGCTGTTGCAGGCCGATCCGGGCATCCTGCATCTGCATGGGCAGGTGTCGCAGGTACTGCGCGGCGCGCAGGCGAAGTAGACCGCTTCGGTTTTCTGCTGCCCACTGCCGCTCACAGCCCACTACTGCCGCTCTCGCTCGCTGCCATGACCGACTGGCCACTTCCCGAGACCTACACGTTCCGCGATCAGACCGTGCGCTTTGCGGTGAGTGGAACCGGCCCGCCCCTCGTGCTGGTGCACGGCACGCCGTTCTCGTCCTATGTGTGGCATCGCATTGCGCCTCATCTGGCGCAGGTTCGCACGGTTCATTATTACGACCTGCTCGGCTACGGCCAGTCGCAGATGAGCGATGGGCAGGACGTGTCGCTCGGTGTCCAGAACGTGTTGCTTGCCGAGCTGCTCGCGCACTGGCAAGTGCAGAGCCCGGACGTGATCGCGCATGATTTCGGCGGCGCGACTTCGTTGCGCGCGCATCTTGTCGACGGTTGCGAGTATCGCAGCCTGACGCTGATCGATCCGGTCGCACTGGCGCCGTGGGGCTCGCCGTTCGTGCAGCATGTGCGCCGCCACGGCGATGCGTTCGCCGGCCTGCCGCCCTACATTCATGAAGCGGTGGTGAGCGCCTATGTGCGCGGCGCGATCGCGCGCGACATCACGGATAACGAGCTGGCGCCGTACGTCACACCGTGGCTCGGCGCAACAGGACAAGCCGCGTTTTATCGGCAAATAGCGCAGATGGATCAACGCTATACCGATGAAGTCGAGCCGCGCTATTCGCAGCTGCGCTGTCCAACGCAGATTCTATGGGGCGAAGAGGATCAGTGGATTCCGCTCGAACGCGGCCGGCGTCTTGCCGGCATGATTCCCGAGGCGCGTTTTCAGGCCGTGCCGCGCGCGGGTCATCTCGTACAGGAGGACGCGCCCGAGGCCATCGTCGCAGCGGCGCTGAGGTGGCTCGACTGACGCCGCCGCGTCATGCGCCTCGCGGCGCTTTAGCCTCGCCCTTGCGGCAGATAGGGCATTGGATCGACAGGTTTGCCGTCGCGACGCAATTCAAAGCCGACTGACACGCGCGAGTTGTTTTCGTCGCCCATTTCGGCGATCTGCTGACCCTGTCGAACGATATCGCCGCTTTTCACCAGCAGCTTGCGGTTATGGGAATAGGCGGTCAGAAAGTCCTTGTTGTGCTGCACGATAATCAGACTGCCGTAGCTGTTCAGGCCCGTGCCGGCGTACATGACCTTGCCGTCGGCGGCCGCGCGAACCGGGTCGCCCGGCTTGCCGCCAATCTCGATGCCGCGCGTCTCTCCCGGCTGGAACGCTTCGACGATCCGGCCGCCAGCGGGCCACGCGAGCGCCACGCTGTTTGCCCGGCGCGTGACTTGTTGCGCGACTTCGCGCGCTTCTGCGGCGCTGGGCGCTTGCGCTGCCGGCAAGCCTGCCGATCCGGCAGCGGCGGCAACCTGCGCGGACGACGCCCCTTGCGTGGCAGCGGCAGCTTTTGCCGCCGACGCCGACGCTGCGGCTGTGGTTGCGGCTGTGGTTGCAGCTGCAGCATTGACCGCCTGCACGGTTTCCGGCGATGCCACCCGCAGCACCTGGCCGTTCTTCAGCCGCGAGGACGCTTTCAGTCCGTTCCACGCCTGCAACTGCTTGACGCTGCAATGGTGACGCTGTGCGATGCGCGCGAGCGTGTCGCCGCGCTTCACGCGATAGACGAGCGCCTTGCTCGTCAGGGCAGCCTGCGCCGCGCCGCTATGGCTCGCGGTATTCGCCGGCGCCGGCGCTGCGCCCGTGCCTTGCACGCTCGTTGCGCCCGACGCCACCGATGCTGCTTCGCCCTGCTCAGCCTGCTGTCCAACGTTGGCGCAACCGCTCATTGCGAGCGCGAGCCAGGCGCCGGCGACGCCGACCACCATTGCTCTGTCGAAGCGCTTTCCCATCATGTTCGACTCCTGCTTGTTCTGTCGGCGGGCTGGACGCCGCCTTGCCGCCATGCCGCCAAACTGCGATGCGCGGTCCGTTGCCCCGCGCTCTTCACGTGGCAACCTGGCGAGTGTGCTACGACCGTCAGCGCTGGCTGCCCTGCTGGCCCCGCGCGGCCTTCGATTCTTCGACTCTTCAGCACTTCGGCTGGTCGATTCCTCGCTCACCACAGCGGCGGGTTTTCGAGCGCTCACGGCTGCCACTTTCCGCAGACGCACCCCGATCGCGATTAAATTTCCAGCGGGATTGTAAAGTGCGTTTAACACAAAACGCGGTGCGTCAAACAGTCTGATACAAACTTTACGTCCGACCTCGGACCATAGCGTTGTGCGCACAACCATCGCGCGAGCGCCGCGTGCAATGCCAGTGGCACCGACGCCATCTGCATAACGGCACGCCAGTGCCAGAACTTGAGTTGCCGGTTCCAGGAATGCGATGACCCCGGCGCGTAGCGCGGTTGAAGAGGTGTAGGCGCCCGAGTGTGCTCATCGTTGTGCTCGCGCCCATGCTTTAGGACTTTTCCGAAGCCGGATTAGGAAACGGACGATAGGTTGCAGCGCGCAAAAAAAATATTCTTAGGCCTTCCCTGAGGCGGACCGGCGGCGTAACGCCTGGTCCTCCAACTCAACGGAACACCTTCCCTTCAGAATATTTTTGCTTCGTCAGCCTGCATTCGGGCGACGAAGAAGTCGAGGCTCAAGTGGATTCTCTTACATCAGCCAACCGCTTCATGGGCGGTTTTTTCTTTGGCGCCATAGTCGCTACGATCCTCATGGTTCTGCTTTGCGTCGGCGGCGAATTTTCGCCGTTCATGGCGAAAATGCATGCGCTCGAGCAGGTCATCGTCACGGTCGTCATTTCACTGCTTATTTCCGATACCAAGCCGCTTCTGTATAGAACCATCTGGAGCGAGCGCCGCAGCAGCTTCATTCTCGACGAAGACCTCAACGCAACACTGCGCGGCAGAACCTTTGGCATTCCCGCCGGCGTAATGGTCGGCATTCTGGTTCAAAACCTTCTGACTGCCTGAGCACACAGTCACTCAACACGGCGCGCGCTGCCTAGAATTTATGACGGATCGCGGCGCGCACCACCACCTGTTTCGATGTCGATGAGGGCGCCTGCGCGCCCGGTATGAACGCTTCATCGAGTATCGAATACGTCGAATCGCCAGTAACCTGCTGATATTCGCCTTGAAGGTAGACGTCGGTTCGCTTCGACAGGTTGTAATCGGCCATCAAGCCGAACGAGTGGATTTTCGGTTTGACGCCGCCACTCGACGCATCGTAATTTTCGATCGTGTAGACGTACTGCGCGCCGACAAACAGCATCGGTGAAATCTGATATTTCCCGTTTAATTCGAAGTTCTGATATTTCAACGAGTTCAGCAACACGCCAGGCGGCACCAGCGGCGTGGTACCGAGATAGCCATTGCCGGTCGGATTCACATATCTGGAATTGCTATATACGAAGCCTGCAGTGGCCGGTCCAAAGCTATAAGCAATGCCGCCGCCGAACACCCGCATGCGCGCCGCAACGAAGCTCGCGTCGTTGGCCGTAATCGCTCCGTTCGCGCCATTGCCTGGATTATTCGCCCGCAAATAAGCGGCACTCACGAGCAGACCGCCATACGTGTACTGCCCGCCCAGGCTATATGCGCGGTTATTGCTGAAATTCGTCGCGTTGCTGAAACTGTAGGTACTGCCGAATCGAAAGCCACTAATCGACGGGCTTGTGTATTTGACCGTGTTGTCGAGGCGAAACGTGTTGTCGGTGTTGTCGTTGTCGTAAGGATGCGAGAAAAGCGAACCGGCCCAATTCCCATTCGCCGTGGTCTGCGCGAGATAATCGACCACTGAATCGTATTGGCGCCCGAACGTCAATACGCCATATCGCTCCGCACTCAAGCCGACAAAGGCCTGGCGTCCGAACAGGCGGCCACCCTGGTTCAGCCGCCCTGAACTCACGTCGAAACCATTCTCGAGTTGGAAAATCGCCTTGAGCCCGCCGCCGAGATCCTCGGTGCCCTTGAGCCCCCAGCGGCTGCCTTGCGCGTAACCGCTTGCCAGTTCATAGACGTGTCCGCGGCCGGCGTTGTTCGTGTAGTCGATGCCTTCGTCGAGTACGCCGTACAGCGTGACGCTCGTCTGCGCGGACGCGGGTGCGCTGAAAGCGGCTGAGACAGCGGTTGAAACAGCGAGCGCCAACACTTGCCTGTTCATGACGATCCCCCTGCACTCGAGTAAGGGCCTGACTCGATCGGACGCCTTCTTCTTGACTCTATGACAACGCGTTTCTGGAAGCCCGACGCGCTTGTAGGAAATCGTCACACGCCGGAACGCGTCCGTCCATTGGGTGTCGCGTGGATCTGTCAAAACGTTGCGAAATCTCCACTGTCCTGAAACGCCTGATCCGCTTGCGGCCCGACGGGATGGGCTCCGCCAGTGTGCGGTTCTCAGCAGACTTGTCACAGAAAGAAATATAATCGCCCACTTTCGCGGCACCGAAGCGGAACTCCGCTACGCGGCAGGAGTCATTTTTACTGCCCGATGCAAGCCTGCCTGCCGGCTCGCTTGCCGCAGGCCAAGCGGCAACGCGAGTCGCGGCCGCCACGCAGCATCACCCCACTATTCCAAAGCCTTGTGAGACGCCCGACGCGCTGAAAGAGCGCGCCGTCGCACGGGGCTTGCTTTTGGCACAAAAACAATGCAACCGTCGCAATCCCGTTTAATCGAGCTCGACTTTTTTCGTGGACTCGTCCTGCTGATCATCGTGGTGGACCACATCGGCGGCAGCATTCTGTCGCGCGTCACGCTGCACGCGTACGCCCTGTGCGACGCCGCCGAGGTGTTCGTGTTTCTCGGCGGATTCGCGACCGCCACGGCCTATGCGGCGCTCGCCGAGCGGCGCAGCGAAAGCATCGCGCGCAATCGCTTCCTGCGGCGCTCCTTGGAAATCTACCGCGCATTTCTCGTGACCGCCGGGCTGATGCTGCTCGTGAGCGCAGTCCTGAACGCATTCAGCATCGAGGCGCCCAATCTTGCCATCACCGACCTGGACGACCTGATGGACACGCCGCTCGCCGCCGTGCGCGACATCATGCTGTTGCGCCGTCAGCCTTATCTCGCCTCCGTGCTGCCCATGTACGCGTTCTTCGCGCTGCTCGTGCCGATGATCCTGCCGCTCGCGCGCAGCAAACCCGGGCTGCTGCTCGCGGGCAGCGTCGCATTGTGGGCGGGCGCGCCGGCCATCGCCGCCTATTTGCCAGCATCGCCGGATATGCACTGGGACTTCAACCCGTTCGCGTGGCAGTTGCTGTTCGTGGTAGGCGTGCTCGCGCGTTGCCAGCCGGTTTATCAGCGCGTGAGCCAGCACCGCCTGGGCTGGCTCGTGACGCTGGCCGCATGTTCGGTCGCAGCGGTCGCGGCTTATTACAAGCTCTTCATCGAGCGCGAGCCGCTCGATCCGAGCTTCAAGCAGAATCTTTCCTACTTGCGAGCGGTTAATTTCCTCGCCATCGCGTGGCTCGTGGCCAAGCTGACCGAGCTGGGCTGGGCGAAGAAGCTCGCGCAGTCGCTGCCGCTCGTCGGTCTGATCGGGCGCAAGGGCTTGCTGTCCTTCATTGCCGGCGCTGTGATCTCGCTCGTGGTGGACTCGGTGCTATATGCCGCTACGGACGGCTACCTCAACTATCCGCTCGGTTTGCTCGCCGATGCATGCGCTGTGACGGCGCTTGTCGCCGTCGCGTGCGGGACCGAGCCGCTCAAGCGCCTCGTGACGCGTATGGTCGGCACGCGGCTTCGCACGTGGCCATAAGTTCTGAGGGTTTGCCGTGGCCTACCAGGTCCCACCCTTGGTCAAACCGTCTCTGGATGCTGATAGCATGAGCGCCGCGTCCCATCCGACGTGGCTGCTTCCCACCGTCACATGCGTCTATTCCTACATTCCACGCTGGCTCTGCTGTGCGCCGTCTGCGCTGCATCGTCGTTCGCCAGCACCATAACGAGTCGCAGCTTCCATTCGTCCGCCCTCGCAAGGGACTGGTCCTACACGCTTTATCTGCCGACAGGCTACCGCCCCGACGCCGCGCGCATTCCAGTGCTCTACCTCCTGCATGGCAACAATGGCGATGCAAACGACTGGATCAGCCGCGGCCATCTGCAAAGCACGCTCGACGCGCTCATCGAGCACCGCGACATTCCACCGCTTGCAGTCGTGATGCCGCAAGGCGGCACGGACTGGTACGTGGACCGCAAGGAAAAGATGGAGACGGCGTTCTTCGAAGATCTGCTGCCCGAGATCGAAACGCACTACGCAGTCTCGACGCAGCGCGCCGGGCGCATGATCGGCGGGGTGTCGATGGGCGGCTTCGGCGCATTGCGCTATGCGATGACCCAGCCGGAGCGCTTTTGCGGCGCCCTGCTGCTCAGTCCCGCCATTTACGTCAATGAGCCGCCGCGCGGTTCGGCGGCGCGCCGCGTGGGTGTGTTCGGCGAACGTCAGTTCGATCCGCGCATCTGGCATGAGCTGAACTACCCGGCGCAATGGGAACGTTATATGAGCCGGCCCTATCGCGTGCCGATGTTCATTGCTGCCGGGGACGACGACCTGGCAATCCAGGCCGACGCCTCCCTGCTCTACACGCAGCTTCGGCTTGCGGGCAACCCGGCGGCGCTGCGCATTATCGACGGCGGTCACACGTGGGACGTGTGGAGCGCGCTGTTACCCGGCGCGCTCAAATACACCCAGGGCTGCGCGAAACTGCCGGCGCTGGAACATCCGTCGAACCAGCAGCCCTGAGCAAGCGCCCCGTCACGCAACCAGGCACGTGCAACTATTGCACGAGGTCGGTCCACAGCACCATCAACACCGTCATGAGCGCGGGGCCGATAAAAAGGCCAAGCAGCCCGAAGGTCTCGGCGCCGCCAAGAATGCCGAACAGCACGAGCAGGAAAGGCAGCCGCGTCGAATTGCCGATCAGCACCGGTCGCACGAAATGCTCGGCGACGAAAACCACAATAGAACCGAACACCAGAAGACCGATTGCGCCCGCCACGGATCCCTGCGAGAACAGCCACAACGCGGCCAGACTGAACGTGATCGGCGCACAGAACGGCAGCATTGCGGCGATCGCGGTAATGAGCGCGAGCAGCGCGACATGCGGCAAGCCGGTGACGAAATAGGCGACGCCGAGCAACGCGCCCTCGCCGAGCCCCACCACCACCAGGCCCGATACGGTGCCGCGCACGGCCGTGGCCATACGCTGCACGAGCTGCGCGCCGTCTTCTCCGAAACCGCGCTGCAAACCTCGCGAGAGAGCCCCGGACAGCCGCGGCCCCGCCTGAAAGATCACGAACAAGGTCACCAGCATGAACGCGAATACGGTCACCGCATGCACGGCACGCGCGCCGAAGTGGCGTCCGAGCGTGACCACGGTGGTGCTGTGCAAGCCCTTCATCGCGGCGGAATCGCGCAGAGGCGGCGCCAGGTAGGCCTGCCACCACGCCTCGGCCTGGTGCACACCGAACGGCAACCGATGAATGAACTCGGGCATCGCAATGCCGTTCTCCTGGGCGGCCTTGAACCAGTCGCTGAGATCACGCGCTTCGCGCAGCGCCTGAGCGATGCCCACGCCCACCGGCAACACGACCAGCAACGCAATTGCCAGCGTCAGTGCGGCGGCGATCAGCGTGGTGCGCCCGCTCAGCCAGCGGCTGCCCTCCACCTTGCGTAGCAGCGGCCAGAGCGCAATCGCGAGCACGCCGGCCCATCCCACCACCGGAAGGAAGTCGC
>Ga0209796_10000113_pt1 | contig 99206 bp, 89 predicted proteins | sample AgamicOrSfrz_FD_187167 | JGI IMG/M metagenome (GOLD analysis project Ga0209796, IMG submission 187167) | Agave microbial communities from Guanajuato, Mexico - Or.Sf.rz (SPAdes) (version 2) | ecosystem: Host-associated > Plants > Phyllosphere > Phylloplane/Leaf | place: Guanajuato, Mexico...
GCAAGTATTATTTGCAAAAAAGGGTAGATGCAATCGGTTACGCTCTGTATAATGCCACGGCAATATTTATCCACCCTGGTCGAGATATTGCCCATGCTACGTATCGCTAAAGAAGCCCTGACGTTTGACGACGTCCTCCTCGTTCCCGCTCATTCAACCGTTCTGCCAAATACCGCCGATCTCAGCACTCAGCTGACGAAAACCATTCGTCTGAATATTCCAATGCTCTCTGCTGCAATGGATACCGTGACGGAAGCGCGTCTGGCAATTGCCCTGGCACAGGAAGGCGGCATCGGCTTTATTCATAAAAACATGTCCATCGAGCGCCAGGCGGAAGAAGTTAAGCGCGTGAAGAAGCATGAGTCCGGCGTGGTTACCGACCCGCAGACCGTCCTGCCGACCACCACTCTGCGCGAAGTGAAAGAGCTGACTGAACGCAACGGTTTTGCTGGCTATCCGGTGGTGACCGAAGACAACGAGCTGGTCGGCATCATCACCGGTCGCGACGTGCGTTTCGTCACCGACCTGAATCAGCCGGTGAGCGTTTATATGACGCCGAAAGAGCGTCTGGTGACCGTTCGCGAAGGCGAAAGCCGCGAAGTGGTTTTTGCCAAAATGCATGAAAAACGCGTTGAGAAAGCGCTGGTTGTGGATGATAGCTTCCATCTTCTCGGCATGATCACCGTTAAAGATTTCCAGAAAGCGGAGCGTAAACCAAACGCCTGTAAAGATGAGCAGGGTCGCCTGCGCGTCGGTGCGGCGGTGGGGGCGGGCGCCGGTAACGAAGAGCGCGTGGATGCGCTGGTTGCCGCGGGCGTAGATATTCTGCTGATCGACTCCTCTCACGGCCACTCTGAAGGCGTATTGCAGCGTATCCGCGATACCCGTGCGAAATATCCTGACCTGCAAATCATCGGCGGCAACGTGGCGACCGGCGCGGGCGCACGTGCGCTGGCGGAAGCCGGCTGCAGCGCGGTGAAAGTAGGGATCGGCCCTGGCTCCATCTGTACGACTCGTATCGTGACCGGCGTGGGCGTTCCGCAGATCACCGCCGTTTCCGACGCGGTTGAAGCGCTGGAAGGCACCGGTATCCCGGTTATCGCCGACGGCGGTATTCGTTTCTCCGGCGATATCGCGAAAGCGATTGCCGCAGGCGCAGCCGCCGTCATGGTTGGTTCGATGCTGGCCGGTACCGAAGAGTCTCCGGGCGAAATCGAACTCTATCAGGGCCGTTCGTACAAATCTTACCGCGGTATGGGTTCCCTTGGCGCGATGTCTAAAGGTTCCTCCGATCGCTACTTCCAGACCGATAACGCCGCCGACAAACTGGTACCGGAAGGTATCGAAGGCCGCGTCGCCTATAAAGGCCGCCTGAAGGAGATCATTCACCAGCAGATGGGCGGCCTGCGCTCCTGTATGGGCCTGACCGGTTGTGGTACCATCGACACCCTGCGGACCAAAGCGGAATTCGTGCGCATCAGCGGCGCGGGTATCCAGGAGAGCCACGTTCACGACGTGACTATCACCAAGGAATCCCCGAACTACCGCATGGGCTCCTGATTTTCATCGCCCGGCCACGCGCCGGGCGATTTATTTAACCTGTATCACTTGCCTCGGAATTATCGTCAATGACGGATAACATTCATAAACATCGTATTCTTATCCTGGACTTCGGTTCTCAGTACACCCAGCTGGTTGCGCGTCGCGTTCGTGAATTAGGTGTCTACTGTGAACTGTGGGCATGGGACGTGACTGAAGCTCAAATTCGTGAGTTTAATCCTAACGGCATTATTCTTTCCGGCGGCCCGGAAAGCACCACCGAAGATAACAGCCCGCGCGCGCCGCAGTATGTCTTTGAAGCCGGCGTGCCGGTATTCGGCGTATGCTACGGCATGCAGACCATGGCGATGCAGCTGGGCGGCCACGTTGAAGCCTCTAATGAACGTGAGTTTGGCTATGCGCAGGTTGAAGTGCAGACCGATAGCGCCCTGATTCACGGTATCGAAGATGCGCTGAGCGCGGATGGTAAGCCGATGCTGGACGTCTGGATGAGCCACGGCGACAAAGTCACCGCCATCCCGTCTGACTTCGTCACCGTTGCCAGCACCGAAACCTGCCCGTTCGCCATTATGGCTAACGAAGAGAAGCGCTTCTACGGCGTACAGTTCCACCCGGAAGTCACCCACACCCGTCAGGGTCTGCGCATGCTGGAGCGTTTCGTACGCGATATCTGCCAGTGTGAAGCGCTGTGGACCCCGGCTAAAATTATCGACGATGCCATCGAGCGCATTCGTCAGCAGGTTGGCGACGATAAAGTGATCCTCGGCCTGTCCGGCGGCGTGGATTCCTCCGTGACCGCCATGCTGCTGCACCGCGCCATCGGTAAAAACCTGACCTGCGTCTTTGTGGATAACGGTCTGCTGCGTCTGAATGAAGCCCAGCAGGTTATGGATATGTTTGGCGATCGCTTCGGCCTGAACATCGTTCACGTCGAAGGCGAGGCGCGTTTCCTGGCTGCGCTGGCGGGCGAAAACGATCCGGAAGCGAAGCGTAAAATCATCGGCCGCGTGTTCGTTGAAGTGTTTGACGAAGAAGCGCTGAAGCTGGAAGACGTGAAATGGCTGGCGCAAGGGACCATCTACCCTGACGTCATCGAGTCCGCTGCTTCCGCAACCGGTAAAGCGCACGTCATCAAATCTCACCACAACGTGGGCGGCCTGCCGAAAGAGATGAAGATGGGCCTCGTTGAACCGCTGCGCGAGCTGTTCAAAGATGAAGTGCGTAAGATTGGCCTCGAACTGGGTCTGCCGTACGATATGCTGTACCGCCACCCGTTCCCGGGGCCGGGTCTGGGCGTGCGCGTGCTGGGCGAAGTGAAGAAAGAGTACTGCGACCTGCTGCGCCGCGCGGACGCAATCTTCATTGAAGAGCTGCACAAAGCCGACCTGTACAACAAAGTGAGCCAGGCGTTCACCGTGTTCCTGCCGGTCCGTTCCGTTGGCGTCATGGGCGATGGCCGTAAGTACGACTGGGTTGTTTCCCTGCGTGCGGTTGAAACCATCGACTTTATGACCGCTCACTGGGCGCATCTGCCGTACGATTTCCTCGGCCGCGTATCCAACCGTATCATCAATGAAGTCAACGGTATTTCCCGCGTGGTGTACGACATCAGCGGTAAGCCGCCGGCGACCATTGAGTGGGAATAAACTTTATTCTTTGCGTTAATTGAATAAAAAAATAATGCCATTAATGATTGACGTCATTAATGGCATTTTTCTTAACAAGATCGCCGAATTACGGCATTCCCTGAGACGATGAATACCGATACACCGGGTTTCTACTGTCAACCCCGTTCTTCAATCGCCGCTGGCGTATTCTCCCGCTGACACCATGCAATGGCCATCGCCAGAGCTGCCACCACCAGGGCCAGCGCGGCGGAAACCGCTAAACTGCCCCTTATCCCGAGATGATCATTCAGCCACGCGTAGGCAAACGGCGAGGCGGCGGCCAGCAGCTGCGCGGGAATCAACAGAATACCGGTTCGCCGGGCATAATCCTCGGCGGCAAAAAGCTGCAGCGGCAGAGTGGCTTTAAATACGGTCGTCAGGCCGTTGATCGCGCCGTAACCTAGCACAAATCCGCCGGCCGCCCACGACAGATATGGCCCGCTCAGGCCGAGCGCAAAGCAGAGCGGCATCAACAGGGTGGTCAGTATCGTTAGCCGCAACGGCGTAAGGACAGAACCGGATGCCACTTCGAGAAAGCGCGCGCCGGTTTGCCCAATCCCCCACAGCATTCCCACCGCGACAGGAAGCCCGACGCTGGCGATATACTCGGGGAGATGCGTCGAGGTACCGTTGGAAACAAAGGTTACCAGCGCAATCAGCGACGCGTACAGGAGGGCAGGGCGTTTATCGCGGTGGGAGAGCCGCTGGCGTTGCATTATCCGTTTCGGTGACGGCAGTCTGTGATTTGGCATTTTCCACAGCAGCATCGCGCTAAGCAGGCCAAACAGGGCATAAATCAGCAGCGCATGCCGCCAGTCCATCTGCGTCAACAACCCGGCGCCGAGCGGCCAGAACAGAGCCGAAGCCAGGCCGCCGGCCAGCGTCACGCGCGAGATAGTTAATCTGGCGCTTTGCCCATAGATATTCACCAGCGCGGCGAACAGCGCGTCGTAGAGCGCCAGACGCATCCCGGCGCCGGTCAGAACCCAGGCGGCGAACCAGCCCGGCAGACTCTGGACGTAAGCCATTACCAGGCAGCCCGCTGAAATCATTAGCGTACCCGTGACCACCACCCGTTGGCCCCCAAAGCGGGCCAGTAGCCGGGCGACAAACGGGGAGAGCATCGCCATCATCAGCATGGCGATAGTCAGGCCAAAGTAGATTTCCGTTGCGGCCCAGCCGGTCTCCTGAGCAATAGCTCTGGCGAAAGTGCCGGGCATATAAAATGAGATTCCCCAGTTTATTAGCTGGTTGCACCCGGCGGAAAGCGTGACAGCGCCCGGCGCGGAGAGTGGTTTTGCAGATGTTTTCATGATCGTCCATTTTGTTACGCTGTTGTCGGCAGCATACCCTGCACGCTATTGTGGAGGCAGGCCGGTCCATTTATGACCCTTATAAGAGAAACTTTGTGATGATGACGCTCAATCTGGGAAATCTGGCGACGTTCCGCCTGGTGGTACAGCGCGGAAGCTTTTCCGCCGCAGCTGACCTGCTGGGGCTGTCGCAGCCTGCGGTAAGTCTGCAGGTACGTCAGCTGGAACAATTTCTCCAAACCAGACTGCTTGAGCGAACAGGACGAGGCATCAAAGCGACGGCGGCCGGCATCGCCCTGCTGGCGCACAGCGAGCGGATTGAACTGGCGGTGGGCGCGGCAGTGCAATCGGTTAGCGAATTCAATCGAGAAATCAGCGGCTCGATAACGTTGGGTACCGGGGCGACCGCCTGTATCCACCTGTTACCGCCGCTGCTGCAGAAGCTGCATCAGGATCACCCTCTGCTGACGGTGAGGGTCACGGTTGGCAATACCCTGGAAGTGGTTCGGGCTATCGAGGAGAACCGGCTTGATCTGGGCCTTTGTACGCTTCCGGCGAACGGACGCAGCCTGGCGGTGACGCCGATTTTAGATGAAGAGTTTGTCGGTATTTTTAGCGATGCTCAGGACGACCTGCCCTCGCCGCTGACGCCAGAGGTTCTGCAATCATTGCCGCTAATTGCTTTTGAAGCGGGGAGCGGAACCCGGGATCTGATTGACGGCTGGTTTCGCCATAATGGACTGATGGTCGTGCCAGTCATGCAGTTAGGCAGCATTGAGGCGATTAAGCGCATGGTGCGAGCGGGGCTGGGATACAGCATCGTGCCGCGTATGGCGGTAGAGGATCCGCAGGATCGCGTCGGCCTGAACGTGCAATCGTTGACTCCGCGCCTGTATCGGCAGTTAGGCATCGTCATGCGGCAGGATAAAATCATCAGCAAAGGCATCGCTGAAGTGCTGCGTTTGCTCTCTCAGGCCGGTTGCTGAACAACGTACCGCGCTTATTTTTGTACCGGCGTTTTTAGCGGATCTGAAGGTTCAACGGTGATAGTGGATTGCTGCGATTGCTTTTTGTCCTGATGATGGTACCAGGCACCGATGGAGGAGTAGACAAAGCGTCCAAAGAAGAAGATAAAGCTGATAAGCAGTACGATACGGGTCATGCGACGGTTAAATCGATGTCGTTTACGCATACTGGGTGCCTGACTCACAAAAGGTTCCTTAAAGTATACCCAAAGGATGGGCGATGTGCGTATTAAGGCACAGTAACGCGGAAGGGTCAATTGATGAGGATGTAAAAATCCCAGGGGTAAAACATTAATTAATGTTATATAAGATAATCCTCGTATTTACATGCTTTCTGCTTATCGCAAATTGATGTTAAAAAAAAGACATTATTAATATTAGCGACGTGATTTTTTGATTTATATCAATCGTCTATTCTCACCGACAACTAAAATCACCAGCCAGTTCCGCGTTGTTATTCCTTGCGCGATTATGACGGTTGGTTGGATGCCTGCCTGAATATACCCTGCAGGATTTAGGGTTATCCGTAGAGCATCTATGAACATTATTAAACTTTACAGACGATATCGGGATAAATGGTGGTCGCTGCCGCTCATCTTACCCATCCTTTTACTCCCCCTGGCAAGATGGGCGAACACCGTTGCTGTACTGAATGGTAATGAAGTTTATCTTTACTATTTACCTCTGGCGTTAGTGCTGAGCCTGATGCTGTTTTTCGGCTGGGCTGCTTTACCGGGGATCGTTGTCGGTTTGCTGCTTTCCATTACGCGCGGCATGGCGCTGGAAGATTCCATCGGCGTGATTTTCCATTTTCTTATTCCGACCGTCCTTTGCTGGGGCGGGTATCGCGTTTTTGTCCCGCGAAGACAGCAAATCTCGCATGGCAATGTGCGACTGATGCCTCAGCGATTGTTCTGGCAAATGTTGCTGCCATCACTGATCTTTCTTATCCTTTCCCAGCTCGCCGAGTATTTGGGGATCCATCCTCGCGCGACCGGGTTGATTGGGGTCAACCCCTTAAGTTTGCGTTCGCTTATCACCTTTCAGGCCCTGATGGCCGGATGCCTGACCGGCGTGCCGCTATGCTACTTTCTGATTCGAATTATCCGCAACCCGCTCTATATTCGGGGTTTTGTTTCTCAGATTCGCCTGCAGATCGATCCGAAAATAAAGCCCTTAGAATTTATTTTATGGGCGGTAGTGCTGTTAATTTTATTAGTTTTGCTATTAATGCCGCTAAGTAGTACGAGCACTATTTTTAGTACAAATTATACCTTGTCCTTGCTTATGCCGGTGATGCTGTGGGGGGCGATGCGTTTTGGCTATCGCTTCATTTCATTGGTCTGGTCCCCCATATTAATTGTTATTATCCACTTTCATTATCAATATCTTCCGCATTCACCGATTTACAGTAATCAGCTGGCTATTATCTCCTCAAGCTATCTGGTGTTTTCATTTATTATCGCCTATATGGCGATGCTGGCGACGCAGCAGAGAATTTTTTATGCGCGTATGCGGCGGATGGCCTTCATTGATCCGGTTGTACGCTTGCCCAATATCCGCGCGCTGAGCCGGGCGTTAAATAAATCCTCCTGGTCAGTGCTGTGCTTCTTACGCATTCCCGAGCTGGAAATATTGGGCCGCCATTACGGCGTTCTGTTGCGCATTCAGTACAAGCAGCTGCTGGCCGAGTCGCTTGGCGATCTATTGCAGCCCGGGGAGGATATCTATCAGATGGCCGGGCACGAGCTGGTTATCCATCTGCACAGTGAAGACCATCAGCAGCGAGTCCCCCTGCTGTTTGACCATCTCAAAAAGTTTCGCTTTGTCTGGAACGGTATGCCGCTGCAGCCGCCCGTGGGATTCAGCTATTGCAACGTTCGCTCTCCGGTGATGCATCTGCATTTACTGCTTGGAGAACTCAGCGGCGCGGCTGACCTTTCCCTGGCGACCGGAAGTCCTGAAAATTTACAGCGTCGCGGCGCCATTAATACGCAGCAGGAGCTGAAAGACAAAGTCATGATAATGAATCAGCTGGTGAAGGCGCTGGAGCACGATCGCTTCGTTCTGATGGCACAACCGATCGTCGGCATCCGGGGGGATAGCTATCATGAAGTTCTGCTGAGAATGCTGAACGACAACGATGAAATCATCATGCCGGATGTCTTTTTACCGGTGGCGCACGAGTTTGGACTGTCGGCGCGTATCGATAGCTGGGTCCTCGAACATACGCTGATCTTTATGGACAAGCGGCGCAAAAAGCTTCCTGGAATGCGCCTGGCGATAAATATCTCGCCGTTTTCAGTGAGTAACAGTTATTTTCATCAGCAGGTAAAAACGCTGCTGGAGCATTATGACATTGAGCCCTGGCAGATTATTTTTGAGCTGACGGAGAACCATTCACTGACCAATCCCGAGCAGGCGCGGAAAACCCTGGCGCAGCTTCAGGACCTGGGCTGTCGGGTAGCGATTGATGACTTTGGCACCGGCTATGCCAGCTACGCGCGGCTGAAAACGATGAATGCGGATCTGCTGAAAATCGACGGTAGTTTTATTCGTAATCTGGTGACCAGCAGTCTGGACTATCAGGCCGTTGCCTCTATTTGCCTTCTGGCGAGGATGAAAAATATGCAGGTGGTGGCCGAATATGTCGAAACGCCCGAGATTCGGCAGGCTGTGGTTTCGCTGGGGATTGATTATATGCAGGGCTATGATATCGGCAAACCGGCCCCGCTTGAGGCGCTGGTTGAGGATTGATAAGCGAATGGGCCGGACGTCCGGCCCATATGCGCGAAACTAGCTTGCCGCGTCAGGCTTCTCTTCTTCGCTGATTTTCAGCCACCAGTCAGGTACCCCTTCCCAGTATTCCTGCTCTTTTTCCAGATCGAGCAGCACCAGCGCATTCTGGCTAAACCAGTCGTGCGGGAAGGTTAGTGTCCAGTGGTTTGCCTCGGTTTTCAGCGTAAGGCTCGGCGGCGTTGTCGTTGCCTGACGCTGGTTATTCAGCAGCACGCCAAGGCGCAGCAGCTGAATTAACGGCAGAAACTGCTTCTTCTTGAACAGCGTGAAACGCGGTAAATCATCCAGCTTAATCGCTTTACGGTGATAGCGAACTAAGGTGGCCATCAGCATCTGCTGTTCCTGATTAAAGCCCGGCAGATCGCTGTTTTGCAGGATATAAGCCGAATGACGGTGCATGCCGCTGTGGTTAATATTCAAGCCGACTTCATGCAGCATGGTCGCCCATTTCAGCAGCGCCGCCAGATGGGGGTTCGCGAGCTTGGGATTCTGCTCCTGCCATTGCTCATAAATATGCGTGGTGGTCTCCAGCACCCGACGCGCCTGCTCGCGATCGATATTGTACTGGTTCGCCAGGCTCTGCGCGGTGCGGCTACGGATATCCTGGTGACGGAAACGTCCTTCCATCTCGTACAGTACGCCTTCGCGCAGCGCGCCGTCGGACAAGCGCAGCTCTTTAATCGCCAGCGCGTCAAACACCCCGCACAGGATAGCCAAACCGGGCGCAAAAACGGCTTTCCGATCTTCAGACAGCCCGGGCAGGCTTAGCGAGTCGAAGTTTTTATACTTCAGCAGCTCTTCGACCAGCATCTCGAGGCGCTCGGGAGTGATGAAGCCGTCTTTCTCGCCCATGGCCACCAGCACTTCGTGAGCGGCTTTAATGGTGCCCGATGCGCCCAGGGCGACGTTCCACCCCTGGATGCGGAACTGCCAGGCCAGAGTTTCCAGCTTCTGCACGGCGGAAAGACGCGCGCGCTGGAAATTCTCTTTGTTGATGACGCCGCCAGCAAAGTAGGCCTGAGAGAAGCTCACGCAGCCCATACGGCGACTTTCCACCAGGCGAGGCTCGAAATCCTCGCCGATAACCAGCTCGGTAGAGCCGCCGCCGATATCGATGACCAGCTTACGGCCTCGCTCCGGCTGCGTGTGCTCCACGCCCATAAAAATCAGACGCGCTTCTTCGTTGCCGGGAATGATTTCGATCGGGTAGGGGATGACCTGCTCCGCGCGTTTGAGGAACTCTGCGGCGTTTGTCGCCTGGCGCAGCGTGTGCGTGCCGACGATACAGACGCTTGATGGGTCAAAACCCTGCAGGCGCTCGGCGAACAGCGACAGGCAGTTCAGCCCGCGCGCAATAGCCTCTTCGCTCAGTACAGAGTTTTCATCCAGGCCGTCGGCCAGATGTACGCGCTGCTTCAGACGACCGATGATCTGCATTGCCCCGTCAACGACACGGGCGATCACCATATGAAAACTGTTCGAACCGAGGTCGACCGCAGCGAACTCCTGCGGCCGAGGGGCATTTTCGTTTATTGGCATAGGTTAATCGGGCTGTTCAAGTGATTTGAGGTAGTCGTATATCGCCATCTGTGCGCGCACTTTGCGGCGATTGCCGCGCGGCACGTAGCGATTACTCAGTTCTTTATCAAGATAGCGTGCTTTCACCGTATCGTTGAAGAGGAGATCGAAAATATCCAGCACCCGCTGTTTCAGGCGCGGATCCAGCAGCGGCGCGGCCACTTCGATACGATAGTCAATATTGCGCGTCATCCAGTCCGCGGACGATAGCCAAACCTGCTTATCGCCGCCGTTTTCAAAGCAATAAACGCGGTCATGCTCAAGGAAACGGTCAACAATGCTGGTCACGCGAATATTTTCGCTGATTCCTTCCAGACCGGGGATCAGCGAGCACATACCGCGAATAAGCAAATTAACCGGCACGCCGGAGCTGGAAGCGGCGTAGAGACGATCGACCAGCCCCTTATCGACCAGGTTGTTCAGCTTCAGCATGATGCCCGACGGCTGACCATTTTGCGCGTTGGCGATTTCACGATCGATCATCTCATAAAGCAGGCGACGCGAGTTTTGCGGCGACACCAGCAGATAATCGAAGCTGACCGGGCGGTAGGGGTTTTCGATAAAGTTAAATACCCGGCGGACTTCATTGGTGATGCGCGCATCGGCGGTCAGCAGCGAGTAGTCGGTGTAAAGACGCGCGGTTTTTTCGTTGAAGTTGCCGGTGCCGATATGCGCATAGCGCACGACTTCATCGCCCTCTTTGCGCGAAACCAGGAACAGCTTGGCGTGGATCTTGAGGCCCGGCGCGGAGAAGATAACGTGCACGCCGGCTTCGGTCAGGCGTTTAGCCCAATGAATATTGGCTTCTTCATCGAAACGCGCCTGCAGCTCCACGACGACCGTCACTTTCTTACCGTTGTGGGCGGCGTGAATCATCGAGTCGATAATCCGTGAATCTTTCGCGACGCGGTAGATGTTGATTTTGATAGCCAGCACGCTTGGGTCGAAAGAGGCCTGGCGCAGCAGCTCAAGGACGTGTTCAAACGTATGGTACGGGTAGTAAAGCAGCACGTCGCGTTCGCGGATTGCGTCAAAGCCGTTGCGGAATTTATCAAACCACAGATGACGCAGACGCGGCATCGGTTTGTTGACCAGATTGGCTTTGCCGACGTTCGGGAAGCCGATAAAGTCTTTAAAGTTGTGGTAACGACCGCCCGGCAGCATTGAATCGTAGTTGGAGATGGAGAGCTTATCGCGCAGCATTTCGACCATCGCGTCGGGCATATCGCGCTGATAAACGAAGCGCACCGGCTCGGCGGTCAGGCGCTGTTTCAGGCTGGAGGACATCAGCTCCATCAGGCTCGACTCCATCTCGTGCACCAGATCGTATTCGGCGTCACGGGTCATTTTCATCGAGTAGGCGTTCAGCGCGTCGTAATCAAAAAAGCCCTTGAAGATATCATCCAGGCAGTAGCGCAGGATGTTATCTAACAGAATCATCGGCTTGCGGCGGCGAGGCGCTTCCGGCGGCAGATTCACAAAACGCGGCACCTTGTCTGACGGAATTTCAAGCAGCGCGTAATTGATGGTATCCCCGCGAATAATCTCGACGGCCAGGTAGGTGTAATCATCCTTCAGGAACTGCACCAGATCCGTTTCGCGGTTAATCAGGATTGGCGTGATGTGCTGACGAAGATACAGCTTGAAGTAGTTACGCAGCCAGGACTGCTGGTTGACGGAGAGCTGGCGTTCGTTGATCAGGAAAATCTGGTTACGCGCCATTTCCAGCAGCAGCTCGTTGTATAAGCCGTCAAACTCCTGATCGGCCTTGAGCACGCGGGCCTGAATTTTGCCCAGCAGATGGCGAGAGTGTGCGGTACTACCTTGTTCTTCGCTGATGATGATGCGGCGCTTCAGCTCGGCAAAGCGCACTTTATAAAATTCATCGAGGTTATTGGAGTAAATCCCTAAAAAGCGCATGCGCTCGATCAGCGGGTTGCTTTTGTCCGCCGCTTCCTGAAGTACGCGCTCGTTAAAGGATAACCAGCTGAGTTCTTTTTCGATGTATAGCTTTTCCTGGCCCATTACAGCTCACACTCCGGTAGATGTATGTTGCTATTTCATTATGGCGAGCTTTGCCACTGAATGTCCAATTATGTCAAAGAAGTATGACTGTTTTCTTTCAGTATATAGCGAAGAAAAACAGACGATTTTCGCGACTTACGTTATGTTCAAGGCAAGGTGAGATTCAGGAGCAAAACCATGTGGGAGACGCGAGCGTTAGAACTGAATAATCAGGATATATGGAACTGGTCATCGGTATGCAATCTGGTCAGGTATGCCTCTCAGCATGGCTTTAATACTATCGTGGTGGGGCAGGCAGATCTCTTCGGTAAGCTGGTGTCCCCGAAGGGATATACGCCTTTTCACTATAACGATAGCGTTTCCAGCCAGCAGAGAGCGCGCTGTATCTACCTTAATCGTCTCGCCATGTATTGCCGCGAACAGGGGCTGCGATTTTATTTACAGGCAAAAGAGCTGGATTTCCCAACGGAATTGCTGTTGTCGCATAAGTATCTACTGGATAATCAGCAAGGGATCCTTTTTGATGTGGATTTCTGGAGCCGCTGGCTGACAGACAAAATTCGCGGCGTTTGTCAGGGAATTCCAGCTTTAACAGGGCTAATTATTGCGCTTTCCAGCACCGATGGTTTATTGCCGATTACGCGCCCTAAATGGGATATAAACGCCAGGGATGAGCCTGAAAATACCCGGCAACCGTCGCAAAGCTTTGTGCTCTATCGCCGTTGTTTTCAAGCGCTCAGCCAGGTGGTTACCGCACAAAATAAACATCTGGTTTTGCGGGTTTTCCCTGCAAGTAATGATGATCTTGGTACCGTTCTCGATGCTATCGAGCCGCTTCCGCCAAGCGTTTCGGTATCGATCAAGTTAACGCCAGAACGTTTCTGGCCAGCATTTCCAAATAATCCCGCACTGCTTCAGGTCACTATGCGAGACGTCTGGGTTGATATTGATTTAGCAGGCGAAGAGGTGGGCTGGGGCGTTATGCCTTTCTTACGCATTGATGAGTTAAAAGGCCGACTGCTGTGGTGCCAAAGCGCGAATCCCAGAATCACCGGTGCGATATGCAAAACCAGTTGGGAGAGCGTTGATAACCACTGGATACCGGAAACGTTAAGCGAATGCAATCTGTTTGCCTGTAGCCAGCTGTTAGGTCATGGTGCGGGAAAGACCCAGGAGCAGCTGTTGGATCTCTGGCTGGCTGAGCGTTACGGCTGGTGCCCCGATGTTACAGTCGCCCGCCGTTTTCAGCAGCTACTTGAGCAGGCAACGGAGGTGCTTTACCAGGCGATTTATGTTCGCGATCACGTTTTTCACCGCCATAGTCAGCTACCGGAAAGCTATGGTCAGGCAGTATGGAGTTTGTACAGCCAGCTGGCGCGTAATCACTGGCTGCCGGGGTCGGCCCAGGATATCCACTTCACGCGTGACGATCCGCAAATATCGATGGAAAACCTCACGCGAATTGCGCAAGAGAAGGATGAGGTAGCGGCAGATGCCCTGAAGCTATGCGCGCAGGCGCTGGAGTTTGCCGAGAATGCCGCGTTTCCCACGGCGCTCTATCGGCTCTGGCAGAATGAATGGCGGGGGCTCGCACTCTACTGTCAGCTGTTCACGCATGCACAGAAAGCTTTTTTTACGCTGCATTTTGCTCGTGAGGTGGAGAATAGCTGGAGTATGAGAGAAATCTGCCATATCAACGTGCAGGCGTTGTATCAGGGGGCATCCGAAATGGAGATGCTTTGCCAGCAGATGAACGAAGCATCGCCTGGGTTTTATATCATGTTCGATGCGGGTCGGGTTCGTAGCCTGGCTGATAGCCTGAGTAGCGAACTATCGGCACTCAGGCATTAGGTATTAACGCGTGCGGTATAAAGCCTCGACCAGGCTGAGCATCGCCAGCGCCTGGCCATATGGCATCGCAGTTAGGGGGATTCGTCGGTAATGGTCAAGGTCGTGTCCCATTGCCGTGCCAAATGAAACCTGGGTTAATTCTCCCTCCGGCGAGATATGCTCAATAATGCCTGCGATTGCTCGTTCGGCAACGGGTAGATAGCTGTCGTCCAGGTAGCCGAGACGTATCGCTTTCAGGATACCGGCTGCAAATCCCCCTGTTGCTGAGGCTTCAGCGTAGCTTGTTGCATCATCTAATAGCGTCGGCCATAGCCCGTTTTCACATTGACAGCGGGCGAGGGCGGATACCTGGCCCTGCAGGATGTTACAGAGCTGGCGATAGAAGGCGTCATGCTCATCAAGATTGAGCATTTCCAGCAGTTCAGGAATCGCCAGTGTTATCCAGCTATTGCCACGAGCCCATCGGGCACCGGCAAAATGATGCCTGCCGTCGAAATTCCAGCCGTGAAACCATAAACCACTTTTTCTATCCGTAAGGTAGTGAATGTGCTGTAGAAATTGAAATTTTGCTTCTTCTACCCAGTAAGGTTTTTGCAATAAAAGCCCAATCCTGGCCAGAGGCAGGACCGCCATCATCAAGGTGTCATCCCAGATTTGCTGATAATGCGCGTTTTCGTAGGTGACATGCTGCATGCAGCCTTCATCAGTGCGCGGAATCTGACGATAAAGCGCATCTCCCCACACTTCCAGATACGCGCGCCATTCGTGACGAGCGTCCTGCTGGTAGCGACTGGCAAGCGTCAAAAAAGGGATCGCGGTATTAATATTCTTCTCCGGCGTTCCTTCGGCGAAACGGGCGCTGAACCAGTCGTCAATAATCTGCCTGGCGCGAGATGAGCCGGTAAGTTCATGGTAGCGGTAGAGACCAAACAAGCCGATACCATGTGTCCATTCCCATCCAGCCCAGCCTTTTGTATCAATCACGCGCCCGTCAGGCAGGCGCTGCAGGAATTGACCATTGTCATCCTGAATTGCGGTGAGGCTATCGATCAGTTTTTCGATAAGACGGATGATTTCAGGATGGCTTATTTTCTGCGACATAGTGATTCCTTTGCGCTGTCGTTTCAGCTGTATGCTGCCAGTGGGTATTCATATGCGGATGCCCGGTAAGTAACTCTACGGTTTGTCGTACCTGTGTTGATGCATCTTCGGGTTTACCGCCAGACCGCAGACGCTCTAGCTCGAAGGTAAGCGTCTTATGACACTCCTGGCTTAGACGAAAGCGAAACGCGCCGTACATCGCCAGCAGAGTGAGTAAACCCGGTCCGATAAGGAATACCCACCAGATGCCGTTTAGCGCGGCGGCATCTTGCGACTCTGCGCCTTTGGTAAAGCCAAACGCCTCCAGCGCCAGTCCAACAATAAACAGGGCGAGGGCCTGGGAAAATTTGCGCGTTAGCATCATGACGCCCGCGTAAATGCCTTCACGTCTGACGCCGGTATAAGCTTCATCCACATCAGGTAAAAAGTTGTAGACGTTCCATGGGATAAGATAGGTTCCGCCGCGTGCGATGCCCATCACGATGGCCCCGCCGAATAAGAACCCTGATAAATGGCTAATGGAGGCGGAAAGCTGGCTGAACCACAGTAGAGCGCACATAATCAGTGCAATTGCCAGTTTGTAGGCGTTGCCGTTGCCGATGCGAATACAAAGCCAGGTAAAGAAAGGGATGGCAAAAAATTGAAATAGCGTCATCAGGCTCATTGCCTGGGAAGCTAAGGATGCGCCGACCTGAAGTACATATGTAAGATAGTGCATAAACAGCGAGCCGAAAATATCCAGGGCGACGGCTCCGCCAACGTACATCATGATGTGAATGCGAAAAGTACGTAAACGGAAAGTTGAAGCCATTTCTCGATACAGCGAAATAATTGTTTTCCCCATCCCGCGCTGAGTCGAAGGCGGCGGGAGATTCTCCCGTTCCCAGGTTCCCCGCCAAACGAAGATCCACGGTAGGGCGAAGAGTACGGAAAAGACCAGGCCGATATATAAAAATGCCTGCGATTTATCGGCGACGTGCGCCAAAATTTGTCCTGGGATAAGTGCAGATAAAAACGCTGTCGCCTGGGCAAATAGCATCCGCGCGCCAGACATTTTTGAACGCAGATCGTAACGCGAGGTCATCTCCGCAGGCAGCGTATCGTAGGGCACCATCAAGAGGGTAAAAACGGTGCTGAATAACAAATAAGTACCAAGATACCAGGAATAGCCAAAACCGCTTACCCACATCAGGGCAAAGCAAAAGGAGAGCGGCGCGCCGATAATAAAGAATATTCGGCGTCGCCCCCAGCGCGTGCGAATATTGTCGGTGATATAACCCATGATCGGGTCGGTGATGCCATCCCAAATTTTGGCGATCGCAAAGATGGATGCGGCGGCGGCGGGAGAAAGGCCCGCCACTTCAATATAAAAATAAAGCAGCCAAAGCCCGGTGATCGTCATTGCCCCGCTGCCGAAGATATCGCCCATCCCCCAGCAGAGAATATTGCGTGTTTTTACTTCCCGTGGTGCCGTTACTGTCCTCGTCATTTTCCTGTCTCTTCTGTCAGTAAAGAGGAAGTAGCACAGTAAAAGAGGTGAAAATTTTGCGGAATCGTCATTAAGGCGCTTTTGTTAAGAACTGAGAGCGGGGCGGAGAAAGCGGATTAAATGAAATAAATAGCGTGATATGGCCGGCAGTATTAGGACGGGCGAAAAAATGAAATGTGATAGCCATCGCTATTTCTGCGGAAGGAGCGAGAAGAAATGTGTCCGAAATCACAGATGAACTGCGGGAAAAAAGGACGTTGTGAGAACGGCGACAGATTACTTATGTCGATGCTGTTTTGCCCTACGGCGATCGATAATGACTGTGTTCAGATAGCATTCCCATTTCATCTCAGGAAATCCTATGAACATTTTTCTTTCAAACTGGCGCCCGCACGCAGATGGTATTACTCGCGACACTGAGATTTTTCAAAAAGCGCTGGATACCTTATCGCAAGCGGGCGGCGGTACGCTGGTGGTGGAAAGTGGAAAATATTACCTTGGCGGGTTACGCATGGGGTCAAACACCTGCCTGTGGTTGTCACCCGGTGCAGAACTCATCGTCAGCGATAATTATGCTGATTTCACCCAAGCGGTGGCCTTAAGCCGCGCAGAGTGCTCAGACCGGGCTTTCCTCTATGCCCAGGATGCCGAAAATATCTCGATTTGTGGGGGCGGTACTATTTACGGTAATGCAGATGGTTGGTTCTCCTCATCGGTTGATGATATGGGCTATCGCACGCCCGCCGAACAGCGGCCGCGCATGATTCTTCTGGAAAATTGCCAGCGGGTCAGGCTGGAAAATATCTGTATACACCATGCGCCGATGTGGACAATTCATCTTGTTTCATGTTCACAGGTGGTGATGGATGGCATTACCGTCGATAACGATCTGACAATGGCAAATACTGATGCGCTGGATATCGATAGCTGTCAGCAGGTACACGTTGCTAATAGTTTTTTTAGTGCGGCGGACGATGCAATTTGTCTGAAAACCACCGATAAACCGGCGGCTATCCAACGTCCTCTACGTCAGGTGACGATCGTCAATTGTACCCTGCGCTCAAAAAGCTGCGCTTTTAAAATCGGCACGGAAACCTGGCAAGATATTGAAGATATTGTGGTCAGCAACTGCACTATCTATGATTCGAATCGCGGTATCGGCCTGATTTCACGAGATGGCGGCCGGCTACGAAGAATGCTCTTTACCAGCATGACTTTTGAGTGTGTGGCGGCGCCAGCCTGTCACTGGGGGGAGGCTGACCCGATTTTCCTCTCCGCGCGCCGCAGGAATCCGCAGATCGAGCCCGGTGAGATTACGCAAATCCAGTTTCGTGGGCTTTGCGGAGAATGTGAAGGCGCCATCAATATGCACAGTGAAACCCCTTCCATGATCAACCGAATACGACTCGAGAGTATTCAGCTTACCCAGCGACTGCATTGCCACGGTTGGCAGGGGAATTATGATATTCGTCCGCCGTGTAATCCTTTTTCGCCAACAGGAATGGGTATCGATAACGCCTGGTGCCTCAACCCAGAAACGGGAAAGGCCTGGGGAGTCGAACCCTATCCCGGAGGGCTACCCGTCCTGTTTGCGCAGGGGGTTTCCGATTTAGTCATCAGAGAACTTGATTGGCAGCGTCCAGTTCCCCTACCGGCAGGCTGGAATACGCAAGCGCTGTGTCTGGAAAAATGCGAGCGGTCATCCGTGCGGGAAACCTGAGCTAATGAAAAACGCCTCCAGCGGACGCCAGAGGCGGGGAAGTTTACTCTTCTGCCGCATATCCCTGCGGTGGAAGAGGAACATCATCAAGCCAGGCTTCGTTTCCTTCCGCGCGCAGGCGGCCGTCGACAAACCAGCTGATAGCCAGGGGATAGATATCGTGCTCCTGCGCCTGTACGCGAGCGGTAATGTCGTCCTCGGTATCTTCAGCGAAAACCGGTACCTTTGTCTGCAGAACCACCGGACCTCCGTCCAGCTCATCGGTCACAAAATGCACCGACGTCCCGTGCTCCTCATCGCCATTTTCCAGCGCCTGACGATGGGTGTGCAGCCCCGGATATTTTGGCAGCAGGGAAGGGTGGATATTCAGCATGCGCCCCTGGTAGTGGGCGACAAAAGCCGGGCTAAGAATACGCATGTAGCCGGCGAGAACCACCAGATCCGGCGCGTAAGCATCGATCTCGTGCATCAGCTCTCGGTCGAAAGCTTCCCGGTTGGCAAACTGGCTGGCGGCGAGCGCGTGAGCCGGAATATTGGCCGCGCGCGCGCGCTCAAGGCCGAACGCGTCGGCCTTGTTGCTGAAGACTGCACGCAGGGTGCCGTTGATTTTTTTCCGGGCGCAGGCGTCAATAATCGCCTGCAGGTTGCTACCGTTACCGGAAATCAGCACCACGATGTTTTTCATTCAATGACCACACGCTGTTCGGAATCAGAGGCTTTGATATACCCTATTTTCCACGCGCTTTCACCTTTGTCGTTCAGGAAGGCAATGGCTTTATCCGCCGCTTCCGCCGGCAGCGCGATGACCATGCCGACGCCGCAGTTAAAGGTGCGATACATTTCGTGGCTGCTAACGTTACCCGCGGTTTGCAGCCAGTTGAACACGTCCGGCCACTGCCAGGAGGATTCATCAATGACCGCCTGGGTGTTGTCCGGCAGCACGCGCGGGATGTTTTCCCAGAAGCCGCCGCCGGTCAGGTGGGCGATGGCGTGCACGTCAACGTTGGCGATCAGGTCGAGTACGGATTTCACATAAATGCGGGTCGGCGCCAGCAGATGGTCGGCCAGCGGCTTACCGTTGAGATCGGTGGTTTGCGGGTCAACGCCGCTGACTTCGATAATTTTGCGCACCAGAGAGTAGCCGTTAGAATGCGGGCCGCTGGAAGCCAGCGCCACCAGCACGTCGCCATCGGCCACTTTGCTGCCGTCGATAATTTCTGATTTTTCTACCACCCCAACGCAGAAACCGGCCACGTCATAATCTTCGCCGTGGTACATGCCCGGCATTTCCGCCGTCTCGCCGCCCACCAGCGCGCAGCCTGACTGCAGACAACCTTCGGCAATGCCGCTGATTACGCTCGACGCAGTATCGACATCCAGTTTGCCGGTCGCGTAGTAATCAAGGAAGAACAGCGGCTCTGCGCCCTGAACCACGAGGTCGTTTACGCACATAGCGACCAGGTCGATACCGATAGTGTCGTGACGCTTGAGGTCCATCGCCAGACGCAGCTTGGTGCCGACGCCGTCGGTGCCGGAGACCAGAACCGGTTCGCGATACTTCTGCGGCAGCGCGCACAGCGCGCCGAATCCGCCCAGTCCACCCATCACTTCCGGGCGGCGGGTTTTCTTCACCACGCCCTTAATACGGTCGACGAGAGCGTTGCCTGCATCAATATCCACGCCGGCATCTTTATAGCTGAGAGAGGTTTTATCGGTCACTGCGAAGTCTCCACGCGTTTGCGGTAGCAATAAAAAACGGCGCAATTCTAACAGGGATAGCAAACGTTTGCGAGCCTGCTTTGCAGCCGATGTAAAACGGCCGTTAAGTGCGCAAATTTGATACTGTTCACGAAAATGAAACCGGGTACATTCTTCTGCTTGCCAGCGTTGTCGGGAATAATCATCATGCCAGTGAAACCGGTTTCTTTTCTGATTTCTGGAGAGATAAGCCGCGAATGTGATGGATTCTGGAGGAAAGCTGAGGATGAACATTGCCGCATTTGATATCGGTGGCACGGCGTTAAAAATGGGGGTAATGACGCGCGAAGGCACGCTGCTGGAGAAAGGAAAGCAGAACATCGTCGACAGCGACGGCGACCAAATCCTGCAGGCGATGCTGGCGTGGATCGCCGCTCACCCGGCGTGTGAAGGGGTGGCAATCAGCGCGCCCGGCTACGTTAACCCGCACACCGGCTTTATCGAAATGGGCGGCGCCATCCGTAAATTCGATAACTTCGCCATCAAGCGCTGGCTTGAGCAGCAGGTGCGGCTGCCCGTGGCCATTGAGAATGATGCCAACTGCGTGCTGCTGGCCGAGCGCTGGCGGGGTAAAGCCGCCGACATGAGCAACTTTCTGGTCCTGACCATCGGCACCGGCATCGGCGGGGCGATTTTCTGTAATAACCAGCTGGTCCACGGCGCGCGCTTCCGCGCCGGCGAGTTTGGCTATATGCAAACCGCGCGTCCGGGCACCCGCGATGTGCGGCGCTATTCGATGAACGAAAACTGCACGCTGCGCGTGCTGCGCCATCGCTACGCTGAACATATCGGCAAGGCGCTGGATGACGTCACTGGCGAAGAGATTTTTGACCGCTACGATGCGGGCGACGCCACCTGTCGACGTCTGGTCGCTGAATTCTTTAACGGCCTGGGTACCGGGCTTTACAACCTCGTCAATTTATTCGACCCGCAAACGATTTTGATCGGCGGCGGGATTGTGGAACGACCGGGCTTTCTGGCGCTGCTGCGCGAACATCTGGCCTGGTTTGGCATTGCGGAATATATCGACACCGTAAGCCACGGCAACGATGCCGGGCTGGTAGGCGCGGTTTACCATTTCAATCAGCAATACCGGTCGCAGAGCGGCGACTGCGCATAGGGAGAGAACATGTCCGGATTTAAAGAAGGTTTTCTGTGGGGCGGCGCGGTGGCGGCGCATCAGCTGGAAGGCGGCTGGAAAGAGGGCGGTAAAGGGGTGAGCGTCGCCGACGTGATGACCGCAGGCGCGCACGGCGTACCGCGCGAAATCACCGATGGCGTGCTGCCGGGGAAAAACTACCCCAACCACGAAGCGATCGATTTTTATCATCGCTATAAAGACGACATTCGGCTGTTTGCCGAAATGGGCTTCAAATGCTTCCGCACCTCCATTGCCTGGACGCGCATCTTTCCGCTGGGCGATGAGCAAGAACCTAACGAAGCCGGGCTGCAGTTTTACGACGACCTGTTCGATGAGTGCCTGAAGCACGGTATTGAGCCGGTGATTACGCTCTCCCACTTCGAAATGCCGTACCATCTGGTGACGGAGTACGGCGGCTGGCGTAACCGTAAACTGATTGATTTCTTCGTCCGCTTTGCCCGGGTAGTGTTTACCCGCTACCAGCATAAAGTGAAGTACTGGATGACCTTCAATGAGATCAATAACCAGGCCAACTTCCACGAAGATTTTGCACCGTTCACCAACTCAGGACTGAAATATCTGCCGGGGGAGGACCGCGAGCCGGTCATGTTTCAGGCGGCGCACTATGAGCTGGTCGCCAGCGCGCTGGCGGTTAAAGCCGCACGCGAAATTAACCCGTCATTGCAGATTGGCTGCATGATCGCCATGTGTCCGATTTACCCGCTGAGCTGCGCGCCCAACGATATGATGATGGCGATGAACGCCATGCATCGCCGCTACTGGTTTACCGACGTTCACGTGCGCGGCCGCTATCCGCAGCACCTGCTGAACTACTTCGAGCGTCGCGGTTTTGCGCTGGACATCACCGAAGAAGACCGCGTGGCGCTGACTCAGGGCTGCGTCGACTATATCGGCTTTAGCTACTATATGTCGTTCGCCACGAAAGCAACGGATGATAATCCGCAGCTGGATTACGATGAAAGCAAGAGCCTGGTTTCCAACCCGTACGTGCAAAAGTCAGACTGGGGCTGGCAGATTGATCCGGTCGGGCTGCGCTACTCCCTGAACTGGTTCTGGGATCATTACCAGCTGCCGTTGTTTATTGTGGAGAACGGCTTTGGCGCCATCGACGTGCGCGAAGCGGACGGCTCGGTGGATGACCAGTATCGTATTGACTACCTTTCCGCCCATATCGCCGAGATGAAAAAAGCGGTTGTTGAGGATGGCGTCGACCTGATGGGCTATACCCCGTGGGGCTGTATCGACCTGGTTTCCGCGGGAACCGGTGAGATGAAAAAACGCTACGGCTTTATCTACGTGGATAAAGATAATGAGGGCAACGGCACGCTGGCGCGTAGCCGTAAGAAATCTTTTGCCTGGTATCAGCAGGTTATCGGCAGCAACGGCGAAAAGCTATAAACGGCCGTAAAGCCCCATTCAGCCCCGCCTTCGCGGGGTTTTTTTATTTTGTCTTATACTGGCACAGGCAGCGTAAAGCATTTTGGTTGATCCCGGTCAAACATATCGGCTATGGCGTAAAAGGAAAAAGGCGGTATAATCCGGCGATTTTTTTTGTGGCTGCCCCTCAGAGGAGAAAGAGAATGAAGATCGTGGAAGTGAAACACCCACTCGTCAAACACAAGCTGGGCCTGATGCGTGAGCACGACATCAGCACCAAACGCTTCCGTGAACTCGCCTCAGAAGTTGGCAGCTTACTGACTTATGAAGCTACTTCCGATCTGGCGACCGAAAAAGTCACCATCGAAGGCTGGAACGGCCCGGTAGAAATTGAGCAGATCAAAGGCAAGAAAATAACCGTAGTGCCGATTCTGCGCGCGGGTCTGGGGATGATGGAAGGCGTGCTTGAGCACGTGCCGAGCGCGCGTATCAGCGTGGTGGGCATCTATCGTAACGAAGAGACCCTTGAGCCGGTGCCTTACTTCCAGAAGCTGGTATCCAACATCGACGAACGCATGGCGCTGGTGGTTGACCCGATGCTGGCGACCGGCGGCTCCATGATCGCCACCATCGACCTGCTGAAAAAAGCGGGCTGCTCCAGCATTAAGGTGCTGGTTCTGGTGGCGGCGCCGGAAGGCATCGCCGCGCTGGAGAAAGCGCATCCGGACGTTGAGCTGTACACCGCGTCCATCGACCAGGGCCTGAACGAGCACGGATACATTATTCCGGGGCTCGGCGACGCCGGCGATAAGATTTTTGGTACGAAATAAATGATGAAGTAGAAAAAGCCGACTTTGAGAGTCGGCTTTTTTTTGAATAAAACACACCAACAGCAATCAACAAACGACTCTCAGAGGAAAATGCCATGACGCGCCGTGCTATCGGGGTGAGTGAAAGACCGCCGCTTTTACAGACAATCCCGCTTAGTTTGCAACATCTGTTCGCCATGTTTGGCGCAACGGTACTGGTGCCCGTTCTGTTCCATATCAACCCGGCCACGGTACTGCTGTTTAACGGCATCGGAACGCTGTTATATCTTTTCATCTGCAAAGGCAAAATTCCGGCTTATCTCGGATCGAGCTTTGCGTTTATCTCCCCGGTGCTGCTTCTGCTGCCGCTGGGCTACGAAGTCGCTCTCGGCGGCTTTATCATGTGCGGCGTGCTGTTTTGCATCGTCTCCTTTATTGTCAAAAAAGCCGGAACCGGCTGGCTGGACGTGATGTTCCCACCGGCGGCGATGGGCGCGATTGTCGCGGTTATCGGCCTGGAGCTGGCGGGCGTGGCGGCGAGTATGGCCGGTCTGCTGCCCGCTGACGGGCAATCGCCGGACAGCAAAACCATTATTATTTCGATGGTGACGCTGGCGGTGACGGTTTTCGGTTCGGTGCTGTTCCGCGGTTTCCTGGCGATTATCCCGATTTTAATCGGCGTCCTGGTCGGCTACGCGCTCTCCTTCGTGATGGGCGTCGTCGATACCACGCCCATCGCCGAGGCCCACTGGTTCGCGCTGCCGACCTTCTACACCCCGCGCTTTGAATGGTTTGCGATTTTCACCATTCTCCCCGCCGCGCTGGTGGTGATCGCCGAGCACGTTGGACATCTGGTAGTCACGGCCAATATCGTCAAAAAAGATCTGATCCGCGATCCGGGCCTGCATCGTTCAATGTTTGCCAACGGCCTGTCTACGGTGATCTCCGGCTTCTTTGGCTCCACGCCAAACACTACCTACGGCGAGAACATTGGCGTGATGGCGATCACCCGCGTCTACAGTACCTGGGTTATCGGCGGCGCGGCGATCATCGCGATTCTGCTCTCCTGCGTCGGCAAGCTGGCGGCGGCGATCCAGATTATCCCGCTGCCGGTAATGGGCGGCGTCTCGCTGCTGCTGTACGGGGTTATCGGCGCTTCGGGTATTCGCGTGCTGATCGAATCTAAAGTCGATTACAACAAGGCGCAGAACCTGATTCTGACCTCCGTTATCCTGATCATCGGCGTCAGCGGGGCAAAAGTGCATATCGGCGCCGCCGAGCTGAAAGGCATGGCGCTGGCGACCATCGTTGGCGTCGGGCTGAGCCTGATCTTCAAACTGATTAGCGTGCTGCGTCCGGAAGAGGTGGTTCTCGACGCTGCGGATAGCGAAGAAGCAAAACATTGATCCTTATACCGGGCGGCGATCCTGCCCGGTTCTCTCCTTGCGTATTTCTGTGCTAAACTCTCCGCGTTTTTCTGCAAGCCTATGTTGAGGTCCATCTGAACGCACCGGCACAGCTCTCTTTGCCACTGTATCTTCCCGATGATGAAACTTTCGCGAGTTTCTGGCCGGGCGATAACCCTTCTCTTCTTGCCGCCCTTCAGAACGTGCTGCGGCAGGAACATAGCGGATACATCTACATCTGGTCACGCGAAGGGGCGGGGCGCAGCCATCTCCTGCACGCGGCCTGCGCGGAGCTCTCCCAGCGCGGCGATGCGGTGGGCTACGTACCTCTGGATAAACGGACGTGGTTTGTTCCTGAAGTGCTGGACGGGATGGAGCACCTGTCGCTGGTTTGTATCGATAATATTGAGTGCGTAGCGGGCGATGAACTGTGGGAAATGGCGATTTTCGACCTCTACAACCGCATTCTCGAGTCCGGTAAAACCCGGCTGCTGATTACCGGCGACCGGCCGCCGCGCCAGCTCAAGCTTGGCCTGCCGGATCTGGCTTCGCGTCTTGACTGGGGGCAAATCTACAAGCTGCAGCCGCTGTCGGATGAAGACAAACTCCAGGCGCTTCAGCTTCGCGCCAGACTGCGCGGTTTCGAAATGCCGGAAGACGTCTGTCGGTTCCTGCTTAAGCGGCTGGATCGCGAAATGCGTTCGCTGTTTATGACGCTCGATCAGCTCGATCGCGCTTCCATTACCGCCCAGCGCAAGCTGACCATTCCTTTCGTGAAAGAGATCCTCAAGCTTTAGCGGGCCGCGTCCTGAGGATCAACAACTTAGTTAACGATTTCCAGAACCTGCTCCGGCGGGCGACCGATACGGGCCTCGCCGTGGCTAACGACGATAGGCCGTTCAATCAGCTTTGGATTATCAACCATCGCCTGGATCAGCGCATCTTCGCTCAGCTGCGGGTTAGCGAGATCGAGGGATTTATAGAGATCTTCTTTCTGGCGCATTAAGTCGCGCGCGCTGGCCATCCCCAGCATCTTCAGCAGCTGGCGCAGCGTGGCGGCATCCGGCGGCGTCTCCAGATAGAGCACCACTTCGGGGTCGATGCCGTTAGCCTTCAGCAGGCTCAGCGTGTCGCGACTCTTGGAGCAGCGCGGGTTGTGATAGATTTTGACCGTATCGGACATGAGGTCTCCTTACATTTTCTGGTACGGTTTGAAGCGTTCCTGCAGCTGACGCAGTTGATCGATACGCGCATCGTAGCGGGCCTGCTGCAGGCTGCCTAATTTTACCTGTGAGCTGGCGCTGCTGAGCAGGGTAATGGCCTGATCGAGTCGGCCAACCAGCGCCATGCCTTCCGCTCGGGCTGCCAGCTCCTGATCGCGATTTCCCAGTTTTGCTTCCGCTTGCGCCAGCAAATCCCAACCATTGACGTCATCTTTATTATTGAAGGTATAGCGGTTAAGGATCGTCGCCGCTTCCCCGGGCTGCCCGCCTTCCAGCAGTGCGTTGGCGAGGTTGAGCTGCAGCACCGGATTAGTACGCAGCTCGCGGGCGCCCTTCAGGCGATTAATCGCGTCTGTGGCTCTCTTTTGCCCGAGATCGATATCGGTCGCCAGGTCAAGGTACCAGGCGTTCTGCGGTTCGGCGCTCAGCAGCGGCTGCAGCGTTTTGCGCGCCAGATCGTAATTGTTATTGCCCATGGCCAGCAGCGCGCGGCCGTACTGGGCGGCGTGCTGCTCGCGAATATTGCCTTTTTCCCAGCTGCTCAGCAGGTCGTTGCCCAGCTTATTGTCGCCGGAGGTGTACATGCCCAGCGTTCTGGCCTTCGCCAGGTAGAAGTCAGCGGAGGACTGCACGACAACCGGGCGCATCTGGTTCGCACGGTTGCGGGCGTCGGCGAGACGGCTTTCCGGTAAGGGGTGGGTCAGCAGCATTTCCGGCGGCCGGGTGGAGTAGCGCGACTCGTCGAGCAGCTTACCCATAAACGCCGGCATCGCCTGCGGGTCGAACCCGGAGCGCTGAAGGACCTGAATGCCAATGCGGTCGGCCTCTTCTTCGTTTTGACGGGTAAAGCTGATCAGCCCCTGCTGGCTGCCCGCCAGGGTGCCGGTCAGCGCGGCCATCCCGGCCTGCGGGCTGGCCATCGCCAGCAGAATCGAGCCCAGCGCGCCGACCCAGGTCAGCGGAGCGTTACGCTTTTGGTCTTCCATCGCGCGGGCGAGATGGCGCTGGGTGACGTGAGAAATTTCGTGCGCCATTACCGACGCCAGCTCGCTTTCATTATCCGAGTAGCGGAACAGGGCCGAGTGCAGTACGACGTTACCGCCGAAGAAAGCAAAGGCGTTTATTTGATCGTTATTAATCAGATAAAAGTGGAACGGGGTGCGAACGGAATTGGCGTGCGACACCAGGCGCATGCCTAAACCGTTAATATACTGCACCAGCAGCGGATCGTTGATTAACGGCGCGCTGCCGCGCAGCTGGCGCACGTAGTAATCTCCCATCTGCATTTCCTGGCCGATGGAGAGCGTGCTTCCTGCGGAGGTGCCCATGTCCGGCAGAGTGTCTGCGGTATCGGCAAAAGCAGGTAATATTGAACCCAGCGTCAGCGACGCTATGACGGTCGCCACCAGCGTTTTCTTCAACTGCCTGAACATAACCTCTGTCCTGTAATGTAGGTGTGCCAGTTTGACCGATTGTGCGGCGTAATGTTCCCTGACCGCAAGCAGGTCCAGCGAGTTTAGCCGTCGTTCGCGGCGTTGCAAATATGATATTCATCCGGCCAGTAATGTTTGTGGTTTTACCCATAAAAAGCGAAGTCTTTTTTGTGACATTTCGATACAATTCCTGAGATTGTTACAGCTCCGCTCTTCAGGGAAGGGTTTTATGCTCCAGATGTTAATGCAGTGGTACCGTCGTCGGTTCAGCGACCCGGAGGCGATAGCGCTGCTGGTCATTTTGCTGGCTGGGTTCGGCATTATGTTTTTCTTCAGCGGCCTGCTGGCACCTTTGTTAGTGTCGATTGTTCTGGCCTATCTGCTGGAGTGGCCCACCGTCAGACTGGAGCGTATCGGGTTTTCACGTACCTGGGCCACCTCGGTCGTTCTGATTCTGTTCGTCGGCATTCTGCTGCTGATGGCGTTTGTGGTGATGCCGGTTGCCTGGCAGCAGGGCATTTATCTGATTCGCGATATGCCCGGGATGCTGAATAAACTTTCCGATTTCGCCGCCACGGTGCCGCGCCGTTATCCGGCCCTCATGGATGCCGGCATTATCGATGCGATGGCGGAGAATATGCGCAGCCGCATGTTAACCGTCGGCGACTCGGTGGTGAAATATTCGCTGGCCTCTCTGGTCGGGCTGCTGACCCTGGCGGTCTATCTGGTGCTGGTGCCGCTGATGGTTTTCTTTCTGCTGAAAGATAAAGAGCAGATGCTTAATGCCGTACGCCGGGTGCTGCCGCGCAACCGCGGCCTGGCCGGGCAGGTATGGAAAGAGATGAACCAGCAAATTACCAACTATATTCGCGGTAAGGTGCTGGAGATGATTGTCGTCGGCGTGGCGACGTGGATTGGCTTTATCCTTTTTGGCCTCAACTATTCGCTGCTGCTGGCGGTGCTGGTAGGGTTCTCGGTATTAATCCCCTATATCGGCGCGTTTGTGGTCACCATTCCGGTGGTGGGCGTGGCGCTGTTCCAGTTTGGCGCGGGAACCGAGTTCTGGAGCCTGTTTGCGGTGTACCTGATTATTCAGGCGTTGGATGGCAACCTGCTGGTGCCGGTACTCTTCTCGGAAGCCGTTAACCTGCATCCGCTGGTGATTATTCTGTCGGTGGTTATTTTTGGCGGTCTGTGGGGATTCTGGGGCGTGTTCTTCGCTATTCCGCTGGCGACGCTCATCAAAGCGGTGGTGCACGCCTGGCCGGATGGCCTGATAGTGGAAGACGAGCATTAGCGCGAAGCCGCAAGGAATGCCCTAAAAAAAGACGCCGGGTGGTTGAGAACGACCCGGCGTCTTGCGTTTGTCTTAGCGTCAGGCGTTTTCTTTCAGCCAGTTCAGCACCACATCGTGGTGATTACTGGTTTTGAAATCATCAAACACATGTTCGATTTTGCCGTTGGCGTCGATGAGGAAGCTAATACGATGGATACCGTCGTAGGTTTTCCCCATAAAGGTTTTTTCACCCCAGATACCAAACTGCTCGCATACCTGATGATCTTCATCAGACAGCAGAGTGAAGTTCAGCAGCTCTTTTTCGGCGAAACGGGAGAGTTTTTCTGGTTTATCCGTACTGATACCCAGTACTTCAACGCCTGCTTTTTTCAGGTCGTCCATATTATCGCGTAAACCGCACGCCTGTACGGTGCAGCCCGGGGTCATGGCTTTCGGATAAAAATAAACCAGAACACGCTGTCCCTGGAAGTCGGTCAAATTTACTTCCTCGCCGTCCTGGTCCGGTAAGCTAAATTTCGGTGCAATATCACCGGCTTTCAGTGGGTTCATCACTCAAACTCCATCCTGTTCATCATGCTGTGAATAATTAACAATGTTAATACTGCCTTGTGCATTCAGTTCTGTACATAGGGCTTTGAACGCTTGTTCGATATTTGATGCATTTTGCGTAGTCGGGCTGTGGGCGGTGATTTGAATAAAAAGCTGTGCTGACTCGTCGTTCGCTCCGGGCTGAGTGCGGGAAACCAGCTCGGCAATGTTCATTTTCCACGTATCGCACAGCGCCGTAAACCGCTCAATGATATGCGGCGAATCCGGCACCTCAACCTGAACCCAGACGGTGTTCTGCATCGCCTGAGGTGGCCTCGCGGTTGTACGCTTCATCACGATAAGCAGATCCAGCTCGGCGCCTTTCAGCGGCAGAGTGGATTCAATCAGGTTAATTGCATTCCACGAGCCGGAAAGCAGCATGATAAACGTAAACTCATCGCCAAGCATGGCCAGCCGACTGTCTTCAATATTACAGCCGCAGCTGCTGACGTGACGAGTGATCGTATTCACGATGCCTGGGCGGTCAGCACCCAACGCGGTAATAACCAGATAGTGTTGTAATGAGGCTGTCAAACCTGTTCTTCCTTTAAAAAGGTGAGGTAACGTTAGGAAAGCATAAAAAAAACCGGCATACAACATCCCTGATGGCATCGGGTCTCTTGCTTTTATTACGACTCCAAACGTAACATTGAGAATCTTGTCCCACTTATGCTCTGAGGATGGCCCATGTTTACGGGAAGTATTGTAGCGCTTGTCACGCCAATGGATGAAAACGGCAACGTCTGCCGGTCAAGCCTGAAAAAACTGATTGATTATCATGTCGCCAGCGGAACCTCGGCGATCGTTTCGGTAGGGACTACCGGAGAGTCCGCAACATTGAGCCATGAAGAGCATGGTGATGTGGTGATGCAGACGCTGGAGCTGGCCGACGGGCGTATCCCGGTCATTGCCGGTACCGGTGCAAATGCAACCGCAGAGGCGATTAGCCTGACCAAGCGATTTAACGATAGCGGCGTGGTTGGCTGCCTGACGGTAACGCCGTATTACAACCGTCCGACCCAGGAAGGGCTGTTCCAACACTTTAAAGCTATCGCAGAACATACTGACCTGCCGCAAATCCTGTATAATGTGCCGTCCCGTACCGGTTGCGATATGCTGCCTGAAACCGTTGGTCGTCTGGCGGAAATTAAAAATATTATCGGTATTAAGGAAGCGACGGGGAACTTAAGCCGCGTTCATCAGATCAAAGAGCTGGTTTCAGATGACTTTATTCTGCTGAGCGGCGATGACGCGACCGGAATGGACTTTATGCAGCTTGGCGGTCATGGCGTGATTTCCGTAACGACAAACGTTGCGGCGCGCGAAATGGCCGAGATGTGCCGACTGGCGCTAGCAGGTCAATTTGCCGAAGCTCGTGCGATTAACCAGCGTCTGATGCCATTGCATACCAAATTATTTGTCGAACCCAACCCTATTCCGGTCAAATGGGCCTGTAAGGCGTTGGGTCTTGTGGCGACCGATACGCTACGCCTGCCGATGACCCCGATTACCGAAAACGGTATTAAGGTTGTGACCGCAGCGCTGAAGCATGCCGGTTTGCTGTAAAGTTTAGGGAGATTTGATGGCTTACTCAGTACAGAAGTCGCGCCTGGCGAAGGTTGCGGGTGTTTCGCTGGTTCTACTCCTCGCGGCCTGTAGTTCTGACTCGCGCTACAAGCGTCAGGTGAGCGGCGACGAGGCCTATTTGCAGGCTACGCCGCTTAGTGAACTTCACGCGCCAGCAGGGATGATCCTGCCGATTCAGGTGGGTGATTATAATATTCCGGTTGCGACCAGCACCGGTAACACTGGCAAAGTCCTGGACATTCGTCCGCCGGCCCAGCCACTGGCGCTGGTCAGCGGCGCGCGTACGCAGTTTAACGGTGATACCGCGACGCTGATGGTGGAAAACGGACGCAGTGGTTCGCTGTGGGCGCAGGTGGCAAGCATCGTGCAGTCGAAAAACTACACTATCGCGAAACGCGACGATGCCAGCCAGACGCTGAATACCGACTGGGTCGAATGGAATCGCCTCGATGAAGACCAGCAGTATCGTGGTCGCTATCAAATCTCAGTTAAGCAGCAGGGCTATCAGCAGGCGGTGATCGTGAAGCTGGTGAATCTGGAGCAGGCGGGTAAACCTGTTGCCGATCCGGCTTCGCTGCAGCGCTACAGTACCGCCATGCTGAACGTCATCTCCGAAGGTCTGGATCTGAACGCCACCAGCGCGCAGAACGCCGCGCAGAAAAACGCCGGGGCGACCTTCGACGTGCAGAGCGGCGCTGATGATACCGGCCTGCCGATGCTGATCGTTCGCGCGCCGTTTAACCTGGTGTGGCAACGCCTGCCGGGCGCGCTGGAAAAAGTGGGCATGAAGGTCACCGATAGCTCTCGTTCTCAGGGCAGCTTCTCCGTCACCTACAAACCGCTTTCCGACAGCGGCTGGACCGATCTGGGCGCCCGCGACCCGCAGCTGGTTTCCGGCGATTATAAACTGCAGGTCGGGGACCTCGATAACCGCAGCAGTCTGCAGTTCATCGACCCGAAAGGCCATACGCTGACGCAGTCGCAAAATGATGCCCTGGTCGCCGTATTCCAGGCCGCATTAAGTAAGTAATTAACAGGGCTGGAGCAATCCGGCCCTTTTTAATGTATAGTGACGCAAACGTGTGCGTCAGCAGAAAAGCACAAATTTTTATCGTTAATCATCACTGGAGTGACAAAGATGCAAAAGCAAGCTGAGTTGTATCGTGGTAAAGCGAAGACGGTATACAGCACCGAAAACCCGGATCTGTTGATACTCGAATTCCGTAACGATACGTCAGCAGGGGACGGCGCTCGCATTGAGCAGTTCGATCGTAAAGGCATGGTGAACAACAAGTTCAACCATTTCATTATGAGCAAGCTGGCGGAAGCGGGTATCCCGACCCAGATGGAAGCGCTGTTGTCCGATACCGAGTGTCTGGTTAAAAAGCTGGATATGGTGCCGGTGGAGTGCGTGGTGCGCAACCGCGCTGCCGGTTCGCTGGTGAAACGCTTAGGGATTGAAGAGGGCATCGAGCTGAACCCGCCGCTGTTCGACCTGTTCCTTAAGAACGACGCCATGCACGACCCGATGGTCAACGAATCCTACTGTGAAACCTTTGGCTGGGTGAGCAAAGAGAACCTGGCGCGTATGCAGGAGCTGACCTACAAAGCTAACGATGTGCTGAAAAAGCTGTTTGACGATGCGGGCCTGATCCTGGTGGACTTCAAGCTGGAGTTCGGTTTGTTCAAAGGCGAAGTGGTGCTGGGGGATGAATTCTCTCCGGACGGCAGCCGTCTGTGGGATAAAAAAACCATGGATAAAATGGACAAAGACCGCTTCCGCCAGAGCCTTGGCGGCCTGATTGAAGCCTACGAAGAAGTCGCTCATCGCCTGGGCGTGAAGCTCGACTAATCCCCCGACGCCAGAAGAAGTTTTCTTCTTCTGGCGCTCTTCTTGCTGTTTCCTGTGGTAATCCTCCGCTGAACCGCCTACGATCTTATTCATTGGTTAATATGATGAATTGAGGTGCTTATGCGCTGGCAAGGACGTCGCGAGAGCGACAATGTGGAAGATCGTCGTGGTCAATCTGGTTCACCGATGGGCGGCGGAGGCGGTTTTCGTCTCCCCAGCGGTAAAGGCGGCATTGTACTGCTGATTATTGTTCTGGTGGCGGGCTATTACGGCGTGGATTTAACCGGCATGCTGACCGGCGAGCCGGTATCTCAACAGCAAACCACCCAACGCTCCATTAGCCCGCAGGATGAAGAGGCCGCGAAATTCACGAAGGTGATTCTGGCGGACACGGAAGATACCTGGGGCGCTATTTTTAAAGATATGGGCCGTCAGTATCCGCAGCCCAAACTGGTGATGTACCGCGGCGCGACGCGGACCGCCTGCGGCACCGGTCAATCGGTCATGGGGCCTTTTTACTGCCCTGCGGACAGCACGGTGTATATCGACCTGTCATTCTACGATGAGATGAGAAACAAGCTTGGCGCCGGCGGCGATTTCGCGCAGGGTTACGTTATCGCCCACGAGGTTGGCCATCACGTACAAAAGCTGTTGGGTATTGAATCGAAAGTGCGCCAGCTGCAGCAAAACGCTTCGCAGGCGGAAGCGAACCGTCTGTCGGTAAAAATGGAGCTACAGGCGGACTGCTTTGCCGGCGTCTGGGGCTACAACATGCAGAAGCAAGACTACATGGAGACCGGCGATCTGCAGGAAGCGCTGAATGCCGCAGAGGCGATTGGCGACGATCGCCTGCAGCAGCAGAGCCAGGGGCGCGTCGTGCCGGACAGCTTTACCCACGGAACTTCGCAGCAGCGCTATACCTGGTTTAAACGCGGTTTCGATAGCGGCGACCCGGCGCAGTGCAACACCTTCGGCAACGCGCTGTAATGCTCTGTTGTCATGGATGAACTGCGTCACCTGACGGCGCAGATGGCGCGCGAAGGCGTTCGTCGTCTGCTGGTTCTCAGCGGCGACGATGCCTGGACCCTGCGTCAGGCGCAAAGAGTACGTACCGCGCTGGCGGGCGACGGGCTGTGGGTCGGCCCGCGTCCGATGCCCGAGCCGTACGTCTCGTCTGCTGCCCTGAAATCGCTGCTGGGCCGCGAATTCCAGCACGCCTTTTTCGATGCCCGCGAGGGTTTTGATGTGGCGGCCTTTGCCGCATTAGCCGGTACGCTGCGCGCCGGAAGCTGGCTGGTATTGCTCACCCCCGACTTTGCGCAATGGCCGGCCCGTCCTGATGCGGATTCTCTGCGCTGGAGCGACGCTCCCGACCCCATCCCCACGCCGAATTTTGTTTATCGTTTTTGCCAACAGATTAGTGCGGATAACGCGTCCATTCTCTGGCGGCAGGGCAATGAACTTGCGGTGCCCGCGTTACCCGTGCGCCCGCCATGGCATCCCGCCGACGGACATCCGCAGGCGGAGCAGGCTGCCGTGCTTGCCGAACTGGCCCGGTTCCCTCCCGGTATTGCGGCGCTAACCGCCGAGCGCGGGCGAGGCAAGTCCGCGCTCGCGGGAATGCTTATTCGCCATCTGGGGGGAGATGCCATCGTCACGGCACCGGCGCGGGGAGCAGCGGAGGTGATGGCGACATTCGCCGGGGAGGCTTTCCGCTTTATGGCCCCCGACGCATTGCTGGCTTCCGGCTACACTGCCGGATGGCTGATTGTCGATGAGGCCGCGGCCATCCCCGGGCCGCTGCTGCGCCAGCTGGTCTCCCGCTTCCCGAGGACGCTGTTGACCACTACCGTTCAGGGGTACGAGGGGACAGGACGCGGCTTTTTGCTTAAGTTTTGCGCCAGTTTTGCGCACTTACGGCAGTTTAGCCTGACGACGCCCATCCGTTGGGCAAGCGGCTGCCCGCTGGAGGCAGCGATTGCGCGGCTGCTGCTGTTCAACGACGAGACCTTTCAGCACGCGCCAGGCGGCGATATCGCGCTGGAAAGCGTCAACCAGGAGAGCTGGCGGCGACAGCCTGCGTTACGGGAAGCGATGTATCAGCTGCTCTCCGGGGCCCACTATCGCACGTCGCCGCTGGACCTCCGGCGCATGATGGATGCGCCGGGGCAGCATTTTACCTGCGCCCGCGGCGGGGAGCGCATCGCCGGAGCGCTATGGCTGGTGGAGGAGGGTGGTCTTGAGCCGCCGCTTAGCCAGGCGGTGTGGGCCGGCTATCGTCGTCCGCGCGGCAATCTGGTGGCGCAGTCGCTGGCGGCACACGGCGGTAGCCCACTGGCGGCTACGTTGGCGGGGCTGCGCATCAGCCGTATTGCCGTGCATCCGGCTCGCCAGCGCGAAGGGCTGGGGCAGCGGCTGGTGGCCCGGGCGGCGTCGCAGGCTGCGGACCGGGATTATCTCTCGGTGAGTTTTGGCTACACGCCTGAGCTGTGGCGTTTCTGGCAACGCTGCGGTTTTACGCTGGTGCGGCTGGGCACGCATCGGGAAGCCAGCAGCGGCTGTTACACCGCGATGGCGCTCTATCCTCTCAGCGAAGCGGGCCATCGCCTGGCAAGCGAAGAAGCCCAACGGCTGCAGCGCGACGAATTCTGGCTGCGCGAGTGGCGAGATGAACCTGTGCCGCTGACGGCGCTGAAAGCGACTATTCTTACTGAAGAAGACTGGCTGGAGGTGGCGGGTTTTGCTTTTGCCCATCGTCCGCTGCTGACCTCGGCGGGTAGCCTCAATCGCCTGCTTATATTGGTGGAGCTGCCGCTTCCGGCGCTGCGGGCCCGCCTGCAGCAGCAGGATGAGGCCGCGCTTTGCCGGACGTTAGGCTTATCCGGACGGAAAGCGCTGCTGGCCAGGCTGCGCGAAGAGGCGGCGCAGGCGCTGCTCAGCCTGGATGGAAACCGCGCCAACGACCTGCGCCGGCAGGTTCAAATGCTGCAATTTTTTTAACTAACTCCTTCAGTTAAATGGCATGGTCATATTTCGCATGCGGCGTAAACTTCCTTGCAGACATTAAGGAGACAGCCATGAAACACGATCATTTTATTGTTCAAAGCCCCGCGACACCTGCACAGCAACTGCTGCTGCTGTTTCATGGCGTCGGCGATAACCCGGTGGCCATGGGGCAAATCGGTAGCTGGTTTGCGCCGCTGTTTCCCGATGCGCTGATTGTCAGTATCGGCGGCGCTGAGCCGTGCGGTCCGCCTCCGGGACGCCAGTGGTTTTCCGTGCAGGGCGTTAGCGAAGAAAATCGCCAGCAGCGGGTGGATGCCATCATGCCGACCTTTATTGAAACGGTGCGCTACTGGCAACAGCAGAGCGGCGTCAGCCCGCAGGCGACGGCGCTGATCGGCTTCTCACAGGGGGCGATTATGTCGCTGGAGAGCATTAAAGCCGAGCCGGGTCTGGCATCGCGGGTGATCGCCTTTAACGGCCGTTATGCGACGCTGCCGGAGACCGCGACGACCGCGACCACTGTTCACCTGATCCACGGCGGTGAAGATCGGGTGATCGATCTGGCGTGGGCGGTGGCGGGGCAGGAGGCGCTGCAGCAGGCCGGCGGTGACGTGACGCTGGATATTGTTGAAGATCTGGGGCACGCGATTGACGATCGCAGTATGCAGTTTGCCCTCGATCATCTGCGCTTTACCGTACCGAAGCACTATTTCGACGAAGCCCTCAGCGGCAGCACGCCGAAAGACAGCGATATTATTGAACTGCTGTGAATAATAAACCCGGAGGCGGCGCGATGCGCCTGTCCGGGCTACCGGACCTGCAGACGAGCTGTAAACCCGTAGCCCGGGCAAGGCGCGTTAAGCGCCGCCCCCGGGAAAAGAGCGCAGAGTGGGGTAATCTTCCGGAGGCGATGCTGCGTATCTGTCCGGGCTACCGACCCGCAGACGGGGGGGAACCCGTAGCCCGGGCAAGGCGCGTTAAGCGCCGCCCCCGGGAAAAGAGCGCAGAGTGGGATAATTTCCCGGAGGCGATGCTGCGCATCTGTTCGGGCTACCGGACCTGCAACGAGCTGGAAACCCGTAGCCCGGGCAAGGCGCGTTAAGCGCCGCCCCCGGGAAAAGAGCGCAGAGTGGGATATTTTTCCGGAGGCGATGCTGCGCATCTGTCCGGGCTACCGGACCTGCAGACGAGCTGTAAACCCGTAGCCCGGGCAAGGCGCGTTAAGCGCCGCCCCCGGGAAAAGAGCGCAGAGTGGGATAATTTCCCGGAGGCGATGCTGCGCATCTGTTCGGGCTACCGGACCTGCAACGAGCTGGAAACCCGTAGCCCGGGCAAGGCGCGTTAAGCGCCGCCCCCGGGAAAAGAGCGCAGAGTGGGGTAATCTTCCGGAGGCGATGCTGCGTATCTGTTCGGGCTACCGGACCTGCAGACGAGCTGTAAACCCGTAGCCCGGGCAAGGCGCGTTAAGCGCCGCCCCCGGGAAAAAAGCGCAGAGTAGGATATTTTCCCGGAGGCGATGCTGCGCATCAGTCCGGGCTACTTGACCCGCGTCGAACTCGCCGGGCGATTGCTTTATGGCAATCCGCAGTAAGATGTTACTTCTTCTTCGACGGGTCGTTCTTCGGCCAGTCGTCATCGTCGTCCCACTTGTCGTTGAAGTCGCGATGCGGGGGCAGATCCGGTTTATTGTTGAGAAATTTTTTGTGGTCAACGCGGGTCAGATCTTTAATCACGTTGATCATCACGCCCACCAAAAATACCAACACCAGAACCCACCAGTATTTCGTTAGCCAATCCATGCGCTTACCTCTTCTCTATTGATGCCGTCAGGCGACCAGCTGTTCCATGATGCGTTGGTACATCCGCGCCAGCAGCTGGAGGTCGGCGGCATTCACACACTCGTTTATTTTATGAATGGTGGCGTTCACCGGCCCCAGTTCAACCACCTGCGCGCCCATACGCGCGATAAAGCGCCCGTCGGAGGTGCCGCCGTTGGTCAGCAGCTGCGGTTTTATTTCATTATAGTGCTCAATGGCGTTAACCACCGCATCAACCAGCTTACCGCGGCTGGTCAGGAACGGCTGGCCTGAGAGCCACCAGTCGACGCTGTAGCGCAGCGCGTACTTCTCCAGCAGCGCCACGACGCGCGCTTTAATCATTTCGTCGGTCAGCTCGGTGCTAAAGCGGAAGTTGAACTGGACGAACATATCGCCGGGAATTACGTTGTTGCTGCCGGTGCCGGACTGCACGTTAGCGATTTGCATACTGGTCGGCGGAAAGAACTCGTTGCCCTTATCCCATTCGATATTCACCAGCTCCGCCAGCATCGGCGCGGCGCGGTGCACCGGGTTATCGGCGAGATGCGGGTAGGCCACGTGCCCCTGTACGCCGTGAATGGTCAGGTTGCAGGTCAGAGAGCCGCGACGGCCGTTTTTCACTACATCGCCGACGACTTCGGTGCTGGACGGTTCGCCGACCAGGCAATAATCCAGGCGCTCGTTGCGCGCCATCAGCGCTTCAACAACCTTAACGGTGCCGTTTTTGGCGCTGGCTTCTTCATCAGAAGTGATCAGGAAGGCCAGACGACCTTTATGATTTGGATACTGAGCGACAAAACGTTCGGCGGCGACGACCATTGCCGCGAGCGAGCCTTTCATATCCGCGGCGCCGCGGCCAAACAGCATGCCGTCGCGAATGGTGGGTTCAAAGGGGGGGTTAATCCAGCGATCGGCGTCCCCCGACGGGACGACATCGGTATGGCCGGCAAACGCCAGCGTTTCCCCGCGCCCGCGCCAGGCCCAGAAGTTTTGGGTATCCCCGAAATCCATCGGTTCAACGGTAAAGCCAATCGCACGCAGACGTTCAATCATTAACGCCTGGCATCCCGCATCATCGGGGCTGAGGGAAGGGCGGCGAATAAGCTGCTGAGCCAGCTCAATGACCGGGCAAGACATAGACTACACCTCGTTAAACTGCTGATAACTTGATTCACTGAAACCCAGCAGCATAGGCTGACCGGGCGCGCAGAGCAATGGGCGTTTAATGATTGCCGGCATTTCCAGCATCAGTTTTGCCGCAGCGTCGGCGTTATTGATACCGGCGCGGACCGTTTCATCCAGCTTGCGCCACGTCGTCCCCCGGGTGTTAAGTAGGGCTTCCCAGCCGAGTTCAGCGATAAAGGTATCTAATAAAGTGCGATCCAGACCATCGACACGATAATCATGAAAGCGATATTCTATCTGCTGCGTCTCCAGCCAGCGGCGAGCCTTTTTTATGGTGTCGCAGTTTTTTATCCCGTACATGGTAAGCATGATTAAACCTTTTCCGTTGAATTAAACGATTGGCTAAGAATGTTCCGAATATATAAGCCCTGAATAAATAATACGTGAAATGCTTTAATAAATATCGTTTTTTCCCGTCGGGATATATTCATCGTTACATTTTGGCTGTTTTTTAAACGCCCCCTGACGGCGTTTCCTGGCCTCGAGGCGGATTCCGGTGATTCAGGGTGATGAACAAATGTTGCTAAATGTTGCTGTTGGTCACATTAAAATGCGCAAAATCGGCTCATAGTACTTACGAATGAAAGAGAACGTTCCGCAGGGGGTAATGAAAGTTATCAGTACGATAGCGCAAACAGGCTTTTAACCATCAATGAATTTGCATAAAATCACCCATAATAATAAGAGAGGCTATTATGATTGAACACGAACTGGGGAACTGGAAAGACTTTATCGAAGGCATGCTTCGTAAATAGTTTTCCGCAATAAAAGCATGGCGATTTCACAGGCAGAATAATAATGCAGTTGAAGCGACCACATGAAAAAGGCGACCTGTCCGGTCGCCTTTTCTGTTATTTGGCCCTGGCGAAAATATCGTCAGGGCGCGTCCCGATTATTGCGGCCGTTCCTTGAGCGGGAAGCGGCGGCGTACCAGCACAAAGAACAGCGGCACGAAGAAGATAGCCAGCACCGTGGCGGAAATCATCCCGCCCATCACCCCGGTGCCGACGGCATGCTGGCTGCCGGAGCCCGCCCCGGTGCTGGTGGCCATCGGCAGTACGCCGAAGATAAACGCCAGCGAGGTCATCAGGATCGGCCGCAGACGCTGGCGGCAGGCGGAGAGCGTGGCGGTAAGCAGATCTTCGCCTTTCTGATTCAGCTCATTGGCAAATTCGACAATAAGAATGGCGTTCTTCGCCGACAGGCCGATAACCGTCAGCAGGCCCACCTGGAAATAGACATCGTTTTCCAGGCCGCGCATCCAGGTTGCCAGCAGCGCGCCGATAACCCCCAGCGGCACCACCAGCATCACCGAGAACGGCACCGACCAGCTTTCATACAGCGCCGCCAGGCACAGGAACACCACCAGCAGCGAAATGGCGTACAGCGCCGGCGCCTGCGCCCCGGAGAGCCGCTCCTGATAAGACATCGCCGTCCATTCGAGACCAAAGCCGTTCGGCAACTGCTGGGCCAGCTCTTCCATAATCGTCATGGCGGTACCGGTACTGACGCCCGGCGCGGCTTCACCGACGATCTCTACCGCCGAGTAGCCGTTGTAGCGCTCCAGACGCGGCGAGCCGGTCTCCCAGCGCGAGGTCGCGAAGGCGGAGAAGGGCACCATCGTACCGCTGCTGTTGCGCACGTACCACAGGTTGATATCGTCCGGCAGCATGCGATACGGCGCGGCCGCCTGAACGTAGACCTTCTTCACGCGGCCGCGATCCATAAAGTCGTTGACGTAGCTTGACCCCCACGCGGTCTGCAGGGTGTCGTTGATATCGTCGATAGAGACGCCCAGCGCCTGCGCTTTACGCTGATCGATGTCCACCTGAAGCTGCGGACTATCGTCGAGGCCGTTGTGGCGGACGCGGGTGAGCTGGTTATTTTTGCCGGCCAGCTCCAGCAGGGTATCGCGGGCGGCCATCAGCGCTTCGTGTCCGTTGCCCGCGTGATCCTCCAGCTCCATATCGAAACCGGCGGAGCTGCCCAGACCGCTGATGGCCGGCGGACTGCTGGCAAAGACGCGCGCTTCTTTAATTTTGTTAAACGCTTTGGTTGCGCGTTCGATGATGGCAAAAGATGAACCGGTTGTGGGATCGCGTTCGTCCCAGTCCTTCAGGCGTACGAACATACGCGCCACGTTCTGGCCGTTGCCGCCGGGGCCGGAGCCGATGGTCGCGAACACCGATTCAACATTTTGCTTCTCATTGTTCAGGAAGTAGTCTTCCGCCTGCTGCACCACCTTCAGGGTTTGCTGTTGGGTTGAGCCGCTCGGCAACTGCACCGAAGTGGTAAACATGCCGCGGTCTTCCAGCGGCAGGAATGACGTGGGCAGATGCAGAAACAGAAAGACCATCCCGCCCAGCAGCAGGACGTAGATCATTATCCAGCGCAGCGAACGATGAAGAATTTTGCCGACCGCGGTTTCGTAGCGGCTGGCGTTACGGTTAAACGTGCGGTTAAACCAGCCAAAAAAGCCCCGCTGCCCGTGGGTTTCGCCTTTATGAACGGGTTTAAGCAATGTGGCGCACAGCGCCGGGGTGAGGATCATCGCCACCAGCACCGACAGTACCATCGCCGAGACGATGGTAATCGAGAATTGGCGGTAGATCGCGCCGGTGGTGCCGCCGAAGAAGGCCATCGGCACAAATACCGCCGATAGCACCATGGCGATACCGATCAGCGCGCCCTGAATCTGCCCCATTGATTTTCGCGTCGCTTCACGCGGCGAGAGGCCCTCCTCGCTCATGATACGCTCGACGTTCTCTACCACCACGATGGCATCGTCCACCAGCAGGCCTATCGCCAGCACCACTGCGAACATGGTTAAGGTGTTGATGCTGTAGCCGCAGGCGTAAAGGACGGCAAAGGTTCCCATCAGCACCACCGGAACGGCGATGGTCGGGATCAGCGTGGCGCGGAAGTTCTGCAGGAACAGATACATCACGAGAAAGACCAGCGCGATGGCTTCAAGCAGCGTTTTCACGACGTCGGTAATCGACGCCTTAACGAATGAGGTGGTTTCGTAAGCGACTTTATATTCCAGGCCGTGCGGGAAATATTGCGACAGCTCGTTCAGACGGCTGATGACGCGTTCAGCGGTCGCCATTTCGTTTGCGCCAGAGGCCAGCTTAACCCCCAGCCCGGACGCCGCCTGGCGGTTGTAGCGGCTGAGGTAATCGTATTTTTCCGCCCCCATCTCGACGGTGGCGACGTCGCCAAGGGTGACTTCCGAACCGTCCTGATTAACCCGCAGGGTAATATCACGGAACTGTTCCGGCGTTTGTAACAGCGATTGTGAATTAATCGTCGCGTTGAGCGCCTGTTTATCCACCGACGGCGTGCCGCCCAACTGGCCGACGGCGATCTGCGCGTTCTGCGAAGAGATGGCATCAGTGACGTCTTTCGCCGTCATCTGAAAGCTGTTGAGTTTGGCCGGATCGAGCCAGATGCGCATCGAATACTGCGAACCATAGGCGTCAATATCTCCGACGCCGTTGACCCGGCTGAGCGGGTCCTGAATATTACTGGCGACGTAGTCGGCGATATCCTGTTTATCCATACTGCCGTCGGTAGAGACGAAGGCGATCGTCAGGATATTGGTATCCCCGGTTTTACGCACCGTTACGCCCTGGTTTTGGACGGCCTGCGGCAGTTTGCGCATCGCCGACTGTAGCTGGTTCTGCACCTGCTGGACCGCTTCATCCGGATCGGTCCCGGCGGTAAAGCTCAGCGTCACGGTGGCCTGGCCGGTGCCGCTGCTCTGGGATGACATATACATCAGGTTATCGAGGCCGGTCATATTTTGCTCGATAACCTGGGTGACCGTATTTTCCAGCGTCTGTGCCGAAGCGCCCGGATAGTTCGCTGTGATCCGTACGTTAGGCGGGGCAAGGTCGGGATATTGCTCAACGGGAAGCGACAAAATTGCGAGCGTACCGGTCAGGCATAAAAGTATTGCCAGTACCCACGCAAAAATGGGGCGATCGATAAAAAAATTCGCCATCAGAATTAGGACCTCATTTTGCACATTTTTTTGTTATTGCACAGCCTGTGACACTCTAGCGGCAAGCCCTCAGGCAATCGTGGAGAAAATAAGGAGATAGTGTAATTTATCGTGTGCCTTTTATGGCAGCGTAAAGAACTCTCTTTCTTCCTCTATCTGCTTCTTCCTTTCGGCGCGCCGCCGCGGTGGCGCATACGTAGCGCATTATTACTTAGCTAAATAAAACGTGATTTCATTTAAGTCAAAAAAATTGATCCACCTCGGGTTATTACCAAAAAATCGGCAACCTATGCAAATGCACATTGTTCCGGCACCGTTTTGTCGGGTAATAGATAAGCATGCGAATTGAGGGGTTATTCACCACGAAGACTGAAGGATGTCATGAACCACTTTATTTTAAGCGATAGTCATAAGTGCATCGGATGCAAGGCTTGTGAAGTTGCCTGCGTCATGGCGCACAACGATGAGCAGCATGTTTTGACCCCGCAGCGTTTTTTGCCGCGCATTACGGTTATCAAAAACGAGCAAAAACGTAACGCCGTAACCTGCCACCATTGTGAAGGGGCGCCGTGCGCCCGCAGTTGTCCCAATGGCGCCATCAGCCAGCTTAACGACAGCGTCCAGGTTAATCAGGAGAAATGCATCGGCTGTAAATCCTGTATGGTTGCCTGCCCGTTTGGCGTGATGCAAATCGTCCTGACGCCGGTACAGGAGGAGAGGGTCAAAGCGACGGCGCATAAATGCGATTTGTGCAGCGGTCGCGAAGAGGGGCCCGCCTGCGTACAAAACTGTCCGGCCGAAGCGCTGGTGCTGGCAACGGACAGCACGCTGGTGAATCTGGCGAAACAGCGGCGTCAGCGCGCGGCGCGTCTTGGCCACCCCGGCGCGGCGATGGCGCCTTGCTCCGCGGGCAAAGTCGCGCAGATGGCCGCGACGCCGCCGCGCGGCGAGCCCGACAAGCTATCCGCCGAGGCGCGTAAGGCCAATTTTAGCGAAATTTATCTGCCGTTCAGCGCCGGGCAGGCCAACCGCGAGGCGGAGCGCTGCCTGACGTGCGGCGAGCACAGCATTTGTGAATGGACCTGTCCGCTGCATAACCACATTCCGCAGTGGATTGAACGCGTGAAAGAGGGGGATATTTCCGCCGCCGTGGAGCTTTCTCACCAGACCAACTGCCTGCCGGAAATTACCGGCCGCGTCTGCCCGCAGGATCGCCTGTGCGAAGGGGCCTGCACGCTGCGCGATGAGCACGGTTCGGTGACTATCGGCAACATTGAACGCTATATCTCCGACCAGGCGCTGGCCAACGGCTGGCGGCCGGATCTTTCTCAGGTCGTTGAAAGCGGCAAGCGGGTGGCGATTATCGGCGCGGGTCCTGCCGGGCTCGCCTGCGCCGACCGTCTGGTGCGTAACGGCGTGAGTCCGGTGGTCTTTGACCGTCACCCGGAAATTGGCGGTCTGCTGACCTTTGGTATTCCGGCCTTTAAGCTGGATAAATCTCTGCTTGCCCGACGGCGGGAAATCTTTACCCAGATGGGCGTGCGCTTTGAGCTGAACTGCGAGATAGGCAAAGATATCCCGCTGACGACGCTGCTTGATGACTATGACGCGGTATTTATTGGCGCCGGAACCTATCGCTCGATGAAAGCGGATCTGCCGAATGAAGACGCGCCCGGCGTATATGACGCGCTGCCGTTCCTGATAGCCAACACCAAACAGGTGATGGGGCTGCTTGAGCTGCCGGAAGAGCCTTACGTCAACACCGAAGGGCTGAACGTCGTGGTGCTCGGCGGCGGCGATACGGCGATGGACTGCGTGCGTACCGCGCTGCGCCACGGCGCGAAGCAGGTTACCTGCGCCTATCGTCGCGATGAAGCCAATATGCCTGGTTCGAAGAAAGAGGTGAAAAACGCGCGCGAAGAGGGGGCGCAGTTTGAATTTAACGTCCAGCCGGTCACCCTGGAGCTGAACGAAAAGGGACACGTCAACGGCGTACGCTTTCTGCGTACCCGGCTGGGCGCGCCGGACGCTCAGGGGCGCCGTAGCCCGTCGCCAATCCCCGGAAGCGAGTTTGTCATGCCCGCCGACGCGGTGATCATGGCCTTTGGTTTCCATCCGCACGGTATGCCGTGGCTGGAATCGGTGGGCGTTAAGCTCGACAGCCGGGGTCGAATCAAGGCCAATGTGGAAAGCCGCTACCGCTACCAGACCACCCATCGCAAAGTGTTTGCCGGCGGCGATGCGGTGCGTGGCGCCGATCTGGTGGTGACCGCCATGGCGGAAGGCCGCCACGCGGCGCAGGGGATAATGGACTTCCTCGAGGTTAAATCGATTCCGCTTCACTGACGACAAAGCGGGCTTCACAGCGTAGTATGGAATCGTCATTTCACGCTGTGGGGCTCGTATGTCACTCAATATCAACATTATCAAAGATAAAATCCTCTCCGAAAACTGGTTCCTTTTGCGCAACATGACCTATGAACTGACGCGCAGCGACGGCAGCGTGGTTCGCCATAGACGCGAAGTCTACGATCGCGGCAACGGCGCTACCATCTTGCTGTATAACCGCCATAAGCAGACCGTCGTGCTGGTTCGCCAGTTCCGCATCGCGACCTGGATAAACGGCAACGAAGACGGGATGCTGATTGAAACCTGCGCCGGGCTGTTGGACAGCGATGAGCCGGAGGAGTGCGTGCGCAAAGAAGCCATTGAAGAGACCGGTTTCGAAGTGGGTGAAGTGCGCAAACTGTTTGAACTGTTTATGTCGCCCGGCGGCGTCACCGAGCTTATCTATTTCTTTATTGCCGAATATAACGATACTCAGCGGGCCAACGATGGCGGCGGCGTTGATGATGAAGATATTGAGGTGCTGGAGCTCCCTTATCATCGGGCGCTGGAGATGATGGCGAACGGGGAGATCCGCGATGGCAAAGCGGTGATCCTGCTGCAATATTTGCAAACCTCCGGGCTGATGAACGGGGATCTCTGATAAATCCGATTGAGTAAAACCTCGCCGCTGGTGAACATAGCCGCTGTGTATGGCGTTTTCTCCGGGGTTGTGCCGCTCATGTTGCATCGGGTTATTTTGTTTCTGCTTTTCGGTTTACTGCCGACGTCGCTGGTGCGGGCGGCGCCGGCACAACAGCTCTTCAATGACTGGCAGGTAACCTGCAACAATCAGAACTTCTGCGTGGCCCGCAACGTCGGGCTGCATCACGGCCTGGTCATGACCCTCACCCGCAGCGCCGGGGCGGCTACCAGCGCCAGCCTGCGCATTGAACTCGGCGGCGTGGGCAATCCGGTCGCGGCGCTGGCGCCGATTGCGCCGCGCCTTCGCCTCGATGGTAAACCCCTGTCTCTGGGCGATAAACATTGGCAGATCGCCGACAAACTGCTTGAAACCGACGATAGCGTCACCATTGATGCCTTTCTGCAGCAGGTGCAGGCAGCAAAGGCGATAACCCTCGAAAATGGCCTGCAGGCCATCTCTTTACAGGGGCTGAAAGCCGCCCTGCTGTTTATCGATAGCCGGCAGAAGCGCGTGGGGAGCGAAACCGCGTGGGTAGGGAAGGGGGAAGAGCCGCCGCTCAGCGTTCCGCCCGCCCCGGCGCTGCGCTCGGTGGCGAGAATCGACGTGGCGGAGTCCCCCCTCAGCCGCGATGAACTTAACGATCTCATGGATTATGGCAACGAGCGCATGAACAGCAGCGCCTGTTCGCTGGATCCGTTTCGCCGCGAGGTGCGGGTTGCCGCGCTGACCGACGATAGGGTGCTGCTGATGACCAGCTGCGAAGCGGGCGCCTACAACACCATTTGGCTGGCCTGGCTGGTGTCGCGCCAGCGGCCGTATATTGCTCATCCGGTACGGCTCACTCTGCCTTTCCAGCCCCCCGGCGACGGGCCGCGCGATGTCGAACTGGTAAACGCCCGCTACGACGATCGACGCCAGGAACTGGTGACGCTGGATAAAGGGCGCGCGCCCGGCGACTGCGGGACGCAAACGCGCTGGCGCTATGACGGCCAGCGGTTTAGCCTGGTACGCTACGCGCGGCAGCCGCAGTGCGATAACTGGCAGGGGCCAGACGCCTGGCCCACGCTCTGGGTTACCCGTTCAGTACCTCGTCCCCCACGGTAACGATATGCTCAACGGTAAAGCCGAAGTAAGGGAAGAGCTTATCCGCGGGGGCCGATTCACCGTAGCCGGTCATGCCGACGATTTTGCCTTTTAGCCCCACATACTTATACCAGTAGTCGGCGATGCCGGCCTCAACCGCGACGCGGGCGCTGACGTCCGACGGCAGGACCGATTCCCGGTAGGCTTCCTCCTGGGCATCAAACACGTCGGTCGATGGGAGGGAGACCACGCGCACGTTCACCCCTTTGGCCAGCAGCTTCTCCGCCGCCAGCACGGTGATCTCGACTTCCGAACCGGTAGCTATCAGGATCAGGTCCGGCTTGCCGCCAGCGTCCTTCAGCACGTAGCCGCCGCGGGCGATATTCTGTACCTGCTCCGGCGTGCGCGCCATTTGCGCCAGATTTTGCCTTGAGAGGATCAGCGCCGTCGGCCCGCTGTGACGTTCGACCGCCAGCTTCCACGCCACCGCGGCCTCCACCTGATCGCACGGTCGCCAGGTGCTGAAGTTTGGCGTCAGGCGCAGGCTGGCCAGCTGTTCTACCGCCTGGTGCGTCGGACCATCTTCGCCGAGACCGATGGAGTCGTGGGTATAGACCATGATTTGCCGCGCTTTCATCAGCGCCGCCATACGCGCCGCGTTGCGGGCATATTCGACGAACATCAGGAAGGTGGCGGTATAGGGGACAAACCCGCCGTGATGCGCGATGCCGTTGGCGATGGCCGTCATCCCGAACTCGCGTACGCCGTAGTGGATATAGTTACCCGCCGGATCCTCTTTCAGCGAAGTCGATCCTTTCCAGATGGTCAGGTTGCTGGGCGCGAGGTCAGCGGAGCCGCCCAGCAGTTCCGGCAGATGCGGGCCGTAGGCATCGAGGGCATTTTGCGAAGCCTTGCGGGTGGCGATTTTCGCCGGGTTAGCCTGCAGATCGGCAATATACTTCCGCGTCGTTTCATTCCACGACTCAGGCAGTCCGCCGCTCATGCGCCGCGTAAACTCCGCCGCCAGCTGCGGATGGGCCTGCTGATAGGCGGCAAACTTCTCCTGCCAGCTTTTCTGCGCCTTTTGTCCCTTTTCACGCGCGTCCCAGGCCCGGTAGATCTCTTTCGGGATCTCAAACGCCGGGTGATGCCAGCCCAGCTGCTGGCGCGCCAGCGCCACTTCCTGTTCTCCCAGCGCCGCGCCGTGGGCCTCTTCTTTCCCGGCTTTATTCGGCGAACCAAAGCCTATCACCGTACGGCAGATAATCAGCGAGGGTTTGTCCTTCACGCTCTGGGCTTCCAGAATCGCTTTCTTCACGGCTTCGGGGTCGTGGCCGTCAATTTCATGCACCACATGCCAGTGATAGGCCTCAAAGCGTTTTGCCGTGTCATCGGTAAACCAGCCTTTGGTTTCGCCATCAATGGAAATGCCGTTGTGGTCGTAGAAGCCGATCAGCTTGCCCAGTCCTAACGTCCCCGCCAGAGAGCACACTTCGTGAGAAATCCCCTCCATCAGGCAGCCATCGCCCATAAACACGTAGGTGAAGTGATCGACGATCTCATGGTCTGGCTGATTAAACTGGGCCGCCAGCGTGCGCTCGGCGATAGCCAGGCCCACGGCATTTGCCAGTCCTTGCCCCAGCGGACCGGTGGTGGTTTCCACTCCCGGCGTATAGCCAATCTCCGGGTGGCCCGGGGTTTTTGAATGCAGCTGACGGAAGTTTTTTATCTCTTCGATGGGCAGGTCATAGCCCGTCAGATGCAGCAGGCTGTAGAGCAGCATCGACGCGTGGCCGTTGGAGAGAATAAAGCGGTCGCGATCGTACCATTGCGGGTTTTCAGGATTGTGCTTGAGGAAATCGTTCCATAGCACCTCGGCGATATCGGCCATACCCATTGGCGCGCCGGGGTGGCCGGAGTTGGCTTTCTGGACTGCATCCATACTCAGGGCGCGGATGGCGTTGGCTAGTTCTCTACGGGACATAATGTGCTCCTGAAACAATAGGTTACATGAGTTTTTATTGGATTAGGATAGAGAGGGTGATGAGTTGCATAACTAAAAAGCATAGCAGACGGGGCTATCCTTGCTTCTGAAACTAAGTTACATAAACAATATAAATCGATAACAAATATAACTTTGTTATGGCGAGAGTTTGGCGGTGTTCAAAGTTTACGAAGCCGTCAGGCGAGATACTAGGTGGCCCTTTAGGGTGAACACCAGGTACGCGATAACGTTTCACCCCCTACGATCGATACGTGAAAGGAACGATAAAATGGATGAGCAGTTAAAACAAAGCGCCCTTGATTTCCACGAATTCCCGGTCCCCGGAAAAATCCAGGTCTCCCCGACAAAACCGCTGGCTACCCAACGCGATCTGGCCCTGGCCTACTCGCCGGGCGTTGCCGCGCCCTGTCTGGAAATCGAGAAGGATCCGCTGGCAGCCTATAAATATACCGCGCGCGGCAACCTTGTGGCGGTGGTCTCCAACGGCACGGCCGTTCTGGGGCTGGGCAATATCGGCGCGCTGGCCGGTAAGCCGGTGATGGAAGGCAAAGGCGTTCTGTTTAAAAAATTCGCTGGTATCGATGTGTTCGATATTGAAGTCGATGAACTGGACCCGGACAAATTTATCAACGTCGTCGCGGCGCTGGAGCCGACCTTCGGCGGTATCAACCTTGAAGATATCAAAGCGCCGGAGTGCTTCTACATCGAGCAAAAGCTGCGCGAGCGCATGAATATTCCGGTTTTCCATGACGATCAGCACGGGACGGCGATTATCAGTACCGCGGCGATTCTTAACGGTCTGCGGGTGGTGGAGAAAAACATCTCCGACGTGCGGATGGTGGTCTCCGGCGCGGGCGCGGCGGCGATTGCCTGTATGAACCTGCTGGTAGCGCTGGGGATGCAGAAACACAACATCGTGGTCTGCGACTCGAAAGGCGTTATCTATAAGGGCCGCGAGCCGAATATGGCGGAGACGAAAGCGGCCTATGCGGTTGAAGACAGCGGCAAACGCACGCTGGATGACGTGATTGACGGAGCGGACATTTTCCTCGGCTGCTCGGGCCCGAAAGTGCTGACTCAGGAGATGGTGAAGAAAATGGCCCGCGCGCCGATGATTCTGGCGCTGGCTAATCCGGAGCCGGAGATTCTGCCGCCGCTGGCGAAAGAGGTGCGCTCCGACGCCATTATTTGTACCGGCCGCTCCGACTATCCGAACCAGGTAAACAACGTGCTGTGCTTCCCGTTCATCTTCCGCGGCGCGCTGGACGTCGGCGCAACGGCGATTAACGAAGAGATGAAGCTGGCGGCGGTGCACGCGATTGCCGAGCTGGCGCACGCTGAACAGAGCGAAGTGGTGGCCTCCGCCTACGGCGATCAGGATCTGAGCTTCGGCGCGGAATATATCATTCCGAAGCCGTTCGACCCGCGGCTGATCGTCAAGATTGCTCCGGCAGTAGCGAAAGCGGCGATGGACTCCGGCGTCGCGACCCGCCCGATCGCCGATTTTGATGCGTACATCGAGAAGCTCAGCGAGTTCGTCTACAAAACGAACCTGTTTATGAAGCCGATTTTCTCGCAGGCGCGCAAAGAGCCGAAGCGGGTGGTGCTGGCGGAAGGCGAAGATACCCGCGTACTGCACGCGACTCAGGAGCTGGTCTCCCTTGGGCTGGCGAAACCGATTCTGATCGGTCGTCCCGGCGTCATTGAGATGCGCATCCAGAAGCTGGGACTGCAGATCAAAGCCGGGGTTGATTTTGAGATCGTCAATAACGAATCCGATCCGCGCTTCAAAGAGTACTGGAATGAATATTACACCCTGATGAAGCGCCGCGGGATCACCCAGGAGCAGGCGCAGCGGGCGGTGATCAGCAACACTACGGTCATTGGCGCGATCATGGTGCAGCGCGGCGAAGCCGATGCGATGATCTGCGGCACCATCGGTGACTATCACGAGCACTACAGCGTCATTCAGCCGCTGTTTGGCTACCGCGAAGGGGTTCATGCGGCCGGGGCGATGAACGCGCTGCTGCTGCCGAGCGGCAACACCTTTATCGCCGACACCTACGTCAACCACGATCCCTCGCCGGAGCAAATTGCTGAGATCACCCTGATGGCGGCAGAAACCGTTCGTCGATTCGGGATTGAACCGCGGGTGGCGCTGCTGTCGCACTCGAACTTTGGTTCCTCGGACTGCCCGTCCGCCAGCAAAATGCGTCAGGCGCTGGAGCTGGTGAAGGCGCAGGCGCCGGAGCTGATGATCGATGGCGAAATGCACGGCGATGCCGCGCTGGTGGAAAGCATTCGTAATGAGCGGATGCCGGACAGCCCGCTGAAAGGTTCGGCCAATATTCTGGTGATGCCGAATATGGAAGCGGCGCGTATTAGTTACAACTTACTTCGCGTCTCCAGCTCTGAAGGCGTCACCGTCGGACCGGTGCTGATGGGCGTCGCGAAGCCGGTGCATATCCTGACGCCAATTGCTTCGGTACGGCGTATCGTGAATATGGTCGCGCTGGCGGTTGTTGAAGCGCAAACTCAGCCGCTGTAATTTTCATTTAATTATTTCAGGCGCGGGAATTCTCCCGCGCTTTTTTATTTCTGTTTATAAGTGATCTATCTCACCTTTCAAATCAACTTGCCGAATTTTGTTATTTACTCCAGCGGAAACTTGTCACGATAAGCGCAAGTTTTAGCGGAGCGGTGAGCCATGGATAAAGAACGCATCATTCAGGAATTTGTACCCGGCAAGCAGGTGACGCTGGCGCATCTGATTGCGCACCCTGGGGCAGAACTGGCGAAAAAGATCGGCGTTCCCGAATCCGGCGCTATCGGCATTATGACCTTAACCCCTGGAGAAACCGCCATGATCGCCGGTGATTTAGCGATGAAGGCCGCCGATGTGCATATCGGTTTTCTCGACCGGTTTAGCGGAGCGCTGGTGATTTACGGCTCGGTCGGCGCGGTAGAAGAGGCGCTGCTGCAGACGGTGAGCGGGCTTGGCCGATTATTAAATTACACCCTCTGCGAGTTAACCAAAAGCTAATTAGAGGCGGCAATGAAACGTATTGCATTTGTCGGTACGGTGGGCGCGGGAAAAACAACGCTATTTAATGCGTTGCAGGGAAATTATTCCCTGGCGAGAAAAACGCAGGCCGTGGAATTTAACGAGAAAGGCGATATTGACACCCCGGGGGAATATTTCAGCCATCCGCGCTGGTACCACGCATTAATTACCACGCTGCAGGATGTTGATACGCTGATTTATGTCCACGCGGCAAATGATACCGAAAGTCGCTTACCCGCCGGGCTACTGGATATTGGCGCGAATAAACGACATATCGCCGCGATCAGCAAAACGGATATGCCGGACGCCGACGTCGCCGCGGTGCGGCAACTGCTGTACGGGATGGGGTTTCAGGAGCCGATTTTCGAACTCAACGCTCACGACCCGCAAAGCGTAGAGCATCTGGTGAATTACCTGAGTGAGCTCAGCCAAAAGGAGGAAGGGGCAGGTGAAGAAACTTATCACAGCTAACGATATTCGTGCGGCCCACGCGCGAGGCGAAGAGGAAATATCGGTTGTGCTGCGCGCCAGCATCATCACCCCGGAAGCCCGCGAAGTCGCGGAGCTGCTGGGCGTCGCCATCCAGGAGTGCGATGAATCCGCGCCAGAGCCGGCAGTCCCGGCGGCAGAGGAAAAAACCGAAAGCCAGCGCATTCGCGAAACCATTATTGCCCAGCTGCCGGAAGGGCAGTTTACCGAAAGCCTGGTGGCGCAGCTGATGGAAAAAGTGATGAAGGAGAAGCAGTCGCTGGGGATGGACGCGATGCAGCCCAGCTTTAAGGCGGTCACCGGTAAAGGCGGCGTAAAGGTCATTGACGGCAGCAGCGTGAAATTCGGCCGCTTCGACGGCGCCGAACCGCACCGCGTCGGCTTAACGGATTTGGTCACCGAGCAGGACGGCAGCAGTATGGCCGCCGGGTTTATGCAGTGGGAAAACGCCTTCTTCCCCTGGACGCTGAACTATGACGAGGTCGACATGGTGCTGGAGGGCGAACTCCACGTGCGCCATGAAGGCGAAACCATGGTGGCCAAAGCCGGGGACGTGATGTTTATCCCGAAAGGCTCCAGCATTGAATTCGGCACGCCGTCGACCGTGCGCTTCCTGTACGTCGCCTGGCCTGCGAACTGGCAATCGCTATGAAAGATTTTATTACCGAAGCCTGGCTCAGAGCGAACCATACGCTCAGTGAAGGAGCAGAAATTCATCTGCCCGCCGACGCCCGTCTGACGCCTTCGGCCCGGGAGCTGCTGGAAAGCCGCCGTCTGCGCATTAAGTTTCTCGACGAGCAGGGCAGCCTGTTTGTCGATGACGACGCGCAGCAGCCGCAGCCGGTACACGGTTTAACCAGCAGCGGTACGCATCCGCAGGCCTGCTGCGAACTGTGCCGCCAGCCGGTAGACAAAAAACCGGACACCCTGACCCATCTGACGGCGGAAAAAATGGTCGCCAAAAGCGATCCGCGGCTGGGCTTTCGCGCCGCCCTCGACGCCACCATCGCCCTGGCGGTATGGCTGCAAATCGAACTGGCGGAGCCCTGGCAGCCCTGGCTGGCGGATATCCGCTCGCGCCTGGGCAATATTATGCGCGCCGACGCCGTGGGTGAACCGCTGGCGGCGCAGTCTATCGTCGGGCTGAACGAGGATGAACTGCATCGCCTTTCCCACCAGCCGCTGCGCTATCTCGACCACGATCATCTGGTGCCGGAAGCCGGCCACGGCCGCGATGCCGCGCTGCTCAATCTGCTGCGCAGCAAAATACGCGAAACGGAAACGGTCGCCGCGCAGGTCTTTATTACCCGCAGTTTTGAGGTCTTACGTCCGGACATTCTGCAGGCGCTCAACCGCCTCTCCAGCACCGTCTACGTGATGATGATTTTAAGCGTGGCGAAACATCCGCTAACCGTCAGTCAGATCCAACAGCGTCTGGGAGGGGAGCAATGATTATTCAACGCGCCCGTCAACTGGCTTTGCGTTCGCCCGCCCGGGTGGTGTTTGCGGACGCGCTGGATATCCGCGTCCTCAAAGCGGCGCACTACCTCCAGCAGCAGGGGCTGGCAAAGCCGATTTTGATCGCCAGCCCTTTTGCCCTGCGCCAGTTCGCCCTCAGCCACCGCCTGCCGATGGACGGTATGCAGATCGTCGACCCGCACAGCAACCGGCAAATGCGTGAAGCGTTTGCCCGGCGCTGGCTTGCCCGCGCCGGAGAAAAAACGCCGCCGGACGCGGAGGAAAAACTCAACGACCCGCTGATGTTCGCCGCCGCCATGGTCAGCGCCGGGAAGGCCGACGTGTGTATTGCCGGCAATCTCTCCTCGACGGCGAACGTGCTGCGCGCCGGATTACGCATTATTGGCCTTCAGCCGGGCTGCAAAACGCTGTCGTCGATCTTTCTGATGCTGCCGCAGTACGTCGGACCGGCGCTGGGATTTGCCGACTGCAGCGTGGTGCCGCAGCCGACGGCGGCGCAGCTGGCGGATATCGCCATCGCCAGCGCGGAGACATGGCAGGCCATTACCGGCGAGGAGCCGCGGGTGGCGATGCTGTCGTTTTCCAGCAGCGGCAGCGCCCGTCATCCCAACGTCGCCAACGTACAGCAGGCCACAGAGATCGTACGTCAGCGCGCTCCGCAGCTGATGGTGGATGGCGAACTGCAGTTTGACGCCGCCTTCGTGCCGGAGGTCGCCGCGCAAAAAGCGCCCGCCAGTCCGCTGCAGGGGCGGGCCAACGTGATGGTTTTTCCGTCGCTGGAAGCCGGCAACATCGGCTACAAAATCGCCCAGCGCCTGGGCGGCTATCGTGCGGTCGGGCCGCTGATTCAGGGGCTGGCCGCACCGCTCCACGACCTCTCCCGAGGCTGTAGCGTGCAGGAAATTATCGAACTGGCGTTAGTGGCAGCCGTGCCGCGCCGGAGTGACGTAAGCGGCGAGTGCCGCTTACCCACGCAGGTTGAATGAACGGTCCCGTTCTGGACCCCCTTAAGTAAGAGGAAAACACAATGGAAGCATTAGGAATGATTGAAACCCGGGGCCTGGTTGCGCTGATTGAGGCCTCTGATGCGATGGTGAAAGCCGCGCGCGTGAAGCTGGTTGGCGTGAAGCAGATTGGCGGCGGTCTGGTGACCGCGATGGTGCGCGGCGACGTGGCGGCCTGCAAAGCCGCTACCGATGCCGGCGCCGCTGCGGCGCAGCGTATCGGCGAGCTGGTATCGGTGCACGTGATTCCGCGTCCGCACGGCGATCTGGAGGAGGTGTTCCCCATCAGTTTTAAAGGCGACAGCAACATCTGATGGTCGGGCCGGATAAGACGCGCCAGCGTTGCCCTCCGGCATTAACGCGCGCCATTGCCTGATGGCGCTGCGCTTATCCGGCCCACGACTTACCACGCAATTCAGGGAGGCGGTATGAAACTGGCAGTCGTCACGGGACAGATTGTCTGCACCGTCCGCCATCAGGGGCTGGCGCACGACAAGCTGCTGATGGTGGAGATGATTGATGCCGCGGGCAAGCCCGACGGGCAGTGCGCCGTCGCCATCGACAGCATCGGCGCGGGGCCCGGCGAATGGGTGCTGCTGGTGAGCGGAAGCTCGGCGCGACAGGCACACCGCAGCGAGGCGTCTCCTGTCGATTTGTGCGTCATCGGTATCGTCGATGAAGCGGTGGCCGGCGGTCAGGTGATTTTCCATAAATAGGACTGAACATCATGAATCAACAGGATATTGAACAGGTGGTGAAAGCGGTACTGCTGAAAATGACGGCCAGCAGCCAGCCGGACGACGCCGTTCATGAGATGGGCGTCTTTGCCTCCCTGGATGACGCCGTCGCGGCGGCAAAGGTGGCCCAGCAGGGGCTGAAAAGCGTGGCGATGCGCCAGCTGGCGATTCACGCCATCCGTGAGGCGGGCGAAAAACACGCCAGAGAATTAGCGGAGCTTGCCGTCAGCGAAACCGGCATGGGTCGCGTTGAAGATAAATTTGCCAAAAACGTGGCCCAGGCGCGCGGCACGCCGGGCGTGGAGTGCCTCTCTCCGCAGGTGCTCACCGGCGATAACGGCCTGACGCTGATTGAAAACGCGCCCTGGGGCGTGGTGGCCTCGGTCACCCCCTCCACCAACCCGGCGGCGACGGTAATTAATAACGCCATCAGCCTGATTGCCGCGGGCAATAGCGTGGTGTTCGCCCCGCATCCGGCGGCGAAAAGGGTTTCCCAGCGGGCGATTATGCTGCTCAACCAGGCGGTGATTGCCGCGGGCGGTCCGGCCAATCTGCTGGTCACCGTGGCGAACCCGGACATCGAAACGGCCCAGCGGCTGTTTAAGTACCCCGGTATTGGCCTGCTGGTGGTCACCGGCGGTGAAGCGGTGGTGGAGTCCGCGCGCAAGCATACCAATAAACGTCTGATTGCCGCCGGCGCCGGTAACCCGCCGGTAGTGGTCGACGAAACGGCCGACCTGGCGCGCGCCGCACAGTCCATCGTCAAAGGCGCCTCGTTTGATAACAACATCATCTGCGCCGACGAAAAGGTGCTGATTGTGGTCGATAGCGTCGCCGACGAGCTGATGCGCCTGATGGAAGGCCAGCAGGCGGTGAAGCTCAGCGCGGCCCAGGCCGAGCAGCTTCAGCCGGTGCTGCTGAAGAATATCGATGAGCGCGGCAAAGGTACGGTCAGCCGTGACTGGGTGGGACGTGACGCGAGCAAGATTGCCGCCGCCATCGGCCTGAACGTGCCGCCGCAGACGCGCCTGCTGTTCGTGGAAACCCCGGCCAGCCATCCATTTGCCGTGACGGAACTGATGATGCCGGTGCTCCCTGTCGTACGGGTGGCCAGCGTCGATGACGCTATCGCGCTGGCGGTGCAGCTGGAGGGCGGCTGCCACCACACGGCGGCGATGCACTCGCGCAATATCGACAACATGAATCAGATGGCGAACGCCATTGATACCAGCATTTTCGTTAAAAACGGGCCGTGCATCGCCGGGCTCGGGCTGGGCGGAGAGGGCTGGACCACCATGACCATCACCACGCCAACCGGGGAGGGGGTGACCAGTGCGCGCACCTTCGTTCGCCTGCGGCGCTGCGTGCTGGTGGATGCCTTCCGAATTGTATAAGGGATGACTCATGGCACACGACGAACAACGTTGGCTCACCCCCAGACTGCAAAAAGCGGCCGCCCTGTGTAATCAGACGCCTGCCGCCAGTGAATCACCGCTGTGGCTGGGCGTGGATTTAGGCACCTGCGACGTGGTGTCGATGGTTGTCGACAGCGAAGGGCAGCCGGTGGCGGTGTGTCTGGACTGGGCTGACGTCGTGCGTGACGGCATCGTCTGGGATTTCTTCGGCGCCGTCACCATCGTGCGCCGCCATCTCGATACGCTCGAACAGCAGCTTGGCTGTCGCTTCAGCCACGCGGCGACCTCGTTTCCGCCGGGCACCGACCCGCGTATTTCGATCAACGTACTCGAATCTGCCGGGCTGGAAGTTAGCCACGTGCTGGATGAACCGACCGCGGTGGCGGATCTGCTACAGCTCGACAACGCGGGCGTGGTGGATATCGGCGGCGGCACCACCGGGATCGCTATCGTCAAAAGGGGCGAGGTGACGTACTCCGCCGATGAAGCGACCGGCGGTCACCATATCTCCCTGACCCTTGCCGGTAACCGCCGCATGCCGCTGGAAGAGGCGGAGCAGTACAAGCGCAGCAACGTCCAGGAGATCTGGCCGGTGGTGAAGCCGGTATACGAAAAGATGGCCGAGATTGTTGCTCACCATATCGAAGGCCAGGGCATTGCTGATTTATGGCTGGCGGGCGGCTCCTGTATGCAGCCGGGCGTGGACGCGCTGTTTCGCAAGCGCTTCCCGGAATTACGGGTGCATTTACCGCAGCACAGCCTGTTTATGACCCCGCTGGCGATAGCCAGCAGCGGGAGAGAGAAAGCGGAGGGAATCTATGCAAGCTGAACTGCAGACGGCGCTCTTTCAGGCATTCGATACCCTGAATCTGCAGCGGGTGAAAACCTTCAGCGTGCCGCCGGTGACGCTGTGCGGCCTCGGCGCGCTGGGCGCCTGCGGTCAGGAAGCGCAAGCGCGAGGCGTAAGCCATCTGCTGGTGATGGTCGACAGTTTCCTGCATCAGGCGGGAATGACCGCCGGGCTTGCGCGCAGCCTGGCGATGAAGGGGGTGGCGATGACCGTCTGGCCCTGTCCGCCGGGAGAGCCGCGCATTACCGACGTCTGCGCGGCGGTGGCGCAGCTGCGCGAATCGAAGTGCGACGGCGTGGTGGCCTTTGGCGGCGGTTCGGTGCTTGACGCGGCGAAAGCGGTCGCGCTGTTGGTCACCAACCCGGAGCAGACGCTCAGCGCGATGACGGAAAGCAGCGTACTGCGCCCGCGTCTGCCGCTCATTGCGGTGCCGACCACCGCCGGAACCGGCTCGGAAACCACCAACGTGACGGTGATTATCGATGCGGTCAGCGGGCGCAAGCAGGTGCTGGCGCACGCCTCGCTCATGCCGGACGTGGCGATTCTCGACGCCGCCCTGACCGAAGGCGTTCCGCCGCCGGTGACGGCGATGACCGGGATTGACGCGCTGACCCACGCCGTTGAGGCGTACAGCGCGCTCAACGCGACGCCCTTCACCGATAGCCTGGCGCTTGGCGCGATAGCGATGATCGGCCAGGCGCTGCCGAAGGCCGTGGGCTACGGCCACGACCTCGCCGCCCGCGAAAGCATGCTGCTGGCTTCGTGTATGGCGGGAATGGCCTTTTCCAGCGCGGGTCTGGGTTTGTGTCATGCGATGGCGCATCAGCCCGGCGCGGCGCTGCATATTCCACACGGGCAGGCCAACGCCATGCTGCTGCCGACGGTAATGCGGTTTAACCGCATGGTATGCCGCGAGCGTTTCAGCCAGATCGGCCGGGCGCTGACCGCTAAAAAAACCGACGACCACGAGGCAATCGCCGCCGTAGAGGCGCTGATCGCCGAAATCGGCCTGAGCAAACGACTCTCTGACGCCGGGGCGAAGCCCGAACATTTCAGCGCATGGGCGCAGGCGGCGCAGGAGGACATTTGTCTGCGCACCAATCCACGCACCGCCACCCGGGAGCAGATTATCGATCTGTACGCGGCGGCGCGCTGATGCGGCCATTTTCCCGGAGGCGTGTGGCTGTCCCGGCTCGCGCTGCGCTTAGCCGGGCTACAGGATCGCAGCCGTCTGCTATTCCGTAGCCCGGGTAAGGCGTTCACGCCGCGACCCGGGAAAGCCCCCGGAGCGCGGTTAATGCCCCGGCGTTCACAGTATCTACAAATCATAAATGACAGGGAGTAAAGGCTATGGGAATTAACGAAATCATCATGTACATCATGATGTTCTTTATGCTGATTGCCGCCGTGGACAGGATCCTGTCGCAGTTTGGCGGCTCGGCGCGCTTTCTCGGCAAGTTTGGCAAAAGCATCGAAGGATCCGGCGGCCAGTTCGAAGAGGGGTTTATGGCGATGGGCGCGCTGGGCCTGGCGATGGTCGGGATGACCGCGCTGGCGCCGGTACTGGCGCACCTGCTCGGGCCGGTGATAATTCCGCTGTATGAAATGCTCGGCGCCAACCCGTCGATGTTCGCCGGAACGCTGCTGGCCTGCGATATGGGCGGCTTCTTCCTCGCCAAAGAGCTGGCGGGCGGCGACGTGGCGGCGTGGCTCTATTCCGGCCTGATCCTCGGGGCGATGATGGGGCCGACGCTGGTGTTCTCCATTCCGGTCGCGCTCGGCATCATCGAGCCCTCCGACCGCCGCTACCTGGCGCTGGGCGTGCTGGCCGGGATCGTCACGATTCCGATCGGCTGCATCGCCGGCGGCCTGGTGGCCATGTACTCCGGCGTGGAGATTAACGGACAGCCGGTGGAGTTCACCTTCGCGCTGATCCTGATGAATATGATCCCGGTGCTTATCGTCGCGGTGCTGGTGGCGCTGGGGCTGAAGTTTATTCCGGAAAAAATGATCAACGGCTTCCAGATCTTCGCCAAATTTCTGGTGGCGCTGATCACCATCGGCCTGGCCGCGGCGGTCATCAAGTTCCTGCTCGGCTGGGATCTGATCCCGGGGCTCGACCCGATCTTTATGGCTCCCGGCGACCAGCCCGGCGAGGTGATGCGCGCCATTGAAGTCATTGGCTCGATCTCCTGCGTGCTGCTCGGCGCTTATCCGATGGTGCTGCTGCTGACCCGCTGGTTTGAAAAGCCGCTGATGCGCGTCGGTAATCTGCTGAAAATCAACAATATGGCTGCCGGCGGGATGGTAGCGACGCTGGCCAACAACATCCCGATGTTCGGCATGATGAAGCAGATGGATACCCGCGGCAAAGTCATCAACTGCGCGTTCTCCGTCTCCGCCGCTTTCGCGCTGGGCGACCACTTAGGCTTCGCCGCCGCCAACATGAACGCCATGATCTTCCCGATGATCGTCGGCAAGCTGATCGGCGGCGTCACCGCCATTGGCGTAGCGATGCTGCTGGTGCCGAAAGATGAAAACGCACCGGCGGCGGCGAAAACCGAAGCGGAGGCGCAATCGTGAAAACTCGCCAGCTGCTGAGCGTCGGTATCGATATCGGCACCACCACCACTCAGGTGATCTTCTCCCGCCTTGAGCTGGTTAACCGTGCGGCGGTGTCGCAGGTGCCGCGCTACGAATTCATCAAACGCGAAATTAGCTGGCAAAGCCCGGTCTTCTTTACACCGGTTGATAAACAGGGCGGTCTGAAGGAGGCCGAACTCAAGGCGCTGATTCTGGCGCAGTACCAGGCCGCCGGGGTTGCCCCCGAATCGGTGGACTCCGGGGCGATCATTATCACCGGCGAAAGCGCGAAAACCCGTAACGCCCGACCGGCGGTGATGGCGCTCTCGCAGTCGCTCGGCGACTTTGTGGTGGCCAGCGCCGGGCCGCATCTGGAATCGGTGATTGCCGGTCACGGCGCCGGGGCGCAAACCCTTTCTGAACAGCGGATGTGCCGGGTGCTGAACATTGATATCGGCGGTGGTACTTCAAACTACGCGCTGTTTGAAGCGGGAAAAATCAGCGCCACCGCCTGCCTGAACGTTGGCGGGCGCCTGCTGGAGACCGACGGCCAGGGGCGGGTGGTTTATGCCCATCAGCCGGGACAAATGATCGTCGATGAGGTTTTTAGCGCAGGCGCCGATGCGCGCGCGTTGAGTGCTTCGCAGTTAGCGCAGGTAGCGCGGCGGATGGCGGAGCTGATCGTCGAAGTTATCGACGGCACGCTCTCTCCGCTGGCGCAACGGCTGATGCAAACCGGCCTGCTGCCCGCAGGCGCGGTACCCGAGGTGATAACCCTTTCCGGCGGAGTGGGCGAGTGCTACCGCAACCAGCCCGCGGATCCGTTCTGTTTTTCTGATATTGGGCCACTGTTGGCCACGGCGCTGCATGAGCATCCGCGGCTGCGGGAGATGAACGTGCAGTTCCCGGCGCAAACCGTACGCGCCACGGTGATTGGCGCCGGCGCGCACACGCTCTCGCTTTCCGGCAGCACCATCTGGCTGGAGGGGGTTCAGCTCCCGCTGCGCAATCTGCCGGTGGCGATCCCGCTTGATGAAGCCGATCTGCTGAGCGCCTGGCAGCAGGCGCTGATGCAGCTCGATCTGGATCCAGGATCGGATGCTTACGTGCTGGCGCTTCCTGCTTCGTTGCCGGTGCGCTACGCCGCCCTGCTGGTGGTGATTGACGCGCTGCTGGCTTTTGTCGCGCGCTTTCCCAACCCGCATCCCCTGCTGGTGGTGGCCGAGCAGGACTTTGGCAAAGCGCTGGGCATGCTGCTGCGCCCGCAGCTGCAACAACTCCCGCTGGCGGTCATCGATGAGGTGAGCGTACGGGCGGGGGACTATATCGACATTGGTACGCCTCTTTTTGGCGGATCGGTTGTGCCGGTGACGGTGAAATCACTCGCATTTCCTTCCTGAGGGAACGACTTATGAAACTAAAGACCACATTGTTCGGCAATGTTTATCAGTTTAAGGATGTAAAAGAGGTGCTGGCTAAAGCCAACGAACTGCGTTCGGGGGATGTGCTGGCGGGGGTGGCGGCGGAAAGTTCGCAGCAGCGGGTGGCGGCGAAGCAGGTGCTCTCCGATATGACGGTCGCCGATATTCGTAACAATCCGGTGATTCCTTATGAAGAGGACTGCGTGACGCGCCTGATTCAGGATGACGTCAACGAAACCGCCTATCAGCGGATTAAAAACTGGACTATCAGCGACCTGCGCGAATACGTGCTTAACGATGAGGTCACCAGCGATGACATCGCGTTTGTGCGCAAAGGGCTGACCTCAGAAGTGGTGGCGGCGGTGGCGAAGGTCTGCTCCAACGCCGACCTGATCTACGGCGCGAAGAAAATGCCGGTGATTAAAAAAGCCAACACCACCATCGGCCTGCCGGGCACCTTTAGCTGCCGCCTGCAGCCGAACGATACCCGCGATGACGTGCAGAGCATTGCCGCGCAAATCTACGAAGGGCTCTCGTTCGGCGCGGGCGATGCGGTGATCGGCGTTAACCCGGTAACCGATGACGTGGAGAACCTGACCCGCGTCCTCGATACCGTCTACGGCGTTATCGACAAGTTTAATATCCCGACCCAGGGCTGCGTGCTGGCGCACGTTACCACCCAGATTGAAGCGATCCGTCGCGGCGCCCCGGGGGGGCTTATTTTCCAGAGCATCTGCGGCAGCGAAAAGGGATTAAAAGAGTTCGGCGTGGAGCTGGCGATGCTCGATGAAGCGCGGGCGGTCGGCGCCGAGTTTAACCGTATCGCCGGGGAGAACTGCCTGTACTTTGAAACCGGGCAGGGCTCGGCGCTGTCGGCCGGCGCGAACTTCGGCGCCGACCAGGTGACGATGGAGGCGCGCAACTATGGCCTGGCGCGGCACTACGATCCGTTCCTCGTCAATACCGTGGTGGGCTTTATCGGGCCGGAGTACCTCTATAACGATCGGCAGATTATTCGCGCCGGTCTCGAAGATCACTTTATGGGCAAGCTGAGCGGCATCTCGATGGGCTGCGACTGCTGCTACACCAACCATGCCGACGCCGACCAGAACCTCAATGAAAACCTGATGATTCTGCTCGCCACCGCCGGCTGCAACTACATCATGGGCATGCCGCTCGGCGACGACATCATGCTCAACTATCAGACCACCGCGTTTCACGATACCGCTACCGTCCGTCAGCTGCTGAATCTACGGCCGTCGCCGGAGTTCGAACGCTGGCTGGAAACCATGGGCATTATGGCAAACGGTCGTCTGACCCAACGGGCGGGCGATCCGTCACTGTTCTTTTGATGACGCGGGGATGACACATGATGGATCAAAAGCAGATTGAAGAAATTGTACGTAGCGTGATGGCGTCAATGGGACAACCGCAGACGGCAGCAGCAGCGCCTGAGGCGACGGTGACGAAGTGCGCCAGCCGGTGCGAGGTCGCGGCGGAGAGCTGCGCGCTGGATTTAGGTTCGCCAGAGGCGAAAGGCTGGATTGGCGTGCAGCAGCCGCATCGTGCGGAAGTGCTGGCCGAACTGAAGCGCAGCACCGCGGCGCGCGTGTGTACCGGCCGCGCCGGTCCGCGTCCGCGCACCCTCGCGCTGCTGCGCTTCCTCGCCGACCACTCGCGCTCCAAGGATACGGTGCTGAAAGAGGTACCGGAGGAGTGGGTGAAAACCCAGGGATTGCTGGAGGTGCGCTCCGAAATTAGCGACAAAAACCTCTACCTGACGCGCCCGGATATGGGCCGTCGGCTGAGTCCGGAGGCGATTGACGCGCTGAAGGCGCAGTGCGTGGCGAATCCTGACGTTCAGGTGGTGGTATCCGATGGCCTCTCTACCGACGCGATTACCGTCAACTATGAAGAGATCCTGCCGCCGCTGCTGTCGGGCCTGAAGCAGGCCGGACTGAAGGTCGGTACGCCGTTCTTCGTCCGCTACGGGCGGGTCAAAATTGAAGATCAGATTGGCGAAATTCTCGGCGCGAAGGTGGTCATCCTGCTGGTAGGCGAACGTCCGGGGCTGGGGCAGTCGGAAAGCCTCTCCTGTTACGCCGTGTATTCGCCGCGCGTGGCGACCACCGTCGAAGCGGACAGGACCTGTATTTCCAATATTCACCAGGGCGGCACGCCCCCGGTAGAAGCCGCGGCGGTGATTGTCGATTTGGCCAAACGCATGCTGGAGCAGAAGGCTTCCGGCATCAACATGACTCGGTAAGGAGGCATCATGCCTGCATTAGATTTAATTCGCCCTTCGGTGACGGCCATGCGCGTGATTGCCTCAGTGAATGACGGCTTTGCCCGCGAGCTTAAATTACCGCCACATATACGTAGCCTCGGACTCATCACGGCGGATTCGGATGATGTGACTTATATTGCCGCTGACGAAGCGACAAAACAGGCGATGGTGGAAGTGGTCTACGGTCGTTCTCTTTACGCCGGCGCGGCCCACGGCCCTTCGCCAACCGCAGGTGAAGTGCTGATTATGCTGGGCGGCCCGAACCCGGCGGAAGTGCGCGCCGGTCTGGATGCGATGGTGGCGCATATCGAAACTGGGGCCGCGTTCCAGTGGGCCAACGATGCCGAAGATACGGCGTTTCTGGCGCACGTGGTGTCGCGTACCGGCTCTTATCTCTCGTCTACCTCCGGCATTGCGCTGGGCGATCCGATCGCTTATCTGGTGGCGCCGCCGCTGGAGGCGACCTTCGGTATCGATGCGGCAATGAAATCGGCCGACGTGCAGCTGGTGACCTACGTGCCGCCGCCGTCGGAAACCAACTATTCCGCCGCCTTTTTGACGGGAAGCCAGGCCGCCTGTAAAGCCGCCTGTAACGCCTTTACCGATGCCGTTCTGGATATTGCCCGTCATCCAATCCAGCGCGCGTAAGGGGGAAGCGATGATCAACGCCCTGGGATTACTGGAAGTGGACGGCATGGTGGCCGCCGTTGACGCGGCGGATGCGATGCTGAAGGCGGCCAACGTGCGGCTGCTCAGCCATGAGGTTCTTGACCCCGGCAGGCTGACGCTGGTGGTGGAAGGCGACCTGGCGGCGTGCCGGGCGGCGCTGGATGCCGGCAGCGCTGCGGCGCAGCGTACGGGGCGCGTTATCAGCCGTCGGGAGATTGGACGCCCGGAAGAGGATACCCAGCGGCTGATCGCCGGTTTTCAACGGCTGCCGCAAACGCCGGAGCCGCCGGTGGTCGTGGAATTCTCAGAACCCTTGCTGACGCTGCTCTCTTCGACGCGTCAGGGAATGACGGCAGGGGAGGTGGCCGCCCATTTCGGCTGGTCGCTTGAAGAGGCCAGGAAGGCGCTGGAGCAGCTCTTTTCTACCGGAGCGTTGCGTAAACGCAGTAGTCGCTATCGCTTAAAAAATTAACCAGTCGGAGGTGCCGGGAACGCGAAAGCGCTCCCGGTTTATCAGATCATGAAAAAGAAAAAACCGGCCAACCTGCACCATCTTTATCATGAAGCATTACCCGAAGACGTTAAACTGACGCCGATGGTCGAGGTGGACAACGTCCATCAGCGGCGGACCACCGATGTCTATGAACATGCCCTGACGATTACCGCCTGGCAGCAGATTTACGATCAGCTGCATCCGGGGAAATTTCACGGTGAATTTACCGAAATCCTGCTCGATGATATTCAGGTCTTTCGCGAATATACCGGCCTGGCGCTGCGTCAGTCCTGCCTGGTGTGGCCGAACTCCTTCTGGTTCGGTATTCCGGCAACCCGCGGCGAGCAGGGGTTTATTGGCTCACAGTGCCTCGGCAGCGCCGAAATCGCCACCCGACCCGGCGGCACCGAGTTTGAGCTCAGCACGCCGGATGATTACACCATTCTGGGCGTAGTGATCTCGGAGGATGTCATTTCCCGCCAGGCCAGCTTCCTGCATCACCCGGAGCGGGTGCTGCATATGCTGCGTAACCAGTCGGCGCTGGAGGTCAAAGAGGAGCACAAGGCGGCGCTGTGGGGCTTTGTGCAGCAGGCGCTGGCGACGTTTAGCGAGAATCCGGAGAACCTTCATCAGCCCGCGGTGCGTAAGGTGTTGGGCGATAATCTCCTGCTGGCGATGGGGGCGATGCTGGAGGAGGCGCAGCCGATGATTACCGCCGAGAGCATTAGCCACCAGAGCTATCGGCGTCTGCTTTCCCGGGCGCGGGAGTACGTGCTGGAGAATATGTCGGAGCCGCTGACGGTTCTCGATTTATGTCAGCAGCTGCACGTCAGCCGCCGTACGCTGCAAAACGCCTTTCACGCCATTCTGGGGATCGGGCCGAACGCCTGGCTGAAGCGCATTCGTTTAAACGCGGTGCGCCGGGAGCTGATTAGCCCGTGGTCGCAGAGCACGACGGTTAAGGATGCGGCGATGCAGTGGGGATTCTGGCACCTGGGCCAGTTCGCTACCGATTATCAGCAGCTGTTCGCCGAGAAACCGTCGCTGACGCTGCATCAGCGGATGCGGCAGTGGGCGTGATGACGATCTATTTAGCGGATGGCGATTCGCGCCGTCATCGCAGGCCTGAAAAGCGTAGCGCCATCAGGCAAAACAGCGCCGTATCTGGCCTGCGAACCACACTATCAGGCAACGTTAAACCCAATCGCGCACCTGAATAAACTCGCTCAGCGCCGCTTCCGGGCTGCCCGCTTCCGGCTGGTAGTCGTATTCCCAGCGCACCAGCGGCGGCATCGACATCAGAATGGATTCGGTGCGGCCGCCGGTTTGCAGGCCGAACAGGGTACCGCGATCCCACACCAGGTTGAACTCCACGTAGCGCCCGCGGCGGTAGAGCTGAAAAGCGCGTTCGCGCTCGCCCCAGACCCTCTCTTTACGCCGCTCGACAATGGGCAGATACGCATCGGTGAAGCCATTGCCCACCGCCTGCATAAAGTCGAAACAATGGTCAAAGTTCGGGGTATTCAAATCATCAAAAAACAGGCCGCCGATGCCGCGCTGCTCGTTACGATGCTTGAGGAAGAAGTAGTCGTCGCACCACTTTTTATAGCGCGGATAAACCTCTTCGCCGAAGGGCTGGCACAGGTCGCGAGCGGTGCGATGCCAGTGAACGGCATCTTCTTCAAAGCCGTAGTAGGGGGTTAAATCGAAGCCGCCGCCGAACCACCATACCGGCTCGGCGCCCGGTTTTTCCGCGATAAAGAAGCGCACGTTGGCGTGGCTGGTGGGGATATAGGGACTGCGCGGGTGCACGACCAGCGAGACGCCCATCGCTTCAAAGCTGCGGCCCGCCAGCTCAGGGCGGTGCGCGGTTGCGGAGGCCGGCATCGCCTCGCCGTGCACGTGCGAAAAGTTAACGCCAGCCTGCTCAAAGATACCGCCATCGCGCAGCACCCGGCTGCGTCCGCCGCCGCCGCCTTCCCGCAGCCAGCTATCTTCGATGAATTCGCTGCCGTCAACGGCGCTGAGCTTTTGGCAGATAGCATCCTGGAGCTGGAGAAGGAAAGCTTTTACCTGGTGCGCATCGGGTCTCATTAACGTCTCTTCGAGTGGGCTTTCTGGTTATCGAACCAGTGGAAATAGCTGATGATGCCGTTGGCAATCGCTGTGGCGATTTTCTGCCGGAACGCGGTGGTGCCGAGCAGTTTTTCTTCGTTCGGATTGGTAATAAACGAGGTTTCTACCAGCACCGACGGAATCGACGGCGATTTCAGCACCACAAACGCCGCCTGCTCGGTATTGCGGCTGTGCAGCTTATGCACCGGCTTGATCTTTTTCAGGATATGCGAACCGAGCGTCAGGCTGTTTTTGATGGTATCAGTTTGTACCAGGTCGAACAGCACTTGCTGCAATAGGTGGTCTTTATCCGTCGTTTTCTTGCCGGCCACTTCATCCGCTCGGTTTTCACGGTCCGAGAGATACTTTGCCATGGCGCTACTGGCGCCGCGGTTGGAAAGGGCGAAAACGGAGGCGCCGGCCGCGCTCGGGTTGGTGAAACCATCGGCGTGAATTGACATAAAAAGATCGGCGCCGTGCTGGTGGGCGATCTCCACCCGGTCATAGAGCGGAATAAATGTATCGCCGCTGCGCGTCAGGCGCGCATCGATGCCGTTGCTGCGCAGAATGCTGCGCACGTTTTTAGCGATCGCCAGCACGACGTGCTTCTCTTTTGAACCGTTATGGCCGATAGCGCCGGTATCAATACCGCCATGGCCCGGGTCGAGCATCACGACGCGTTTGGCGCCTTTTTTCTTCGCTGCGGGTTTGCTGTGCCCATTGGATGTTTTCAATGGCTGTTGTTCTTTCGCGCTGGCCTGTGAGGCGATCCCTGAAAGCGTGATTGCTGCCAGCCCGGCTTTCAGCACCTGGCGGCGCGAAGCAAGTATTTTTAATGGTTTAAAAGTGCTCATTCGGCCTGAATTGCAAACAAGTGGTAACCAATGTTATATCGTATCGTCTTTTCTGATACGACCATTCAAAATAAGAATTGTTTTACTTTTCATTTCAATACATGACAAAGTCATAGTATGCCATTTTTTGCGGCTCATTGCGCCTGATATTGGCTATCGGGCACAATCACGCCATAATCTCTGTTTTTAACCGTCAATGGTGGGGAATACCATGGAGATACGCGTTTTTCGCCAGCAAGATTTCGAAGAGGTCATCACCCTGTGGGAGCGGTGCGATCTCCTTCGCCCATGGAACGATCCGGAAATGGATATTGAACGTAAGCTGAACCACGATGCCAGCCTGTTTCTGGTCGCCGAAGTTAACGGTGAAGTGGTTGGCACGGTGATGGGCGGTTATGACGGGCATCGCGGGTCTGCCTACTATCTTGGCGTGCATCCTGAATATCGCGGTCGCGGTATTGCTAATGCGCTGCTTAATCGGCTGGAGAAAAAGCTGATCGCCCGCGGCTGTCCGAAAATAAATATTATGGTTCGCGAAGATAATGACGTGGTGCAGGGGATGTACGAACGCCTTGGCTATGAGCATTCAGACGTGCTGTGCCTCGGCAAGCGCTTAATTGAAGATGAAGAATACTGAGTTTATCCCCGCCGATTTCGATACCCACGGCCGCCTGCGTTTGCCGTTTCTCTTTTGGTGCGTGCTGCTGCTTCAGGCGCGGACGTGGGTGCTATTTCTGATGGCCGGCGCGTCACGCCAGCAGGGCGACGCGCTGCTGAATCTGTTTTATCCGGACCACGATAATTTTTGGCTGGGATTGCTCCCCGGCATTCCGGCGGTGCTGGCGTTTATCATTAGCGGGCATCGTCAGCGCTTCCCCCGGCTCTGGCCCATGATGCGCTGGCTGCTGGTGCTTTCCCAGCTCTTGCTGTTGGTCTGGCAACCGCTGTTGTGGATGAGCGGCGAGTCGCCTTCGGCGGTGACCATCGGCCTGCTGGCGGCGGATCTTTACGCGCTCTGGTGGCTGTTAAGCAGCCGTCGGCTGAAAGCCTGTTTTCGCGAAGAACAGGTTTAACGGCACTTTTTGCCGATCGCGCACTCCAACTTGCGTTGAATACATCAGAAAGGACACTCAGTCATGAAATCGCTACGTTTACTTCTCTGCGCACTACCGCTGGCTTTAACCGGCTGCTCAACGATGAGCTCGGTGAACTGGTCGGCGGCTTATCCGTGGAACTGGTTTGGTTCCTCTATGGAGGTGAGCGAACAGGGCGTAGGCAACCTGACGGCGTCAACGGCGCTGAGCGAGCAGGCGATCGGCGACGCGCTCGGCAGCAGCTACCGCCTGCGCAGCGGCATGAAAACGGCTAACGGCAATATTGTGCGCTATTTCGAAGCGTTAAAAGATGACAAGGTCGCGCTGACCATCAACGGTGAGAGCGGGACTATTAGCCGCATCGACGTGCGCGATAGCAATATCAAAGCCGCCAGCGGCGTGAAAATCGGTACCCCGTTCAGCGATATCTACAGCAAAGCGTTTGGTAACTGCCAGAAAGGCAGCAACGATAACGGTGCCGTGGTGGAGTGCAAGGCCGAGGGTAGCCAGCATATTAGCTATGCCTTCACCGGCAACTGGAGCGGCCCTGAAGAGCTAATGCCCTCCGACGACACGCTGAAAAACTGGAAGGTGAGCAAGATTATCTGGCGTCGCTAATTTGATCTGAAGTGATTCGAGGTCCTGAAAAAGCGGGTACAATAGCGCCTTAAAAAGCCACAGCGTTGTGGTTGTACTATTTCAGGAGGAGCGATGTCTCAGGTTCAGAGCGGCATTTTGCCGGAACATTGCCGTGCGGCGATTTGGATTGAAGCAAATGTCAAAGGCGATGTTGACGCCCTGCGCGAAGCCAGCAAGGTGTTTGCCGATAAGTTAGCCACCTTTCAGGCGAAATACCCGGAAGCGAAGCTGGGGGCGGTGGTCGCTTTTGGCCATAACGTCTGGCGTCAGCTAAGCGGTGGCGTCGGGGCTGAAGAGCTAAAAGATTTTCCGTCCTATGGCAAAGGTCTGGCCCCGGCCACCCAGTATGATGTGCTAATCCACATTCTGTCCGCGCAGCATGAGCTGAATTTTTCTGTCGCTCAGGCGGCCCTGTCCGCTTTTGGCGCAGCGATTGATGTCAAAGAAGAGATTCACGGCTTTCGCTGGATTGAAGAGCGCGATCTGAGCGGCTTTGTCGACGGTACTGAAAACCCGGCAGGGGAAGAGACCCGCCGTGAAGTAGCGGTGATTCAGGATGGCGTCGATGCAGGCGGCAGCTACGTATTTGTGCAGCGCTGGGAGCACAACCTCAAGCAGCTTAATCGCATGAGCGTTCCCGATCAGGAGATGATGATCGGCCGTACCAAAGAAGCCAACGAAGAGATTGACGGCGACGATCGTCCGGATACCTCTCACCTGAGCCGCGTGGATCTGAAAGAAGAAGGTAAAGGGCTGAAGATTGTGCGTCAGAGCCTGCCGTACGGTACCGCCAGCGGGACCCACGGCCTCTACTTTTGCGCCTACTGCGCGCGTCTGCACAATATTGAACAGCAGCTGCTGAGCATGTTCGGCGATACCGACGGTAAGCGCGATGCGATGCTGCGTTTTACCAAACCGGTGACCGGCGGATACTACTTCGCGCCTTCGCTGGATAGACTGCTGGCGCTGTAAGATCTTCTCCCGACCCTCTCCTGCGGGGAGAGGGCGGAGAAGCGGGAAAGTGATAAATTGTCTATATAAAACAAAAGAATAAAAGCAAATAACTCTATCTTATCGCTGTGTGTTATTGCGGTTGACTGGAGTGGCTATCCGTCTCAGGAATATCATGTGCTCCACGCCAGTCTGCTTTGCGATGGGCGTTCGCTTCCGCTGTTAAGCTGGATAGTCCTGTCAGAAAAGCAGCAGAATGGACAGATACAAAAGGCCTTCCTTGATGCCCTTGCCGGGGCGGTGAACCCGACGGCCAGAGTCATCATCGTTACCGATGCGGGCTTCCAAAATGCCTGGTTCCGGCATATCCGGTCGCTCGGATGGGATTTTATTGGCCGTGTCAGGGGTAATATCCAGATGCGCCTGAACAGAAAAGGTGAATACTGGTTCAGACGTCAGGAATTACAGGCCAGCAGTAAACCAGAATATCTGGGGCCAGGCACGCTTGCACGGGCGGAATATGCCCGGTGTGAGGGACATTTTTACCTGCACAGGAAAGAACCAAAAGGCCGGAAACACCGGCACTCAAGGTGTCGTATAAAACGAAAATCTCAGGTTCGCGACGGGCGCTCTTCAGCAAAAGAGCCGTGGCTCATCTTCAGCAGCACAGACGACTTTAAGCCACGTGAAATCATGAAGTTATACAGTCGCCGCATGCAGATAGAGCAGAACTTCCGCGATGAGAAAAGCGAACGGTTCGGGTTCGGTCTGCGTGCCAGTTACAGCCGTTCAGCGGGAAGAATGCTGGTGCTGAGCCTGCTGGCAACGCTGAGCACAATAGTCCTGTGGCTTATTGGTTATCATGCAGAAAGTAAAGGATTACATGTAAGGTATCAGGCCAACAGTATTAAATCGCGGCGGGTAATCTCTTATCTGACGTTAGCGGAGAATGTCCTGCGACACTCCCCGCTAATATTAAGGCGAACGGTGCTGAGCACCGTTCTTAACCACCTCGCCAGAGCCTACCGAAGTATGGTGCTGGTTTATTAGCGCTGTTTTATGGGGATCCCTCAGCGCTATATAGCGGGATTTCAGATTGCTGACAAAGTGCGCTTTTCTGGAATTGCCCGGTGGCGGCTAGCGCCTTACCGGGCCTACGGGAGTGCATAACTTGATGATATTGATGGTTTTGTAGGTCGGGTAAGGCGTCAGCCGCCACCCGACAAGAATGCAGCACCATATCTAAACCAAGTTTGTCATCGGTCTCAGGGACTCAACAGAGTCCCTTTTTTTTACTTGATAAAGAATTCCAATATAAACCCCACTACCATTCCAGCACCAATTACCCCCCATAAAAAAGCTTCAATTCTAAACCCTATTGTTAATTTAAGTGGCAAACCGTTAATATAATCATATTGTTCTCTTGTCATGTCATGATTAGTTATTTTATTATATGGTAATATTAGCGAGCCCATAATAAACCCTATTTTTGCATGATATGCCCCAGGAGTAGCGATCAAGCTCGCTTCTTTTGCTAATGCTGCTGTAATAGGCAGTCTTGTATATTTGTCCATGTATAGTTTGACGATTTTTTTATATGGTATGGTATTAATCATCGACATAATAAATATAATGAACATACCAAGTGCTGAAATTGCAATTAACCACATACCTAAATTAGGATGATTATTTAAAAAGCTTTTCATACAAGATATTCTCTCCGAACCATTCACCAACGTCTTCTGCTTTTCCCTCTACCATTTTGGCTGCACCCATTCCCGCCCCGACACCTGTCACAAGACATAAACCCGCGCCGATTGCACCCACTTCCGTAGTTGCTAACCCTAATATCCACATACAGGCACTACGTGCAGCCCATCCGCCAGCAGTACCCGCGAAGTAACTTGCGCCTTGTTTAACCCCAAATTTACTATATTCTGTGATACCGGCCTTACGGCATTCACTTTCACGACCCTTCGAACATGCATCATAGACATTAGAAGTGTAACTTGCAAAATCTAAACCAATACCTACATAACCCACATTTTTCATGATCTTCATAAGCTTGGCGGATTTTTCAATATATGTAGCATATCCTTCTATATTATTAACACCTGTTCTATCCCAACGATGCATTATAGAGCTAGTTGATAAGCCTAATACTCTTTTAATGCTCTGATATTCACCTAAATTAAGTTGAGCTTTAGAAAATCTAGTTAAAACCAGATCTAGTTGTTTGAATAATCTTGCTCGTTGACCAAAAAACTCTTGACCTGAAATAACACCGTTATTGCGGGTGTAAGTATTTTTATATAAACCCTCAATTTCTTTTAGAATTCTATTAATTTCTTCATAATAACTTTTTCCAATTTCACTGATATAGCCTAATCCATCACCAGCTATACTTAAGTTATCTCCAAATAGCTGGTAGGAAAAAGCATCCACGGATCCTCTGTTATCATGCAATAACTTTGCTTCCTGAATTGTCAAAGGTTCTAATGCAGCATCAATTCTGTCTCTTGCTCGCTGTAACGTCTCAACCTGTTCTGGTTCCTGCTTTTCAGGATCGACCACGATTAATATTGAGCCAGGCTTTTTCTTCATTTCTGGATTCAGTTGATAATAGAGTTCTTTTGTTCCCGCTGGCGGCGTAGTGAAAAGATACGGTTCATATGATGCGGGAGTCGCGCCATAAGGCAGGACACAGAATCCTGCATCTACAGGTTCCCGTTCTTTCTGTGGCTCTTCAGGCGCTTCAGCAGGTTCTACAGCTGGTGCTACAGGCTTTGGTGCTGGTGATGATTCTGGTAAAGGCCGCGAGTGCAACGGTGAAGTGGACAGGGTAGTTTTCACAGTGCTTTTGATAGCTTCAGATTCAAATCCGTAAATGCAATCAGTAAAAGAATTTATAAAATAGCATTTGCAGGAACACGTTCCCCTGCTATGTGCAGTCCCGGCTGCCTGAACGCCATGAATAAAATAATTGGGAATGCCTCCTGCGATATGATAAACTTTTTTATCTTTACCACAAATATACTTATCACCCATCCGTGCTGTAGCCTGACCATGTATAGAATGATTATCACATCCCTCTATAATGCTACCACCACAAGTTGTTTTATCACCACGAACTAAAAAAAATCCAGTACCCATAACATCCTCATTTAATCAAATTTAAAATTTCTGGATTATTAAAAATCCAATTATTTTGCCAGGTGGTAATATATTGACAGTCGTTTATGCCATTACATTCAGATAAGTTTAAATTGTTGTATGCGGTTAAGGCTTGTTCTTGAATGACTTTTTTATTCGAGCCTGCAAGAAATTCAGTATAATCTTTGAAATTTGAATATCTTCCTTTCCAGTGTTTTTGAAATTGTTCAATGACGCTTGAAGTTATTCGCAATATTGCATGACCTTGTTCATTTGCTACAGCATTAGAATTAAAGGTAACTGGAATCGTAACCTGTACCAAATGATAACCTGAATACAATAGTTGGTTATCTTTATTTGCCCAAAAACCTGCACTAAGCAATACATTATAATCGTCAGTGTTTTTAACAATCTGATTATGTATCATCATTTCTTTAATATTTAGCTCATTCAAAGAATAAACTACCCATTTTTCCTCGAATTTTTTCTCCAGATGAATGCTGTATATTGCCGCTTCTATTCGTGAAAAAAACACCATGATCCCCTCTAAACCTTCATGGTATCTCCTCCAGAGTGGCTCTAACATTTTTTCTTCTTTATTTGCATTGCTGTTATATAAATCAACAACACGCCCTAGAACCCATAGTTTATGTTGGCATATATACTGATGGATGGTTTTATCTTTCTGAAAAAAATACATGCGTGACTCATCTCCTTTCATTGAAAGTACAAAATCACATATTTCTATAATTTAATAACGTGGCAACGATCACATTAATAATAAAAGAAGCCTGAATTTTTTCATTAAAATTCAGGCCGTAAATTGATATTCAATTAATAATCATCATGCGAATGATTCAAAGAGAATTTTGGTTCTCAACTATCATTTCAATTTCTTTAAGTCCCTCAATTGATAATAATAAATTTAAAGCTTTTACCCATTTTTCAGTTGTTTCACGTTTCTCAATGAAATAATCATATTTATCATAGTGCTTTTTACTGATTGTTTTGTTTACATGCTGATTTACAATGTCTCGTTCGTTTTCAGTAAAATGCAGCATCCCAGCCAGAGTTTTAAATGTACGGCGTATATCCCGCATCGTGAATGACTTATCAAAATGTTTCTTGGTAAAATCATTCATATGCTTCTTCCATGCGTCACTGTTAAGGCCAATTGTTGGTTTTTCAACACTGATAACGGGACTTTCTTTAATTTTCTTTTTGTATATCTTTAATTGTTCCTCATAGTTAACATTAGGAAAGTAGAAATCGCTTTCAGGATATCGCGCTGCCTGTTCGTCCAGGATTTCTCTGGCTTTATTACTGATATAGATTACTGTTTCAATTCCTGTTTTCGAGAACTCTTTAGCAAGAGTGATTTTATTTTGTTCCGGAAGATATCTGCTTTTTTGTAAGTGACATAACTCAAAAGGACGTTGTCCACATGTATAGAAACCCAGCTCAATCAAACTATGAACATCTGGTGGCAAAATATCCTTTTCATTATTAAGCCGGGTTAACAAATAACGCAATTCTTTAAATCGAGATAACGCTCACCTGGTGTTCCGGCGTCAATATTCTGAACATTCCGGACAGGATTATGAGTAATTTGAAACTGCACACCATTACAAACTGTATCGCTCATGGGATCGTTATCAGCTACGACTCCATATTCGTACAGAGCATGAAGCTTTTTCCTTACTTCTTTCGCCCTTGACATAAAACCCTGTTTTGTCCAGTGCTGTATGCAGTGGGTAATCTGTACTGATGTAATCTCGTTAGCTGATTCATCACCTGTAAAATGTTTTAGTTTAATTAATTGCTCAAGGAGTGCGCCGTATTGACCAATCGGACTGCGATGGCCTGAGCGAGATTTATACGCTATGAAAGCCCCGAATAGCTCGCGCAGTGTTCCGGTGCGCATTTTTTTACCCATCGCGTCAGAACGCGCCTGGTGCGCCATACCTGCCAGTTCAGCATAACGTTGTGTCGCCTGTTCGAGCGTGAAATGAGGCCAGTCTCCCAGGGTTTTAAACTTACGTTTGCCGCCAGCCTGAAAACGATAGACGAAAGATTTACGTCCTGAAGGGAAAATTTTGATACCTAACCGTCCGGTTCCCCTTGTACCGTCGTCCCGGAAAACGTAGTAAGCTGAATCTTTTGCGCGTAGTCCGCCGATCACACTATCATTTAACCGCATCGTTGCTTTCTCCTTTTGCATAAGCGGTGCATACAATTTGCATAACAGCGGGTGTTGTTGTGGGTGCTGTTACGTTGAAATCGTATGCATTCACTTGGGATTGCATAACTGTTAAATTATCTTGTTAATCAGTATGTTATAACAAGTTTGCGATTAAATTATAGTCAGTGATTTTGAATGTTCCTCTCCCCACAGGGAGAGGGGACCGTTCGGCGCGGCCGGCAGGCGTCGAACGTTTTCCGGTTCTGCATGCGTGATTCAGATAAGCTTTGCCATTCCCTTATTCTCTTTTCGACTTCCAAATCGCCAAACGGTATATAAAACCGTTACTCCTTTCATAGCCGTTATAAATATGATGATCAGCAGAAAATCATCATATTGATAAGGGTGCGCAATGGCCGTTAAATCACTAAAAAAAGGATATCTGGCGCTGGCTGCTTCTGTGCTGCTGGTCGCGCAGGCGCAGGCGACGGAATTGCTGAACAGTTCCTACGATGTTTCCCGCGAGCTGTTTGCCGCCCTTAACCCGCAGTTCGAACAGCAGTGGGCGAAAGATAACGGCGGCGATAAGCTGACGATTAAACAATCTCATGCCGGGTCATCAAAACAGGCGCTGGCGATTCTGCAAGGGCTGAAGGCTGACGTGGTGACCTACAATCAGGTGACCGATGTCCAGATTCTGCACGACAAAGGCAAGCTGATCCCCGCCGACTGGCAAAGCCGTCTGCCGAATAACAGCTCGCCGTTTTACTCCACCATGGGCTTCCTGGTGCGTAAAGGCAACCCGAAGAATATCCACGACTGGAATGACTTAGTGCGTCCCGACGTGAAGCTGATTTTCCCGAACCCAAAAACCTCCGGCAACGCGCGTTACACTTATTTAGCGGCGTGGGGCGCGGCGGACAAGGCTGACGGCGGCGATAAAGCGAAAACCGAGCAGTTCATGACCCAGTTCCTGAAAAACGTCGAAGTGTTTGATACCGGCGGTCGCGGGGCTACCACGACCTTCGCCGAGCGCGGTCTGGGCGATGTGCTGATCAGCTTCGAATCGGAAGTGAACAACATCCGCAAACAGTATGAAGCGCAGGGCTTTGAGGTGGTTATCCCGAAGACCAACATCCTGGCCGAGTTCCCGGTGGCGTGGGTGGATAAAAACGTCCAGGCCAACGGTACCGAGAAAGCGGCAAAAGCCTATCTCAACTACCTGTACAGCCCGCAGGCGCAGACCATCATCACCGATTACTACTACCGCGTGAATAACCCGGACGTGATGAACAAACTGCAAGATAAATTCCCGCAGACCGAACTGTTCCGCGTGGAAGATAAATTTGGCTCCTGGCCTGATGTGATGAAAACCCATTTTGCCAGCGGCGGTGAGCTGGACAAACTGCTGGCGGCGGGGCGTAAGTAATGTTTGCAGTATCGACTAAACGCGTGCTGCCGGGCTTTACCTTAAGCCTCGGGACCAGCCTGCTGTTCGTCTGCCTTATCCTGTTGTTGCCGCTCAGCGCGCTGGTGATGCAGCTTGCCCAGATGAGCTGGGCGCAGTACTGGGACGTGGTGACCAACCCGCAGGTGGTGGCGGCCTATAAAGTGACGCTGCTGTCGGCGTTTGTCGCCTCCATTTTTAACGGCGTGTTCGGCCTTCTGATGGCGTGGATCTTAACCCGCTACCGCTTCCCGGGCCGCACGCTGCTTGATGCGCTGATGGATTTGCCGTTTGCGCTGCCGACGGCCGTTGCCGGCTTAACCCTCGCCTCGCTCTTCTCCGTGAACGGGTTGTACGGCGAGTGGCTGGCGAAATTTGATATTAAAGTCACCTATACCTGGCTCGGTATCGCGGTGGCCATGGCCTTTACCAGCATCCCGTTTGTGGTGCGTACCGTGCAGCCGGTGCTGGAAGAGTTGGGTCCGGAATATGAAGAGGCGGCGGAAACCCTGGGCGCCACGCGCTGGCAGAGCTTTCGCAAGGTGGTGCTGCCGGAGCTCTCCCCGGCGCTGATGGCGGGCGTTGCGCTGTCCTTTACCCGCAGCCTCGGTGAGTTCGGCGCGGTGATTTTTATAGCCGGCAACATTGCGTGGAAAACGGAAGTGACCTCGCTGATGATTTTTATCCGTTTGCAGGAGTTTGATTACCCGGCGGCGAGCGCGATTGCTTCGGTGATCCTCGCGGCCTCGCTGCTGCTGCTGTACTCGATTAACACTCTGCAAAGTCGCTTTGGTCGACGTGTGGTAGGTCACTGATGGCGGAAGTTACGCAATTGAAACGATACGATGCGCCCCGCATCAACTGGGGTAAATGGTTTCTGATCGGTGCGGGCGTGCTGGTTTCCGCGTTTATTCTCGTCGTGCCGACGGTGTATATCTTCGTTCAGGCCTTCAGCAAGGGGCTGATGCCCGCGCTGGAAAACCTGGCGAACCCGGATATGCTGCACGCCATCTGGCTGACCGTGCTGATTGCGCTGATCACCGTGCCGGTGAACCTGGTGTTCGGCACGCTGCTGGCGTGGCTGGTGACGCGCTTTAACTTCCCGGGACGTCAGCTGCTGCTGACCCTGCTGGATATTCCTTTTGCCGTGTCGCCGGTGGTAGCGGGCCTGGTGTATCTGCTCTTTTACGGCTCCAACGGGCCGCTGGGCGGCTGGCTGGATGAGCACAACCTGCAGATCATGTTCGCCTGGCCGGGCATGGTGCTGGTGACGGTCTTTGTGACCTGCCCGTTTGTGGTGCGCGAGCTGGTGCCGGTGATGTTAAGCCAGGGGAGCAACGAAGACGAAGCGGCGGTGCTGCTGGGCGCGTCAGGCTGGCAGATGTTCCGCCGCGTCACGCTGCCGAATATCCGCTGGGCGCTGCTTTACGGCGTGGTGCTGACCAACGCCCGCGCGATTGGCGAGTTTGGCGCCGTTTCTGTCGTCTCCGGCTCTATTCGCGGTGAAACCCTGTCGCTGCCGCTACAGATTGAACTGCTGGAGCAGGACTACAATACTGTCGGCTCCTTTACTGCCGCCGCGTTGCTGACGCTGATGGCTATTTTGACCCTGTTTTTGAAGAGTGTGGTGCAGTGGCGTTTAGAAAATCAGGAAAAACGTCAGCATCAGGAGGGAAATCATGAGCATTGAGATTGCCAATATTAAGAAGTCTTTTGGTCGCACCCAGGTGCTGAATGATATCTCGCTGGATATCCCTTCCGGACAAATGGTGGCGCTGCTCGGGCCGTCTGGCTCCGGTAAAACCACGCTGCTGCGTATTATCGCCGGGCTTGAGCATCAGACCAGCGGGCACATCCGCTTTCATGGCACCGACGTGAGCCGTCTGCATGCCCGGGATCGTAAGGTGGGCTTTGTATTCCAGCATTACGCGCTGTTCCGCCATATGAACGTATTCGACAATATTGCGTTTGGCCTGACCGTGCTGCCGCGCCGCGAGCGCCCGAATGCGGCGGCCATCAAAGCGAAAGTGACCAAACTGCTGGAGATGGTACAGCTTGCGCATCTGGCGGATCGCTTTCCGGCGCAGCTCTCCGGCGGGCAGAAGCAGCGCGTGGCGCTGGCGCGTGCGTTAGCCGTTGAACCGCAGATACTGCTGCTGGATGAACCCTTCGGCGCGCTGGACGCCCAGGTGCGTAAAGAGCTGCGTCGCTGGCTGCGTCAGCTGCATGAAGAGCTGAAGTTCACCAGCGTCTTCGTCACCCACGATCAGGAAGAGGCGATGGAAGTTGCCGACCGCGTGGTAGTGATGAGCCAGGGGAACATTGAGCAGGTTGACGAGCCGGAGCAGCTCTGGCGCGAACCGGCGACCCGCTTTGTGCTGGAATTTATGGGCGAGGTGAACCGTCTGCAGGGCACCATTCGCGGCGGACAATTCCACGTGGGCGCGCACCGCTGGCCGCTGGGCTATACCTCCGCGCATCAGGGGCCGGTCGATCTGTTCCTGCGTCCGTGGGAAGTTGACGTGAGCCGCCGAACCAGCCTCGATTCACCGCTGCCGGTGCAGGTGCTGGAAGCTAGCCCTAAAGGTCACTACACGCAATTGGTGGTACAACCGCTGGGCTGGTATACCGAGCCGCTGACCGTGGTCATGCGCGACGACGTCCCGCCGCACCGGGGAGAGCGCCTGTTTGTCGGTCTGCAGCATGCCCGTATTTATCACGGGAAGGAACGCATTGAGACGCGCGAGGATATTGCTCTGGCGGAGTCAGCCTGATAGGTTATCGCGTATGTTTTTCGCCCGGTGGCGTAATGCTTACCGGGCTTTTTATTGGGCAAAACCGTGAATACATTAGAACAAACAATCGGCAACACGCCTCTGGTCAAACTGCAGCGCATGGGGCCGGACAACGGCAGCGAAATCTGGGTCAAACTTGAAGGCAACAATCCGGCGGGGTCGGTGAAAGACAGGGCGGCCCTGTCGATGATTGTCGAGGCCGAAAAGCGCGGAGAGATTAAACCCGGTGATGTGCTGATTGAAGCGACCAGCGGCAACACCGGCATTGCGCTGGCGATGATCGCCGCGCTTAAAGGCTATCAGATGAAGCTGCTGATGCCGGACAACATGAGTCAGGAGCGCCGTGCCGCCATGCGCGCCTACGGTGCGGAGCTGATTCTGGTCACCAAAGAGCAGGGAATGGAAGGCGCGCGTGACTTAGCGTTAGCCATGGCGCAGCGCGGCGAAGGCAAGCTGCTCGATCAGTTCAACAACCCGGACAACCCGTACGCGCACTACACCACTACCGGGCCGGAAATCTGGCAGCAGACCGACGGGCGGATCACCCATTTTGTCTCCAGCATGGGTACCACCGGCACCATTACCGGCGTATCGCGTTTTCTGCGCGAGCAGGATAAAGCGGTGAGCATCGTGGGGCTGCAGCCGGAAGAGGGGAGCAGTATTCCCGGAATTCGCCGCTGGCCTGCCGAATATATGCCGGGCATTTTTAACGCGCAGCTGGTGGACGCGGTGCTCGATATCCATCAACAGGATGCCGAAAACACCATGCGGATGCTGGCGGTGAAGGAGGGAATTTTCTGCGGCGTCAGTTCCGGCGGCGCGGTGGCGGGCGCGCTACGTGTGGCGGGTGAAAATCCTGGCGCGGTAGTGGTGGCGATCGTTTGCGATCGCGGCGATCGCTACCTTTCTACCGGCGTATTTGGCGAAGAGCACTTTACCCAGGGCGCGGGAATTTAAACCTCGGGCGCGTCGAGCAGGTCCGTACCGTAGGAGTTATCCACGGTGCAGAGCCAGCGTTCACCCTGCTGACGAAAGACATAGGTTGCGCGCCGCGTGACCTGTGTTATCCCGGCTTCCGCCGTCGGGATATCCAGCCGGGTTTCCATAATCACCAGCGCATTGCCGCCGCCTTCGATAATCTCCATTTTTCCCTGCGTCACCACCAGCCGGTGCTGGAAATAGTCGGCAATGGCGATAAACGCGTTGCGGATATTTTCTTTGCCCCGCACCACCATGCCTGGCTTGACGACCAGCGCGGCGTCATCAGCGTAATACTCCATCAGTGTCGCGTAATCCTCCTGGGAGATAGCGCGATCGCAGGCTTCGATGGCGGCTTTAAGCTGTGGGGTGGGATTGGGCATTTCTGGCGATCCTTAGACTGTCGGGCTTTAATAAAAGCCTTTTGCTTACTTTGCCGTCAGCTTATCAAGAAACGCCCATAGCTTCTCATTCATTTCGCGATAATCCCAGGCACGCATCTCCTGTTCACTACGAATGAAACGCCTGCCTCTGGCGGCGCTAAGCTCCTGCTGCGAATGGGCGATCAGCAGCTCAATGACCTCAGCATCAAACTCCATGTGGCACTGGAAGCCATAAACCCGGTCGCTGTATTTCACAATTTGCCGCGGGCAGCCTTCGCTGGAGGCCATCACTTCCGCCTCCGGGGTCAGGCCTGGCATATCGTTATGCCAGTGGCCGACGACCAGCGAGGGGCCAAAATGGGCCAGTTTGTCATCCTGCAGGCCCGCGGTGGTGAGCGTGATGGGATAGTGACCCACCTCTTTTTCCGGACTTTGCATGACCGGCGCGCCCAGCGCTTCACCGATAAGCTGCGAGCCCAGGCATATCCCTACCACGATCCGTCCTGCGGCAATGGCCTGCGCAATCAAACGCTGCTCGGCGTGGCTATCAAACCAGGGGCACTCAGATAATGTCGTGCGCGGCGACTGCGGACCGCCGAGCACAACCAGCATATCAAAAGCGTTGGCGTTTTCCGGTAGACTGTCCCCCGCGTATACCCGCGACCAGCTGATACCGTAGCCGCGCGCCTGCGCCCAGTGCAGGTAAGCTCCCGGCGCTTCAAAGACTTCATGGACGATAAAGTGGATCTGCATAGCGTTAACTCCCGTCACTGTTGTTGTAATATCTGGTATAAGTCATTGGCGAGCTTATTCATTTCATTGTCGCTGAGCGTCGCAAGCGACAGCCTCAGCCCGTGCGAAGGGGCGCGAATGCCGAACGTTTCGCCTTCGCGAACCAGCCAGCCGGCGTGCGCCAGACGGAGCGCTACCGGCTGGCTCGGCTCTTCCAGCGGGAACCAAAAATTAAGGCCGTCTCCCGGCGTCAGATGGGTGATTCCGCGGCTGGCGAGGGCGGCAATCAGCTTTTCATGCTGCTGACGATAGTGGCGCCGGGTTTCCGCCAGAGAGGCCATAAAGGTGTTGTCGTTAAGGCAGGCGATGACCAGATCCTGCAACAGATGGCTGACCCATTGGCTACCGGAATTAAGCCTCAGTCGCAGCGCCGCCGACGTGTCAGCGTCGCTGGCGACGATGGCCAGACGCAAATCTGGTCCCAGGGTTTTTGACAGGGAGCGTACCAGCGCCCAACGCTGACTTTCCGCGGCGATAGGGGAGTACCAGGGCGTGGCGGAGAGCAGCGCGAAATGGTCGTCAACAATCACCAGAACCTGCGGATAGCGGGCCAGTATTTCGCGTATTGCCCGGGCGCGGGATTCGCTGAGGCTACAGCCGGTCGGATTGTGCGCGCGCGGGGTAATAATGACCGCCCGGGCGCCGTTGCGCAGCGCCTCTTCAAGGGCCTCAGGCTGCATGCCTTCCCCGTCGACCGGTACCGGCGAAGGGCTAAAACCGGCGTAGCGCAGCATATTGATGCTGCTGAGAAAGCAGGGGTCTTCGATGGCCACGCTATCGCCGGGCAGCAGCAGGGCGCACAGCAGGCGCTCAAGCGCATCGACAGCGCCGCTGGCAAGGTTAATATCGGCATCCAGGTTCACATCGTTGTTAACCCAGCGGCTGGCCCACGCGGCCAGCCGTGGTTCAACCGCCGCATCGCCGTACAGACGAGGCGCTGGCGCAATTGCGCCGAGATAGTGCTTGAGGTTTGCCAGGCGAGCGGGGTCGGGATTGCCGCTGGAGATATCCTTCAGCGGCGAAGAGGGATCGCCACCTTCAAGGGCGGGAAGGATATTATGCGTTTTAATGGCGGTACCATTACGCCCCTGGCTGATAGCCAGGCCAGAGGTCACCAGTCGCTTATAGGCGGCAGCGACGGTATTGCGGTTAACCGACAGCTTGCCCGCCAGCTCGCGGACCGGCGGTAAAACATCGCCAGGCTTGAGTGCGCCGCTTTGTACCAGATGGCGGATGCTATCGAAGATCTCACTGGCAGTTTTTCCAACGATCATTATTGACCTATGACAAAATGAATTTTAGCATAGGACGAATGATAATCAGAGTATGACCCGCTGTCCAGCGGGGGGAGAAAGGATGGGCCAGCAAGATGAAATACAATCGGTGCTCTTCAACGATAAAAGTCGGGCGCTTCAGGTCGATATTGTGGCCGTGCAGTCGCAGGTGGTCTACGGCAGCGTAGGCAACAGTATTGCGATACCGGCTATAAAGCAGCACGGCCTGCGGGTCATCGCGGTGCCGACGGTGCTGTTCAGCAATACGCCGCACTATGATACTTACTATGGCGGCGTTATCCCGGAAGAGTGGTTTGCCGGCTATTTAAAGGCGCTGGAGGAGCGTGACGCCCTGCGCGAGCTGCGGGCGGTAACGACCGGCTATATGGGCAGCGCCGTGCAGATTAAGCGTCTGGCGCAATGGCTGCTGCGCATTCGCGAGCAGCATCCTGAACTGTGTATTCTCGTTGATCCCGTCATTGGCGATGTGGATAGCGGTATTTACGTCAAGGCCGAGATCCCTGAAGCCTATCGTACGCATTTGCTCCCGCTGGCGCAGGGGATCACGCCCAATCTGTTTGAGCTGGAAACGCTAAGCGGTCTGCCTTGCCATAATCAGCAGGAGGCGATTATTGCCGCCCGTAGTCTGCTCTCTGATTCACTGAAATGGGTCGTTATCACCAGCGCGCCGGGAGAAAATAGCGCCACGATCAACGTGCTGGTGGTTAGCGCGCAGTCGGTCGAGGTGGTTGAACATCCGCGCGTTGAAACCGATCTGAAGGGAACGGGCGACCTTTTTTGCGCCGAGCTGGCGAGCGGCCTGGTGCGCGGAATGCCGCTGGGCGAGGCCGCCCACGCTGCCGCGCAGCGGGTGCTGGCGGTTATGACCTGGACCAATGAACAGGGCTGCGATGAGCTCATTCTTCCGCCGCATAGGGAGGGAGAATGAAGAGCTATCGTTTAGTGGTGCGTCAGCAGGGAAGAGTCGTCGGCCATTTTGAGACCACCGGCAGCGAAGCCCTTGAGGATGTCTGCGAAGTGGGATCTTTATTTGGCGCCGTTGGCGGATATCAGTGTGATTTACAGGTTTCTGACAGCGAGAAGCGGATTCTGGAAAGCGGCCCGGAAGGGATGAAAATACTTTCGCGGGAGAAGTGCTATCGGCCGTTTAAAGCGGCGAGATAAAAAAATGGCGCCCGAGAGGCGCCATTCTTCTGCGGCAAGAATTACTTCTTGATGCGGATAACCGGTGTTTCACCCACGGTTACGCTACCGGACAGTTTGATCAGCTCTTTGATCTCGTCCATGTTGGAGATAACAACCGGAGTCAGGGTAGACTTGGCTTTCTCTTCCAGCAGCGGCAGATCGAATTCGATAACCGGGTCGCCGACTTTCACACGCTGGCCTTCTTCGGCGATACGTTTGAAGCCTTCGCCTTTCAGCTCAACGGTATCAATACCGAAGTGAACGAACAGTTCAATGCCGCTATCAGATTCGATTGAAAAAGCATGGTTGGTTTCAAAAATTTTACCGATGGTACCATCTACCGGCGCAACCATTTTGTTGCCAGTAGGTTTGATAGCAATGCCATCACCCACAATTTTTTCCGCAAAAACTACATCCGGCACGTCTTCAATGTTGACGATCTCGCCAGAGAGCGGGGCAACAATCTCAATAGTTCCGGTGTCTTTTTTATCATCAGAAACCAGAGATTTCAATTTATCGAACAAACCCATGATCTTCTCCTAAGCAGTAATTTGGGCCGCGCATCTCGTGAATTAGCAGATTGTTTTTTCTTCAATGAACTTGTTAACCAGCGTCATTAACTCGTCCGTTGTCGGTTGAGCAAGAGCCTGCTCTGCTAATACTTTCGCATCTTCGAAGTTCGTGTTACGGATAATCTTCTTGATGCGCGGGATGGAAATGGCGCTCATAGAGAACTCGTCCAGACCCATACCCAGCAACAGAAGTGTAGCACGTTCATCGCCCGCAAGCTCACCGCACATGCCAGTCCATTTGCCTTCAGCATGAGAAGCATCAATAACTTGCTTAATCAGCGTCAGCACGGACGGGGACATTGGCTGGTAAAGATGTGAAATCATATCATTACCACGGTCAACTGCCAGAGTATACTGCGTTAAATCATTGGTACCGATACTAAAGAAATCAACTTCTTTGGCTAAGTGACGCGCAATTGTCGCAGCGGCTGGGGTTTCCACCATCACGCCAATCTCAATTGCCTCATCAAAAGCCTTACCTTCGTCGCGCAGTTCCTGTTTATAGATTTCGATCTCTTTCTTCAGTGCACGCACTTCTTCAACAGAGATGATCATCGGGAACATGATGCGCAGTTTACCGAAAGCGGAAGCGCGCAGGATGGCACGAACCTGGTCGCGCAGAATCTCTTTGCGATCCATGGCGATGCGCACTGCGCGCCAGCCGAGGAACGGGTTCTCTTCTTTCGGGAAGTTCATGTACGGCAGCTCTTTGTCGCCGCCGATGTCCATGGTGCGAACGATAACCGCCTGCGAGCCGCACGCTTCGGCAACGGCTTTGTATGCTGCGAACTGTTCTTCTTCAGTCGGCAGCGAGTCGCGGTCCATGAACAGGAATTCTGTACGATACAAACCAACGCCTTCCGCGCCGTTACGTTCGGCACCTTCAACGTCGCGTACGGTACCGATGTTGGCGCAGACTTCAACCTGATGGCCGTCCAGCGTAATGGCCGGCAGGTCTTTCAGCTTAGCCAGTTCCGCTTTCTCTTCAGCGACCTGAGCCTGCAGGTTGCGCAGTTCTTCGATTTGTTGATCGCTCGGGTTAACCAGAACCTGATTATTCACCGCGTCGAGAACCAGATAATCGCCGTTTTTCACCTGGGTAGTCACGCTACCGGTGCCCACGATGGCCGGCAGTTCAAGGGAACGCGCCATGATGGAGGTGTGGGAAGTACGGCCGCCCGCGTCGGTGATGAAACCCAGCACCTTGTTCAGGTTCAGCTGTGCGGTTTCAGACGGGGTGAGGTCAGCGGCTACCAGGATAACTTCATCCTGAATCGCGCTCAGATCGATGATGGCCAGACCGAGGATGTTGCGCAGCAGGCGCTTACCGATGTCGCGTACGTCAGCGGCACGCTCTTTCAGGTATTCGTCATCCAGTTCTTCCAGGGCAGTAGCCTGACCTTCGATAACTTCATTGGCTGCCGCATCGGCAGTCATATGCTTATCTTTAATCAGGGCTATGATTTCCTGCTCAAGCTCCTCATCTTCCAGCAGCATGATGTGCCCTTCGAAGATGGCTTCTTTTTCTTCACCGAAGGTTTCACCAGCTTTGGTTTTGATGACCTCCAGCTGGGCGGAGGCCTTGGTGCGGCCATTCAGAAAACGTTCAACTTCCTGATCAACCTTATCGGCAGAAATTTTCTTCCGGTCGATGACAATTTCATCTTCTTTCAGCAGAAGTGCCTTGCCGAAAGCGATACCCGGGGATGCTAAAATGCCTGAAATCATAACCCTACCTTACTTGTGACTGATATTAAAAAGAACCCGTGAACTTACTCGAGTTCAGCCATCAGTTTTACCAGATGCTCAACTGCTTTTTGCTCGTCTTCGCCTTCGGCAGAGAGAGTGACAACGGTACCCTGGGTCAGGCCCAGAGTCTGCAGTTTGAACAGGCTTTTGGCGCTGGCGCTTTTGCCGTTGGAGGTTACAGTGATCTCAGAAGTGAAGCCTTTTGCTTCTTTAACAAACTGAGCAGCAGGGCGGGTGTGCAGACCGTTCGGAGCGGTAATAGTAACTTCTTGCTGGAACATTATATTTCCCCAACTTATAGGTTTAGTGTTGTGGACCTAAAGTTTAGCCTAACGGCCAAACTTTAGCCTGTATCGTTAGCGCCGGCATCACGTATCCGGCTCCGGCACCATCAGCGGAAAATCGCTGTGGAAACCTTCAGGCCGTTAACGTCTACCACGTCATTAAACATTATGCCGCTAAAGGAAGACTTGAACCAAATCATAAAATCGATTCAGCTTATGGAAATCCAAATCGGAATAATTTCGCGCATCGAAATAAATGTGCTGGTTAAATACCAGACCCAACGAAGTGAATCAATGCCAGGAGGGGTAAAAGTTTGATGTGCGCCACAAAAAAGCACCTGAAAAGGTGCTTTTTTACACGATATTAACAAGCTGGCATTACTGTTGCAGTTCTTTCTCGGTGAAGAGATCGGCAAACAATGCGGTGCTTAAATAGCGCTCACCTGAAGAGGGTAGGATAACCACAATATTCTTGTTGGTAAAGGCTTCATCCTCCTGCAGCTTCAGCGCAGCGGCAACGGCAGCGCCGGAAGAGATGCCGGCCAGAATGCCTTCCTCTTCCATCAGGCGACGGGCGGTGGAAATGGCTTCTTCATTGGTAATAGCCACTACTTTATCCACCAGCTTCAAATCCAGGTTGCCTGGGATAAAGCCTGCGCCAATACCCTGGATTTTGTGCGGGCCTGGCTTCAGCTCTTCGCCTGCCAGCGCCTGGGCGATAACCGGGGAGTCGGTAGGTTCAACGGCAACGGTAATCAGATCTTTTTTACCTTTGGTGCCTTTGATATAGCGGCTCACGCCGGTCAGCGTACCGCCAGTACCGACGCCGGAGATGAAGACGTCGATTTGACCATCGGTATCTTCCCAGATTTCCGGGCCGGTGGTTTTTTCATGAATTTCCGGGTTGGCCGGGTTGCTGAACTGCTGGAGCAGGAGGAATTTTTCCGGGTTGCTGGCGACAATTTCTTCGGCTTTCTGGATGGCGCCTTTCATCCCCTTGGCGCCTTCGGTCAGCACCAGGTTAGCGCCCAGGGCCTTCAGCAGCTTGCGGCGTTCGATGCTCATGGTCTCCGGCATCGTCAGCGTCAGTTTATAACCGCGCGCCGCAGCCACGTACGCCAGCGCGATACCGGTATTACCGCTGGTCGGTTCCACCAGCTCAACGCCGGGCTTCAGCACGCCGCGTTTTTCGGCATCCCAAATCATATTGGCACCGATACGGCATTTTACGCTAAAGCTCGGGTTACGAGATTCTACCTTTGCCAGGATGCGTCCGTTACCGATGCGGTTCAGTCGTACCAGCGGCGTATGGCCGATAGTCAGGGAGTTATCTTCAAAAATCTTACTCATGGCCCGTCCTTAACTGTATGAAATTTGGGAGTACGGCTTCAGCATACCCGCTTAAAGAATATGCGGAAGTAAGGATTTAGCATATCTATATTCAGAAGAGAAATAATGGCAAGCCAGAAGTAATAAGGAGCGGCATAAGCCGCTCCGAAAGCGATAGCGCTACTTCCACATGGCGTGTTTGTCACGGTAGCAATCGACCCACATCGCCGTCGCGCCGCAAATCGCGACGGGCAGGATGACCAGGTTTAGCACCGGGATCATGGTAAACAGGCTGGTCAGGGCGCCAAACTGCATATTGGTCACTTTGCGCGTGCGCAGCGCCTGACGCATCGTTTTAAACGGCACCTTATGGTTATCAAAAGGGTAATCGCAGTACTGAATCGCCAGCATCCAGGCGCTGAACAGGAACCACAGCACGGGGGCGACGGTCTGGCCGATACCGGGGATAAAGTAGAGAAGCAAAAGGACGATGGCCCGCGGCAGGTACCAGGCGAACTTCTGCCACTCGCGCTTCATGATGCGCGGAACATCTTTCAGGATGCCGAAAACCCCGACATCCGGCGGCGTCGCGCCCGTCAGGCGCGCTTCAAGCTGCTCGGCCAGCAGGCCGCTAAAGGGCGCGGCAATCCAGTTGGCGATTGTCGAGAAGAAGTAGCCGAAGACAAGCAGAATAGAAATGACCACCATGGGCCATAGCAGATAGTTAAGCCATTGTAGCCATTCAGGAACATGGCTCATCAACGAAGGGATCCAGCTGTCCAGACGCGTGAACAGCCACCAGAATGCGCCGCCCATCAGAATAATGTTGACGAGTAAAGGGAGGAATACGTATCGACGGATCCCCGGCAGCCCGATCAGCTTCCAACCCTGCGAAAAATAGTAGACGCCACTACGCGGGGTCGTTACGGATGATGAAACCATAGTCAGGTAATGCTCCTTTTTTGACATCCAGGCTGAATGCCGGGCTATTTTATCGGGTTAGCAGACAATAACCAGTTAGGAAATGTTCGAAAAAACAGCAAAAAGCACGATTTAGTTCATCTTTATGTAGTGAAAGCCCCCGACGCACTTGCACTTGATGTAATCGGCAAATACTCTTAGTGAGTAAATGTTTGCCGTGGTGGCAAGGTGTTAGAACAACAGAGAATATAATGATGCAGGATTTGCGTCTGATATTAATCATTGTTGGCGCGATCGCCATAATCGCTTTACTGGTGCACGGTTTCTGGACCAGCCGTAAAGAACGCTCCTCGATGTTTCGCGATCGCCCACTGAAACGTATGAAGTCTCGCGACGATGAAGCGTCGGAAGGCGACGACTTTGATGACGATGTTGAAGGCGTTGGTGAAGTCCGGGTTCATCGGACCAGTCATGCGCCGAATGGCGTTCATGGGGAGCATGAAGCACCTCGTCAGCCGCAGCACCAGTATCAGCCTCCTTATGAGCGTCAGGCGCAACAGCCACCTGTGCGCCCGGAAGAGCCTGTCCGTGCACCGCAGCCGCCGCAACATCAGCCCGTTCACGCCCAGGCCCCGGTCCAGCAGCCGCAGCGCGCCGTGCCGCCTCAGCAGCCGGTACAGCCGCAGCCCGTTCCGCATGTGCAGCAACCCGTTCAGCATGCGCAGCAGCCCGTTCAGCATGTGCAGCAGCCGGTTCAACAACCTGCCGCCGCTCCAGAACCGCAGCCGGCGCCGGAACCTCAGGCCCCTGAGCCGCAGCAGGCCGCGCCGCAGCCTAAAGAGCGTAAGGAGACGGTCATCGTGATGAACGTCGCTGCGCATCACGGTTCGCAGCTCAACGGCGAGCTACTCATCAATAGCATCCAGCAGGCGGGCTTCAAATTTGGCGATATGAATATCTTCCATCGCCACCTCAGCCCGGACGGCAGCGGTCAGGTGCTCTTCAGTCTGGCCAATATGGTTAAGCCTGGCACCTTCAATCCTGACAGCATGGCGGATATGATGACGCCCGGGGTGACTATCTTTATGCAGGTTCCGTCCTTTGGCGATGAACTGCAAAACTTTAAGCTGATGCTGCAGTCCGCGCAGTACATTGCCGATGAAGTCGGCGGCGTAGTGCTGGATGACCAGCGTCGTATGATGACGCCGCAAAAATTGCGTGAATATCAAGACCGAATTCGTGAAGTGAAAGAGGCTAACGCCTGATTCATCTTCTTGCGTTTCATCTACTTATCCTGAACCCCCGCCCGTCGGGGGTTTTTTATCATTGATGGTGTGATATGGAATCGAACGAACAAAAACTGACTGAACTGCGAACCACGCTTCGCCATCATGAATATCTCTACCACGTCATGGATACGCCGGAAATCCCTGATGCGGAATACGATCGGTTAATGCGCGAACTGCGCGAGCTGGAAGCTCAGCACCCTGAGCTGATCACCCCGGACTCGCCCACCCAGCGCGTCGGTGCCGCACCGTTAGCCTCTTTTAGCCAGATTCGCCATGAAGTCCCGATGCTGTCGCTGGACAACGTTTTTGATGAGGAGAGCTTCCTCGCGTTCAACAAGCGGGTACAGGATCGCCTGAAAAATACCGATAACCTGACTTACTGCTGCGAGCTCAAGCTGGATGGCCTGGCGGTCAGTATCCTGTATGAAAACGGCCTACTGGTGCAGGCGGCGACCCGCGGCGATGGAACGACCGGTGAAGATATTACCTCCAACGTGCGTACCATCCGCGCGATTCCCCTGAAGCTACGCGGTGACAATATTCCGCAGCGGCTTGAGGTGCGCGGAGAGGTGTTCCTGCCGCAGGCAGGGTTTGAAAAAATTAATGAAGAGGCGCGGCGAACCGGAGGTAAAGTCTTTGCTAACCCGCGTAACGCGGCGGCGGGGTCTTTACGCCAGCTCGATCCGCGAATTACCGCGAAGCGTCCACTCACTTTCTTTTGCTACGGCGTGGGCGTGCTGGAAGGCGGCGAGCTGCCTGCCAGCCACTCGGCGCGCTTGCAGCAGTTTAAGTCCTGGGGGCTGCCGGTCAGCGAGCGTGTAAAGCTCTGCCATACGCCAGAGGAAGTGCTTACTTACTATCGCCAGGTTGAAGAGGATCGGCCGAAGCTGGGGTTTGATATCGACGGCGTGGTCATCAAGGTCGATTCGCTGGCGCTGCAGGAACAGCTTGGCTTCGTAGCCCGCGCGCCGCGCTGGGCGGTGGCGTTTAAGTTTCCGGCGCAGGAGCAGATGACTTTCGTGCGCGACGTTGAGTTTCAGGTCGGGCGCACTGGCGCCATCACGCCGGTTGCGCGTCTGGAGCCGGTACACGTCGCCGGGGTCCTGGTCAGCAACGCGACGCTGCATAATGCTGATGAAATCGAGCGTCTGGGACTGCGTATCGGCGATAAGGTGGTCATTCGCCGCGCCGGCGATGTTATCCCTCAGGTCGTGAACGTCGTGCTCTCAGAACGCCCGGAGGAGACGCGTGAGATCGTGTTCCCCACCCATTGTCCGGTATGTCATTCCGACGTTGAACGCGTGGAAGGCGAAGTGGTGACGCGCTGTACCGGCGGCCTGATCTGCGGCGCCCAGCGTAAAGAAGCGCTCAAGCATTTTGTCTCCCGTCGCGCCCTGGACGTTGACGGTATGGGCGATAAAATCATCGATCAGCTGGTTGAAAAAGAGTACGTGCATACGCCGGCCGATCTCTTCCAACTGACGCCGGGTAAACTCACCGGGCTCGATCGCATGGGGCCCAAATCAGCGCAGAACGTGGTGGATGCCCTGGAGAAGTCCAAAGAGACCACCTTTGCCCGTTTCCTTTATGCGCTGGGGATCCGCGAAGTCGGTGAGGCGACGGCAGCCGGTTTAGCGGCCCATTTTGGCACCATTGAGGCGCTGGAGCAGGCTTCAATTGACGATCTGCAAAAAGTGCCCGATGTCGGGATTGTGGTTGCCACGCACGTGCGTAATTTCTTTGCCGAAGAGAGCAACCGCGAAGTGATTGCTCAGCTGCGTAAAGAAGGCGTCCGCTGGCCGGCGCCGGTCGTGGTCAATGCGGAAGAGATTGATAGCCCCTTTGCCGGCAAAACGGTGGTTCTGACCGGTAGCCTGAGTCAGCTCTCCCGTGACGATGCGAAAGCCCGGCTGGTTGCGCTGGGGGCGAAGGTGGCGGGCAGCGTGTCGAAGAAGACCGACCTGGTCATCGCCGGGGAGGCGGCGGGCTCTAAGCTTGCCAAAGCGCAGGAGCTGGGAATTGCGGTGATCGATGAAGACGAAATGCTGCGTTTGCTCGGAGAGTCGCGTGGATAAAGATCGGCTTATTGAGATTGCCAACACGGAAATGCCGTTTGGTAAATACAAAGGGCGGCGCTTAATCGATGTGCCGGAAGAGTATTTGCTGTGGTTTGCCCGTAAGGATCAATTTCCCGCCGGGCATCTTGGCGAGCTGATGGCATTAACGCTATTGATTAAAACGGAGGGGCTGACCAGCCTGGTCGAGCCCCTTAAGCGCCCGCGTTAGGCTTCGGAGGCGCGGCTTTTCTCCTGCGCCTGTAACGCTTCGGCCTGGCGCTTATAGCGCCGCGCCAGCACCGCACAGACCATAAGCTGAATCTGATGGAAGATCATCAGCGGCAGAACCATTATCCCCAGGATAGAGGTCGGGAAGAGAATGTTGGCCATCGGAATGCCGTTCGCCAGGCTCTTTTTCGACCCGCAAAAGACAATCGTAATTTCATCCGCTTTATTAAACCCGCACCTGCGCGCCACAAAGACGTTAATCGCAATCACAATCGCCAGCAGCACCATGCTGACAATAACGATAAACAGCAGCGAACCGACGCCGACTTTGTGCCAGATACCGTTAACAACCGCCTCGCTGAACGCCGAATAGACCACCAGCAGGATGGAGGTCTGGTCGGTTTTCGAGATCCACTTTTTATGTTTTGCCACCCAGTTGCCAATCCACGGACGAGAGAGATGTCCCAGCACAAACGGCAGCAGCAGCTGCAGCATGATTTTGCCAACCTGCTCCAGACTCCCCCCCGCACCGTGCAGGTTCATCAACAGGCCGACCAGCAGCGGCGAAATGAAGATCCCCAGCAGGCTTGAGGCCGAAGCCGAGCATACCGCAGCCGCCACGTTGCCGCCCGCCAGAGAGGTAAACGCAATGGCTGACTGGACGGTGGCGGGAAGAATGCAGAGATAAATAAACCCGGTATAGAGCGCCGGATCGACGTTAACGGGCGCCCACCAGGCGAATAGCACGCCAAGTACGGGAAAAACGATAAACGTGCTGCACATGACCCAGAGATGTAAACGCCAGTGGCTGCCCCCGGCAACGATCGCCTCACGGGAGAGCTTGGCGCCGTGCATAAAGAAAAGCAGCGCGATGGCGGCGGTGGTTAAATGTTCAAAGAAGGGGACAAATCCGCCGCGCGCAGGAAAAAAGGAGGCCAGCAGGACGACGGTGACTAATGTCAGGGTGAATGGATCAAGAATGCGGAAAAATTTCATAAACGCTCCTGAAAATCGATGTCGCTATTGTGCTTTCTTTAGTTTGAGAAATAAAATCGATTTATTGCATCTATTCATGAAAAAAAGAGATGAATTATTCGCTACGTCAGTTGAAGGTTTTTGTGACCGTTGCTCGCGTCAAAAGCTTTAGCCGGGCAGGGGAGAGTATTGGCCTGAGTCAGTCAGCGGTAAGCCACAGCGTGAAAGAGCTGGAACATCAGACCGGCGTACGCCTGCTTGACCGAACGACGCGCGAAGTGGTGCTCACGGAAGCCGGACAGCAGCTGGCGGCCCGGCTTGAGCGCCTGCTGGATGAGTTAAACGGCACGTTGCGTGAGGCCGGGCGCGTCGGGCAGCAGCTTATGGGAACCGTGCGGGTGGCGGCCAGCCAGACCATTTCCGCCCATCTGATCCCGCAGTGCATCGCCTACAGCAACCGTCGCTATCCGGAGATAGATTTTGTTCTGCACGATCGCCCCCAGCAGTGGGTGCTGGAGAGCATCCGTCAGGGAGAAGTTGATTTTGGCATTGTTATCGACCCTGGCGCCGCGACCGATTTGCAGTGTGAGGCGGTTCTCGCTGAACCTTTCCTGCTGCTTTGCCGTTGCGATCACCCTTTCGCTAAAAGGGATGCGGTGAGCTGGCATGCGCTGCATGACCAGCGGCTGGTTTTGCAGGATTATGCTTCGGGTAGCCGGCCGCTGATTGACGCCGCGCTCGCGGGATTCGCCGTTACCGCAAATATCGTGCAGGAAATCGGTCATCCGGCCACGCTATTCCCAATGGTTGAGTCGGGGATAGGCATCAGCATCCTACCTGCGTTAGCGCTGCCGCTCCCTCAGGGAAGTCATCTGCAGGTGAAGCGGCTCACCCCGGTGGTGGAACGCCAGCTGATGCTGGCGCGGCGTAAAAACCGCTCGCTATCGACAGCCGCAGAGGCGCTGTGGGAGGTGGTGCGGCAGCAAGCTGGCCAACTGACCGCCTTACGCGAAAACGACCCCTTGTATCAGAAATGAAATCAATAGCTTTTTAATATCAAACGTCCGGGAAAACTGTATTGGTAATCGATTGCGTAGCATCGTTATAACAGCATGGTAGCCAATCACTTTATCGATCTTTCAGTTTTTAAGGACAGCTTATGAGCGACACGCTTTTCTCACAGAATCCCTGGTATAGCGCCGATATTATTCGCGGATATAAGCCGGATTTTACGCCGCGGGTGGCCTTTATCCTGGGGTCGGGTCTCGGGGCGCTGGCGGAACAAATTGAAGATGCGGTGGCGATATCTTACGAAAAGCTGCCCGGCTTTCCGGTGAGTACCGTGCATGGCCATGCCGGTGAACTGGTGCTTGGAAATCTGGCCGGCGTACCCGTTGCCTGCATGAAAGGGCGTGGGCACTTCTATGAAGGTCGGGGCATGACGGTGATGACTGACGCCATCCGGACGCTAAAGCTGCTGGGGTGTGAACTGCTGTTTTGTACTAACGCTGCCGGTTCTTTACGTCCGGAAGTGGGGCCGGGAAGTCTGGTGGCGCTCAGCGATCATATTAACACGATGCCGGGTACGCCAATGGTGGGCCTGAATGATGAGCGCTTCGGCGAACGCTTCTTCTCCCTGGCCAACGCCTATGACGCGGATTACCGCGCCGTTCTGCAGCGCGTAGCGGAGGAGGAGGGGTTTCCGCTGACTGAAGGCGTATTTGTCTCTTATCCCGGGCCGAATTTTGAAACGGCGGCGGAGATTCGCATGATGCAGATTATCGGCGGCGATGTGGTGGGGATGTCCGTCGTGCCGGAAGTCATCGCTGCCCGCCATTGCGAGCTGAAAGTGGTGGCCGTCTCAGCCATTACCAATCTGGCTGAGGGCCTCGGCGATGTGAAACTATCTCACGCGCAAACCCTGGCAGCGGCCGAACTCTCCCGGCAGAACTTTATTAACCTGATCTGCGGCTTCTTACGCAAACTGGCCTGAAAAAATAATAAATATTGACCCCGCTTGCGGGGTCTTACTTTAATGGCAAGGAACGGAAAAATGGGTATCGCCTCTCGCTTAAAACTCATGTCGTTTTTGCAATATTTTATCTGGGGTAGCTGGCTGGTCACCCTGGGTTCTTACATGATAAACACACTGCATTTCACCGGGGCAAATGTCGGCATTGTCTATAGTTCCAAAGGGCTGGCGGCCATTATCATGCCCGCCATTATGGGGATCGTTGCCGATAAATGGCTACGTGCAGAACGGGCCTATATGCTCTGCCACCTGGTCTGCGCGGGCGTGCTTCTTTATGCAACGACCGTCACCGATCCGGAGACGATGTTCTGGGTAATGCTGATTAACGCGATGGCCTATATGCCGACTATCTCGTTGTCTAATAGCATCTCCTATTCATGTCTGGCACAGTCCGGCCAGGATCCGGCGACCGCGTTTCCTCCTGTTCGCGTATTTGGCACTCTTGGTTTTATTGTCGCCATGTGGACGGTGAGCCTGATGGGGCTGGAGCTGAGCAGCGCGCAGCTGTATATCGCCTCTGCCGCGTCGTTATTACTGGCGATTTATGCGCTTACGCTACCGAAAATTGCTGTGACCGAGAAGAAACCTGGCGCCACATTGGCCACGAGGCTGGGACTGGATGCATTCGTATTGTTTAAAAATCCGCGGATGGCCATTTTCTTTTTCTTCGCGATGATGCTCGGGGCGGTACTGCAAATAACCAACGTCTTCGGTAACCCCTTTCTGCATGATTTCGCCCGCAACCCGGCGTTTGCCGACAGCTTTGTCGTACGCTATCCCTCTATTTTGCTTTCGGTTTCGCAGATGGCGGAAGTCGCCTTTATTCTCACCATTCCATTCTTTCTGAAACGCTTTGGCATTAAAACGGTCATGCTGATGAGTATGCTGGCGTGGACGCTGCGCTTTGGCTTTTTTGCCTTTGGCGATCCGTCTCCGTTCGGTTTTGTTCTGCTGCTGATGTCGATGATCGTTTACGGCTGCGCATTCGACTTTTTTAATATTTCAGGATCGGTGTTCGTAGAGCAAGAGGCGGGGGCGCATATTCGCGCCAGCGCGCAGGGGTTGTTTATGACCATGGTGAACGGTGTTGGCGCATGGGTAGGTTCGGTTCTCAGCGGCATGGCCGTGGATTACTTCTCTGTTGATGGCGTAAAAGAGTGGCAGACCATCTGGCTGGTGTTCGCGGCCTATTCATTGCTGCTGGCGGTTATTTTTGCCGCGTTCTTCAAATATAAACATGAACCTGAGAAGTTAATGAAAAAAGCGCTGACGCATTAATCCTCTTCCGCGGCGGGCACATGTTCCGCCGTTTCATTTTTTCTGATGCAGTGTGGTAACTTTGCGCATTATCTTTATGCCTCAGGAGCGCATGACCCATGGAACGCACGCATCGTATCGATCTGAAGTTATTGCGCTATTTTCTGGCTGTTGCCGAAGAGCTGCATTTTGGTCGTGCGGCGGCCCGTCTGAACATGTCGCAACCTCCGCTCAGCATTCACATTAAAGACCTGGAGCAGCAGCTTGGCACGCTGCTGTTTGTTCGCCACTCCCGCAGCGTAGCGTTGACCCACGCAGGGAAAATCCTGATGGAGGAGTCCCGTCGTCTGCTTTCCAGCGCGAATCAGGCGTTGGCGCGCGTGGAACAGATTGGGCGGGGTGAGGCGGGACGGGTAGAGCTGGGCGTGATAGGTACGGCTATGTGGGGAAAAATGCGTCCGGTGATGCGGCGTTTTTTGAAAGAGAACCCTAACGTAGAGGTGCTTTTCCGCGAGAACATGCCCGCCATGCAGATGGCGATGCTGGAACGACGCGAGCTGGACGCTGGCGTCTGGCGAATGGCGACAGCGCCTTCTCCTGGATTTACCAGCCTGCGATTGCACGAATCCTCTTTTCTGGTGGCCATGCCGGAAGAGCATCCGCTTGCCGCGCGTAAGGCGATCCCGCTTGCGGCGTTGCGTAACGAATATTTTGTCACCATGCCTTCAATACATACCGACTGGACGTTTTTGCAGCGCGTGTGCCAGAGCGCCGGATTCTCACCGATGATTATCCGTGAAGTGATGGAGCCGCAAACGGTTCTGGCGATGGTCAGTATGGGGATAGGTATTACGCTCATCGCTGATAGCTATGCGCAAATGACGTGGCCGGGGGTGGTGTTTCGCCCGCTGGAAGAACGCATACCCGCAGATTTGTATATCGTCTATGACCAACAGCAGGCGACGCCCGCGCTGGAGAAGCTGATTGCGGCGCTGGTGAATTGATGGTCTGTGCCGGATAGCAAGATGAAGGCCCGTGTCGGCTTTGTCTATCGCAGATAGCAAAAAAGCGCCGCCAGCGCCATTTTTACATTGGTGGGTCGTGCAGGATGACTCGCTTCGCTCGCCCTCCGGGCCGTCGCCGCAGGCGGCTCCGTTGTCTCTCTTCGCTACTCGTCTCATCCTGAGACTCGCCCTTCGGGCAACGCTACGCGTTGTGCAAAATTGTTCCCGACAATTTTGTCGACTCGAACCTGCGGCAGGTTCGAATCTTATATATCGCAGATAGCAAAAAAGCGCCTTTAGGGCGCTTTTTTACATTGGTGGGTCGTGCAGGATTCGAACCTGCGACCAATTGATTAAAAGTCAACTGCTCTACCAACTGAGCTAACGACCCGAAGTGGTGGG